>Ga0315285_10003503_pt1 | contig 16336 bp, 15 predicted proteins | sample YL17G09_36_MG_FD_203698 | JGI IMG/M metagenome (GOLD analysis project Ga0315285, IMG submission 203698) | Sediment microbial communities from Yellowstone Lake, YNP, Wyoming, USA - YL17G09_36 | ecosystem: Environmental > Aquatic > Freshwater > Lake > Sediment | place: USA: Wyoming | collected... | reverse complement strand
CCAGCTTGAGGCCCGAGGTTTCGCCAGGATTATGTTAGCAGGAGCTATGGCAATGGATTTAGATAGGTTGGGAAGGATTTTGATTCCAGAATATCTAAAAGAGTATGGTTCATTAAAAAAGAACGTGATTATTTGCGGGCTATATAATAGGCTGGAAATCTGGGATGCTGATAATTGGGAAACTTATAAGAATAAAGTTGAGAAGGAAGTAGGGGATTTTGCAGCCAAGCTGAAGGAACTGGGAATTTAAAATATGATTTTCAAAGTTCATATTCCAGTTCTTCAAAAAGAAGTTTTATATTATCTGGATCCAAAACCAAATGAGAATTTTATTGATTGCACAATCGGAGGCGGCGGACATACTTCAGCTCTAATTAAAAAGATATTTCCGAATGGAAAAATATTAGGTATTGATCGTGATCCAGAAATTATAAACCAATTAAAAATCAGGAATCAGAAAATAAGAACTAAGGATAATTTAATACTTATCTGCGATAATTTCGCTAATTTAGGAAAGATCGTTAAAAAACAAAAATTTAATCAGGTTTCAGGGGTTTTATTCGACTTAGGTCTATCTAGTTGGCATCTAGAAGAGGCCAAAAGGGGATTCTCATTTCTGAGGGACGAAAAATTAGATATGAGATATAACCCAAAATCCACTTTCCTTACAGCAGAGGAAATCATTAATAAATGGCCCCAGGGGCAAATCGAAAATATCTTAGAAAAATATGGAGAGGAGGACTTTGCAAAAATAATTTCTAGAAAGATAGTTGAGGCTCGCAAAATCAAAGTAATTGAAACTACTTCTCAACTGGTAGAAATTATTAGAAGTTCAGTTCCTAAATGGTATTTACGTCAAAGAAAGCATTTTGCTGCCAAAACCTTCCAGGCTTTAAGAATAACCGTTAATGGAGAATTAAATAATTTAGAGAAGGTTTTACCGCAAGCTATAAAAATTTTAAAAAAAGGCGGAAGATTAGTTATTATTTCTTTCCACTCATTAGAGGATAGAATTGTAAAAATTTTTTTCCGTAGTCAGGCTAAACTCCGCAATAAGAAAAATCTTTACTACGGAGCTGAGGAGGGATTGTCTGTCCTGTACTCTCAGCTAAAGCAAACAGTACCGGGGCTAAAAATTTTAACAAAAAAACCAATAAGACCATCCGAAGAAGAAATTATAAAAAATCCTCGTTCAAGGTCGGCAAAACTAAGAGCAGTAATAAAATTATGAATAATGTTTTAACTCTCAACTTTCCTTTTTCAATGGGCCAGTCTATAATTTCAAGAAGAAGGTCTGGTTTACGGTTTTTTTGGCCCATATCTTTACTTTTAATTGGAGTACTCCTCGTACTCTATATTTTCCAAATAAATTCAACCATCCAACAAACTTATATCTTCCAAAACTACGAGAAGAAGTTAGGAGAATTAAGGGCAGAAAGCGAAAATTTAGATGTCTATACGGCTAAGTCTGTTTCTCTAGAGAATTTAGAAAAGCTGGTTCAGAATTTAAATTATGAAAAATCAGAAAAAATAACGTATATCCAGGTTCCGGAGAGTCAGGTAGTGACAAAGACAAAATGAACCCCTCCTCGCGTGGCGGGACGAGTTCTTTCGGCGACTCTCATTCCTGTCCCGCTTTAGCGGGACGGGGCATTCTCGCCGCCGAAATAAGCAGATTTCTAAATAACCTGCAGCAAAATGAAGAATTGGAGAATAAATTTAATTCTTTTTTTCATATTTCTATTTGCAGCGACTATTATTAGTCGCTTGATTTTTCTTCAGATTATAAATCAGGATTACTGGCAAGCTTTAGCAAAGGGTCAGCAGAAATATTTTGCGCCTCTCCCAGCAGACAGGGGAGAGGTTTTTCTGAAAGATAAAGACAACAATCTTTATAGTTTAGCCATTAACAAGGAATGGAATCTGGTTTATGCTGTTCCAAATGAAGTAAAAAATAAGGAGGAAACCGCCCAGGCCCTGAGCCAGATTCTAAAACTAGAAGAAACTCAGCTAGATTCAGCCTCGCCTAAAGATTTTATTTTAAGTAAACTTCAGGAAGAAAATTTATATGAGGTGATTAAGAATAAACTTGCAGATCAAGAAGTAGAAGATATTAAAAAATTAAACTTAGCCGGGGTTTATTTAAATAAATCAACGGGAAGGTTCTATCCTCAGGAAACCCTAGCTTCTCAAGTAATTGGTTTTTTGAGTGTAGATGGTCAAGGCCAGTATGGCATAGAAGATTATTACAATGATATTTTAGCTGGTCAAGAAGGATTCCAGGAAGGAGAAAGAAGTGCCAGGGGATTTTTTCTACCGTTTGCCGAAAATTCCTCACCAGCAAAGAAAGGCGAAAATCTTGTTTTGACCATAGATTATAATATTCAATTCCTTGCAGAAAAATTACTCAAAAAGGCTAAAGAAAACCTCGAAATTGAAGAAGGACAGATTATCGTTATGGATCCTAACTCCGGGAAAATTTTAGCCTTAGCTAATTTTCCAACTTTTGATTCCAACAAATATTCTGAGGTAAAAGAAATTGGAGTTTTCCAGGATGGGGCTATCCAGAAGATTTATGAACCAGGTTCGGTTTTTAAACCCATTACAATGGCAGGTGCCTTGGAAGAGGGTAAAATCACTCCAGAAACAACTTACGTTGATTCTGGTTCTTTAAAAGTGGGAGGCTCTACGGTTTCTAATTATGGTGGTGCGGTTTGGGGGAAAAGAACAATGACCGAGGTTTTAGAGAAATCAATCAATACTGGTGCAGTTTTTGCCGAAAGACAATTGGGCAATAATCTCTTTCTGGAATATATTAAAAAGTTTGGCTTTTTTGAGTTAACTGGCGTTGACTTAGAGGGAGAAATTTTCTCTGAAAATAAAGAATTTAAAAAAGGTTATGAAATAAACTTTACAACTGCCAGTTTTGGCCAGGGGATTGAGATAACTCCCTTACAACTAATCCGGGCTTTTTCTGCCATTGCGAATGGCGGGAAATTAGTAAAGCCTTATATAGTTGAAAACTCTCCAATTCATACTGATTTTTCCTCTGGGACAGAAAGGCAGGTTATTTCTTCAAATACTGCCTCTCGCTTAACCTCGATGTTAGTTAGCGCAGTTGAAAATGGGTTTGCAAATAGAGCTAAAATCGCCGGATATTTTATCGCCGGTAAAACAGGCACTGCCCAGGTACCGGAAAAAGGAACATATTCACCCGATAAAACCTGGCAAACATTTGTAGGGTTTGCTCCAGCTTTTAACCCTAAATTTGTGATTCTGGTAAAATTAAACAACCCAAATACAAAAACTGCAGAATATTCTGCAGCTCCAATATTTAAAGATTTAGCCAGCTATATAATTGACTATTATCAAATCCCACCAGACTATAAAGAATAAAAAATCAGGAAACTATGATTTGTCCTATTTGCAAAAAAGAAACTAAAGAAAAGCGAGGGGGAAAATTGTATTGCCCTAATTGCGATATTTACTTGGGCGACGAAGATGGCTTTAAAATATCTCCTGGATTTGAGACGGGGAAAGAGGAAGTGGATCCTAGCCCGCCTTACGAAAATACTCCAAAAAGTAATTATAAGAAACCTTTTATAATAATCTTTAAAAAATTAATAAAGATAATTTTTTTGATTAGCGTTATTCTCTTTGTTTTCTCCTATTTTCAGAAAAATAAACTACCCATAAAAGGGGAAATAATGGACTCACTCTATAGAGAACCGTTACAGACAGAGTTGCAAATAGAACCCTTTAAAATACAGAAGAAAGGATCTACCTATACTATTATTCCGAGGTATAATTACGAACTTTATGGGCTAGTTGTTTCTCAATATGATAGTGAAAATTGGTTTGATTTTTGGCATAAAGGAGACCCTCTGAATACGAAAGATGCTTGCACTATCTGGGGAGATAATATCAAAAATAATGTCTATCAAAAGATGAAATTTAGCCACGGAGAATTTACTTGCTATGCAGAATTTAAGCCGGATATAGATTATTCTTGGTATTCAAAATTCTCTAGCGCCAATTTATCAAACAATCATCTTTTACCTGGAAGCGAAGAAATTTACAATGAGATTAAGAAGGTAACTATCGGAGATCAAATACATCTTAAGGGTTATCTTGTTGATTATAATGTTGACTCTCAAAATGGTAGAAGTAGCCGTAACACTAGTACCATCAGAACAGATGATAAGTGCGAGATTGTCTATGTAACCGATTTCCAAATCCTAAAGAAAGGTAATCCTATCTATTATTTAATTAATAGGATATCGGGATATCTAGTAATATTTAGTTTCATAATTCTGATATTATTATTTTTTAGATCATAAAAATTCTTTTATGAGAAAAAAAAGATTCCCACCCCTCCTTTTAATAATAGTTTTTTGTATTGTGTTAATAGTTTTTCTGGGATGGGATATTTTAAAATATAAGAAAGAAGTGAAGAATCCTGAAAAGAATGGACAAGTGTCAATAACGCCAGAAACTCAAGAAGTTGGAGAATGCCAAACTGTTGACATATCAAATTACGAAATAGCTAAAATAGATAGCGAGCCCCTTGAATTTAAGGTTGATTTAAACGGAGATCAAAAAGAAGAGATCATCAGGGTTTATGATCAAAAAACTGAGAATGGTTTCCGTAACTTACCAATAATAATGAAGATTTCTTCTGGCAGCCAAGATTGCCAAAAGGAAGAATTCAGTTACATAGGAGAAAAAGATCCAGCAGCAAATCTCTATGAGAATGAAATTGCTGATTTTCAAATTATTTCTAATTTCTGGAGTGATGGACGGAATGTAATGATGTTATTGGGGGAACAAACTGCTTATGGCTCAGGATTCACGATTTATATGCATCTTTTTACTTTTAAGGATAGTAAATATTTAAATATAGAAGGGCCAGAATTAGATGAGCTTTCACCTTATAAATTTAATAATGAGGAGCCCAAGGGCAAGGAAATTATTGTTGCCAGAGCTATATGGGCTGAAGGCGAGGCTCATTATGATTACCATTACTATCAGTTTGAGATATATAGCTGGGACGGTGAAAAATACACCCGAGAAGAAGCCGGAACAACAAAAGATAAATATTTGGGCAATATTGAAGAGATGTTGCAGAAAGAACCAGGAGTTTTACAGGTAAAGGATTGACAGATCCTTTTTATTTGTTATAAATAGAAGGAGGCAGAGCATCTTTAAAGGAGGGCCGGAATTGGAAGAAGATGACGTCAAGAGAATCATAGGAACTGGACAGGAGGTCATAGCTCACTTGGGAGGCAAAACATATCGAGGTAGAATAATCTTTCAACACGGAAATACTGACCAATTTCAATTCAGGGGTACGGAAATAGAAAAAGGCCAAGAGACAATAACCGCTAGAGTAAGAGCTTCTGATTTTCGGCTTTTTTAGTCCAATAATTTACCTCTAACCAGAAGAAGTGATGGTCTATATTAGCCCTTGCAGAAATTGCAGAGTTAAAGGAGATAATTCTAACAAAGGAAAGTGGTCAACTTTTTCTTGTGGACTCCGAGTTAGAACGTACAAAAGGAGAGGAAAGGGAAGCGGTTCTCAAATTCGCAAAGCTAATTATCATCCGCCAAGCAATTGCCCTTTCCTGTTTCAAGGCTGAGAGTTAGACTCTTGGCTTTTTGTTATAGTTATGATAAGTTGTGGGAAGGAATGGCGTAGAATTCTGGCCCCATCGTCTAGAGGCCTAGGACGTCAGCTTCTCAAGCTGAAAACTCGGGTTCAAATCCCGATGGGGCCGCTAAATTTTATTTCGGCGGCTTTCATCCCCGCTGCAAGTAGTGGGGTATTCTCGCCGCCGAAAGAACTCGCCCCGAAGGGGATACTCCGCCCCCTTAGGGTGGGGTAGTTCATATTTTTGGGGACATTTTATTTGGAAGATGTCCCTCTTTTGCTATAATAAGATAATAGTTTAGAAATGAAATCAGCAAATAAAAATTTTATTTATGCTCTAAGCATTATTACTGGAACCATAGTTGGGGTTGGTTTTTTCTCTCTTCCATTTATTGCTTCCAAGGTTGGTTTTTTGGTAATGCTTGTATACTTCTTAATTTTAGGAATTTTAATTATATTAACTCATTTGTTTTTTACAGAGCTATCTTTGAAAACCCCTGATTTTAAAAGATTGCCTGGTTTTGCAAAATTTTACTTAGGGAGTTGGGGCGAAAAGGTCGCCTCTATTTCATTCACCGTGGGTCTTTTTGGTACACTCCTAGCTTATTTAATTGTAGGAGGTGAATTTTTGGGAAATTTATTATCGCCAATATTCGGCGGAGGAGCGGTAGTCTATACCATTGTCTATTTTTCCTTGGGAGCAATCCTCATCTTTCTGGGGATGAAAACTATTGCCAAAGTAGAATTATACGGACTGCTGGCTTTTTTTCTTATTGCAGTAGCCATTTTTATCAGAAGCAAATCTTTTATAAAAATAGATAATCTTTTTCCTAGTCCGGATTTAAATTACTTATTTTTACCATATGGTCCTATTCTTTTTTCTTTATGGGGGGCAGATTTGATTCCCGAAATAGAGGAGATGATGGGAAATAGAAAGGATTTATTAAAAAAAATAATTCCCCTTGCTATCTTGATTGCAATTATAATTTATTCCTTCTTTATTTATCTTATTTTGGGAATCAGTGGTACTCAGACAACAGAGTCAGGCCTGATAGGCCTTAAAAATTTTTTACCCTCCGGCACTATGCGATTGGCATTTCTAATAGGAGTTCTTGCTACTTTTACATCTTTTCTTACCCTGGGTCTTACGCTTAAAAAGGTCTTCTGGTATGATCTAAAAATAGGTAAGAATCTGGCTTGGTTGGTTACATGCTCTGTCCCCTTGATGCTTTTTTTTATTGGCTTTAAAAATTTCATCCCTATTATATCCTTCGTTGGAGGAATTGCCCTCGGTATTAACGCAATTTTGATTTTATTAATGTACCGGAAAATAAATCCTAAAAGTTTTTTGGTTTATCCTTTACTCCTAATATTTTTAGGAGGTATTATTTACGAAATAATGTATTTTTTAAGATAAATGCTTGGGTTTTATATTTTAATTTTTTTACTCTCTTGTCTTGTCTTAACAATTTCTAGCAAATGGTTGGTGGACGCTCTTTCAAAGATCGCCTTATTTTTGAAAATGAAAGAATTTGTAGTCGGGTTTTTTATAATGGCCTTCGCGGCCTCAATACCAAATTTTTTTGTTGGCATAATCTCTGCTCTGAATAAAGTTCCTCAGCTTTCTTTCGGTGATGTAACAGGGGGTAATATTGTTGATCTTTCCTTGATAATAGGTTTGGCGGCCCTTCTCTCAAAAGGCGGTCTTTCGGCCCAAAGCCGTACCGTTCAGGGAAGTGCTATATTTACTATTCTTGTTGGTACATTACCTTTATTTTTAATTTCCGATAATTATCTTTCCAGGCTTGACGGAGTTCTGCTCATTCTCAGTTTCCTGCTTTATATTTCTTGGCTTTTTTCTAAAAAAGAGAGATTTGCTAAAATCTATAACCATTCTAAAGAACCTCTCACTTTAAAATATTTCTTTGTAAATTCCTTCTCTTTAATTTTAAGCATAATTTTACTTTTGGCTGGTGCCTGGGGGATAGTTAAATCAGCCACTTTTTTCTCTGTAGCTTTTAATTTACCCATAGGGCTTATCGGACTTTTCATTGTTGGAATTGGCAATTCGCTTCCTGAGGCTTTCTTTTCCGTTCAAGCAGCAAAAAGAGGCCAAGACTGGATGATACTTGGCGATTTGATGGGTGGGATAGTGATGACTGCAACTCTAGTTTTGGGAATAGTTGCTTTAATTTGTCCAATTGAGATTGCTGACTTTTCACCTTTTGCCATTGCCAGATTATTTCTAATAATATCGGCACTTTTCTTTATTTTCTGCGTTCGGACCGATCGAAAAATTACAAAGAGAGAAGCTCTTTTCGCCGTCTCAATTTATATTTTCTTTCTTTTAGCCGAAATCATCAGGCAGTGGATTAAATAGCCATAGTATTGACCCCGTAGTAGAATTTCGAATCGCTCCGCGAATTTAAGTTTTCTAAAAGGAAACTTTTTCGAAATTTCACTACGGGGTTGACAAAAATTTAGATATGGGTTAATTAGATAATGGAGGGAATTCTAGCTAACTCAAGGAGGGTTTGGAATGCTTATTCTGACGCGGAAGGTGGGCCAAGGGATTGTTATTGGAGATGATATTCATTTAAAGGTAAAAAGGATAGGTCGAAACCGTGTCAAAATCGGTATTGAGGTACCTTCGGAAGTTGGAACGCGTTTCTTGACGCGGAAGGTTGATCGAACCATCGTTATTAGAGATGATATTCATTTAAAGGTGTTTAAGATAAGCGGAAACCGTGCCACTATCGGCATTGAGGCGCCTCCGGAAGTAAAAGTGCTCCGTCAAGAATTATTAGAAAGACAGGATGGAAAAGAGAAAAAATAAAATCGCTCTTTATAGTCACATTACCAAGGGCCCAGGGATTTCTCTGGGTTTTTATTTTAGCGGCGGGAATACCCTGCCCCTTGGGGCGGGGATGAAAGCCGCTAAAAGAACTCGCCCCGAAGGGGATACCTCGTCCCTTTAGGGTGGGGTAGTTCATTTTTGTATGAAAATTTGACCTGTTTTATTTAATCTGCTAAATTATACTAATGAATGGGCTTTTTCTCAGTTTATTATTGTTTTTTGCGCTTGGAGCGGCGGTAATAATTTTCCTTATTTTTTACACAAGAAAGTCAAAAACGGACCAAAGCCAGACAGGAGCGATAAGGAGCTTGGAGCAGCAGATTAATATTATGGTGGGGCAGATAAAAGAAATTAGCGGAGCTGTGGGCGGTACTTCACAGGAAATGAATAAACAAATTTCGTCATTTACCAAAGAGGCAACTCAAATTAGGGAAGATTTAAAGCAAATTCAGAATACCGTAAAAGAAGTTTCATCTTTCCAGGAAATTTTTAAGTCTCCGAAGCTTCGTGGCCAATGGGGCGAGGCAAATTTAGAGCATATTCTAAGCCAGCATTTTCCTCACGAGCTTTGTAAAAGACAGTATCTTTTTTCTAGTGGCGAGCAAGTTGATGCGATATTAAAACTGCCAAATGGGAAAATTCTTCCTATCGACGCCAAATTCCCAGCTGATAATTTTTTAAAAATGATAAACACCACTTCTGAGACCGAAAAAAACTTGTACAAAAAAAATTTCTTCGAGGACGTTAAAGCAAGAATTAACGAAATTTCATCAAAATATATTCTGCCCTCAGAAAATACAGTAGATTTTGCTCTAATGTATATTCCGGCCGAAGCAATTTACTATGAAATTATTAACAGTATTGGCCGTGAAATGGATATTTCAGGCTACGCCTGGTCAAAGAAAATAATTCTTACTTCGCCAAATACAATTTACTTGCACTTGCGGACGATTGAGCACTGGTTCAAAGATACACAGATTTCGCGTCAGACTCACGAAATTGTAAAAAGGCTTGCCAGAATCAGCCAGGATGCTGTAAAATTAATGGATGATTTCCGGAAATTAGGCAGCCATATAAGAAACGCCAGTTCTGCCTATGATGATTCAGAAAAAAGATTGTCTCTACTTGGTGAACGAGTCGAAAAATTAATAGAGACAAGAGATAAAAAATATTTAAAAGGAAAAGAAATTTAAAATATGTTAGCAGTAATAAAAACTGGGGGAAAACAGTACATAGTTTCCCCGGGTGATAAAATAAAAATTGAGAAGGTGACTAAAAAAGAAGGATTAGAAATTGCCTTCAGCGAAGTTTTATTATTAGAAAAGGGGAAAAGCATAGAAATTGGCACTCCTTTAGTTAAGGGCGCAAAAGTAACTGGTAAGATTCTCCGGCACGGCAAGGGTAAGAAAGTAATTGTCTTTAAATACAAAGCAAAAAAGCGCTACAAAGTAAAAAAGGGCCATAGACAGCCCTTCACAGAAGTAGAGATTAAAACGATAGATTATAAACCTTAAACTATGAACTACCCCGTCCTAAAGAGACGGGGTATTCCCTTCGGGGCAAGTTCTTTTAGCGGCTTTGATCCTCACTTCAAGGGACGCCGCTAAAATAAACACTATCTTCGGCTTTCTAAAGCCGAAGATAGTGTTTCTTCGTCAGCGTATTCTAACTCTCCTCCTACGGGTAATCCTCGGCCAAGCCGGGTGATTTTTATTGGTTCGGCAAGCTCACCACCAGATTTTAAAGTCTTAAGATGTCTTTCCAAATATAAAGCTGTAGCTTCACCCTCAGTTGTCGGGTTTACAGCAATAATAATTTCTTTAAAATCAGCCCCTAGGCCGGATTTTTTCGGACTTAAAATGCGTTCTTTTAACTCCTCAATTCTTAATTTTTCAATATCTTCTTTTTTTAAAGTAGAAACCGTTCCTCCCAGAATAAAATAAAGGCCCTTATATTTTTTAGTTTTTTCTATTGAATCTAGATCAACTTCCTTTTCAACAACGCACAAAAGAGAACGATCGCGAGTAGCATTTTGGCAAATTGCGCAAAGTGGCTCCCGACCTTCATAAGGATTAAAACAGAAAGAACATAATCTAACCTGCGCCTTTAATTCTTGAATTGATTTTAAAAGATTCAGCACTTCCTCTTTTGGCAGATTTAATAAATAGAAAACAAAACGGGCGGCTGTCCGCGGCCCAACTGTTGGAAATTTGCTAAATTCCTTAATTAATTTTTGAATCGTGGAAGTGTACATTTTCAAATATAAAATTATGAACTACCCTATCCTAAAGGGACGGGGTATCCCCTTCGGGGCGAGTTCTTTTAGCGACAGGGTATTCCCGCCGCTAAAATAAACAATATTTTTTAGAGATTTTCCCCTTCAGAATGCTCGTATTCTTTGGCCACATTTTTAAAAGATACTCGCTGCTCGTCAAAGTAGAGTTCAACTTGTCCCACTGGCCCATTCCGGTGCTTTGCCACAATGATATTGGCAATATTGCCCTTTGGGGTATCTGGTCTGTAATATTTCTCCCGATAAATAAACAATACAACATCAGCGTCTTGTTCAATTGATCCTGACTGTCTAAGATCAGCTAATCTTGGAATTTGAGGGATTCTTAGCTCTACTGCCCGGGATAATTGCGAAACAACCAGAACTGGAATGTTCAGTTCTTTGGCCAGAGCCTTTAACATTCTTGAATTTTCAGAAACTTGTTGAACAGGGTTGGCATTAGGATTTAAAGGTTCAAGAAGCTGCAGATAGTCAACAACGATCAATCCTAATTGTTTTTCCGCCTGGAGCCTTCTGGACATTGCCTTAATTTGCAGAACTGAACAGGAAGAAAGATCGTTAATATAAATTGGCAAATCAGCAAGGAGTCCTAATGCATGCTGGATTCTAGTAAAATCGTTTTCCGGCCCATCTCCGGACAATCTGCCAGTTCTCAGTCGCCATAAATCAACTTGAGCCTGGGCCGCAATTAATCTATCAACAATCTGATCTTTAGACATTTCAAGAGAAAAAATTCCTACCGGCATTTTTTCCTGAAAGGCAATATTTCTGGCAATATCTAACGCTAAGGTAGATTTTCCAAGAGATGGACGAGAGGCCAATATAATAAGATCTGATTTTTGAAGACCTGATAAAATATTATCTAAATTAGTAAAGCCAGTAGCTGATCCTCGAGTTGCTTTTTCATGCCGGGAAAGTTTTTCCATTCTTTCATAGGCTTCTTCCAGAGTATCTTTGATAACTACAAAGCCTTGAGGCAGGCTTTGTTGGGCAATCTGGAAAATCCTTTGCTCAGCTTTATCTACCAAGGCTTCGGGTTCTTCTGACTCGTTATATCCCAGAACACCGATTTCATGGCTGGCCGAAATTAAATCTCTCAAAATCCTTTTTTTCCGGATAATTTTCGCGTAATTTGATACATGACTGGCAGTGGGTACGGAATTTACCAATTCTGTTAAATAACTATTCCCTCCGATTTCTTCAAGGTTCCCTTTTTCCTTCAGACGATTAACTAAAGAAAGGAAGTCAATTGGTTCACTTCTTTCAAAAAGCTCAGTCATTGCTTCGTAGATTTTCTGATTGCAGTCTTTATAAAAATCTCCCGGCGTTAAAAAATCAACCACTTTCAAAATCGCCTCTTTATCAATCATAAGGCCGCCCAAAAGGGATTTTTCTGCCTCTACACTCTGAGGAGGAAGTTTATCTGGAAGTTCGGAATTGCTAGAAAAGTTTTCAGCCATCATCTGTAATATAGCAGAAGCAAAATACCCTGTCAAAAACTCGACAAAATTGCCAAGAGGCGCCCATCGGGCGCCTCTTTTGTTTACTGTTTAAAGTTTATAGTTCACATTTTCTTAATCTTCGTTCCGTCTTTTGTGTCTTCAATCCACCAGCCATTTTCTTTAATTTCTTTTCTTATTTCATCGGATTTTTTATAATCTCCTTTCTGGCGGTATTCCTCGCGCAGATTAACTAATTCTTGAATTTCTACCGGGATTTTCTCAGTTTTAATTTTCGCTAAATTCAAACCTAAAACTTTATCAAAATCCAATAAAAGTTTATATTTTTCCTGATTTGAAATACTTTGATTTTTTATAAGATTCCAGGTTAAAGCCAAAGCCTTTGGTATATTGAGATCGTCATTTATGAAATTTAAGAATTTTGCTTTAAATTCGGTAGGATGTGATTTTTGTGATTTTGGAGATTTTTTTTCAGATTTAATTTTAATTATTTTTTGGTAGAGATTATCTAAGGCATTTTGAGCAGCTTTTAAGTTCTGCCAAGAAAAACTTAACTTTGAGCGATAATGAGCGGTCAAACAAAGATAGCGATAGGCGAGGGGATTAAAACCTTTTTCAAGAAGAGCGTCCAAATTTATTATATTTCCTTCTGATTTTCCCATTCTCCCGTCCTTTAGTAAAAGAAATTCTCCATGAAGCCAGAATTTTGCCAGGATTTTCCCAAAAGCGGCCTCCGCCTGGACGATTTCGTTAGTATGATGAATTGGAATATGATCTATGCCTCCGGTATGAATATCAAAAGGTATTCCTAGATATTTAGCTGACATTGCCACGCATTCTGTATGCCAGCCAGGGAAGCCCCGCCCCCAAGGAGAATCCCATTCCATCTGTCTTCTCACGCTGGGCGGCGAGAATTTCCAGAGAGCAAAGTCAGTAGGATTTTTCTTCCCAGGAACCATTTCAATCCTTCGGTATAACTCAGGATTACCCCGAACTTGTTGAGGGGCAACCCTAGCGCCAGCTTTTATTTTTCTTTTTCCGGAGCCTGCTAGCTTTCCATAGTCTTTCAATTCCGATGTATCAAAATAAATTCCGTCAGAAATCTTATAAGTAAAGCCTTTTTTTTCCAGAATTTTAATTAACTCAATCTGTTCTTTAATGTGGTCTGTGGCATTTACCCAAAGAGTTGGTTCTTTAATGTTTAATCTTTTAATATCTTTTTGAAAAGCCTCAGCATAGAATTTCGCAATTTCCCAGGCGGTTTTGCCTTCTCTTTTAGCGCCCTTTTCCATTTTATCCTCGCCCGTATCAGCATCCGAAGTTAAGTGGCCCACATCTGTAATATTCATTACTTGGTTTACTTTATAACCATTGTATTCCAGAACTCGCCTTAAAATATCTTCAAAAATATAAGTCCTCAAGTTGCCAATATGGGCGAACCAGTAAACTGTCGGACCACAAGTATAAAGGCTCACCTTCTTATCTTCAAGGGGCTTAAACACCTCCTTTTTTCGCGATAGGGTATTGTAGACCTTAAGCATCATTTTTATTTTATCACCTTTTGCCCCGTAGTGAAAATTTGACTTACTCCACAAATACAACTTGTCAAATTTCTACTACGGGGTTTTGCCTTTTTTGAAAATTTCTGTTAAACTTAGTTAAGTCGAATAATTATTTCGGTGGCGAGAGCCGCCGAAAGAACTCGCCCCGCAGGGGATACCCCGCTCCTATTGGGCGGGGTAGTTCATAAAAAATAATTTTTCATTTTTATATGAAGAAAATAGACATAATTTTATCGCTAATTACCGGCGAGGGCGTAGCCTGGCTATTTATCTGGTTCCTTAAAAATACAAAAATTGGAGCAGGTCTTCTATACTGGATTCTGCCGATATTTTTTCCGTTCTTGGCTTTATTTTGTCTCTGGATAGCTTATTTAATCGGAAAAAAGTTTATTTTTATTTTCCAATTAGCTAAGTTTATCCTTATCGGAGCTTTTTTTGCCCTGTTTGATTTAGTGATTCTAAACTTTTTAATGTTTTATTTCGGTATTACAAAAGGAATTGATTATTTAATTTTTGTTTCAATTTCATTCATTATCGCTACTGTTACAAAATACGTAGCCGATAAATTTTGGGCTTTTGAAAAAGGCGATAAAGAACAATTGGGTACAGAATTCAGTAGTTTCTTTATTATAACTTTAATCAGTTTGGGAATTCAGCTCGGGATTGCCAACCTGATAGTTAACCAAATAGGCCCGCAATTTAGCTTTTCTGCAATAGCTTGGGCGAGCGTAGGTAAACTGGGTGGAATTGCAGTAGCTTCTGCCTGGAACTTCATTGGATATAAGTTTATTGTTTTCAAGAAGTAGTTTACTCCAAGAACTAGTTAGTCGGCGGTTATTCAAAATTAACCGCTGATTCACCTTTAATTTATGCCATTAGTTTTGTACCGCAAGCATAGGCCTCAAGCCTTTTCAGAAATTATGATTCCCACCTTTGGTGGGGCCCTGATAATTTCTTCAAAAATATGAGCTTAGTATTATACAGGAAATATCGTCCTCAGGCCTTTTCAGAAATTATTGGACAAGAACATATAGTAAAAACCCTGACCAATGCTATTTTAGCTGGGATGATTTCCCATGCCTATTTATTTACGGGGCCAAGAGGCAGTGGTAAAACCACCATTGCCAGGCTTTTGGCCAAGGCTGCTAACTGCCAGAACAGAAAAGATTATGAACCTTGCAATAATTGTTCTTCCTGCCTGGAAATTAACAAAGGGAGGTCTTTAGATTTAATTGAAATTGATGCTGCCTCGCACAGGGGAATTGATGAAATAAGAGAATTGAGAGATGGGATAAGATTTGTTCCGACAAAATCAAAATATAAGGTTTTTATTATTGATGAAGCTCATCAACTTACAAAGGAAGCTGCCAATGCCCTTTTGAAGACATTGGAAGAACCGCCAGCCCATGCAATTTTTATTCTAGCCACCACCGAAATTCAGAAAATGATTTCAACCATAATTTCTCGGTGCCAAAGATTTGATTTCTGGCGGCTAACTTTGCCGCAAATCTTGAAAAGATTGGAAATTCTTTCAAAAAAGGAAAATATCAGAATTGAAAAATCCGCCCTGGAATTAATTGCTTTAAATTCCGGTGGCTCCTTGCGTGATGCCGAAAGTTTGTTAGATCAAGTAATCACTTTTTCTGGCCAGGACAAAGAAATTAAGTCCGAAGAAATTAAGAATCTGCTGGGAATCATTGATACTTTTGTAGTTGGCCAGTTTGTGGATTTGCTTATAAAAAAAGACGCGGGCGAAGCGATTAATTTTTTACACAAATCATTTGATCGCGGTTTAGACCCTCAAGAGTTTGGCAAAGCTCTAATTAATTATCTAAGACAACTCTTGATCTCAAAAATAAATCCTGACTTATCAAACCCTATACTTTCTGGCTTAACAAACGAGGAAGACCAAAAAATAAAATTACAGGCTGAAAATTTCAAAGAGTCCGACTTGACGCGCATTTTAAAAATATTTTTAGATGCCGAAAATAAAATAAAATATTCCTCAATACCTCAATTGCCTCTAGAATTAGCCATTATTGAAACCTGTAGTATTACTTAATCTATGCGGGGTCGTCCCTCGGCCGTAGCCTACGGGCAGGGTTATAAGAAAGATTATTATTGCGGGGTCGTCTAACGGTAGGACATCACCCTTTGAAGGTGACTATCTACGTTCGAATCGTAGCCCCGCAGCACGAACGAAGTGAGTGATGCGGGTTTGCGTCCGTCCGAAGCTTTAGCGTAGGAGGGCCCCGCAGCTCTTCTTCGTCTCCTAGACGGAGGCTCATCAGTGCCTCCGTCTCTATATAAAAAGACGAAGACACTGATACTGAACCGTAGTGAAGTAGAAGTGATATAATTATGTATTACGTTTATCTCCTTGAATGTGCCGATGATTCTTTCTATGTTGGTTGCACTAATAACCTTGGAAAGAGATTAAAACAACATAATAATTCAAAATGGGGCGCGCATTACACTAAAATTCGCAGGCCGGTTATTTTAAAATATATGGAA
>Ga0315285_10003502_pt1 | contig 16337 bp, 9 predicted proteins | sample YL17G09_36_MG_FD_203698 | JGI IMG/M metagenome (GOLD analysis project Ga0315285, IMG submission 203698) | Sediment microbial communities from Yellowstone Lake, YNP, Wyoming, USA - YL17G09_36 | ecosystem: Environmental > Aquatic > Freshwater > Lake > Sediment | place: USA: Wyoming | collected... | reverse complement strand
TGTCGTTCCTTGCGTTCCTGTCGCACCTTGAGTTCCTGTCGCTCCCTGTGCGCCAGTTGCGCCCTGAGTTCCCGCGCCCGTTGCGCCCTGCGTTCCGGTTGCACCTTGGGTTCCTGCGCCCGTTGCGCCCTGTGTACCAGTTGCACCCTGAGTTCCTGCGCCCGTTGCGCCCTGCGTTCCGGTTGCACCTTGGGTTCCAGTTGCGCCCTGTGTACCAGTTGCACCCTGAGTTCCTGCGCCCGTTGCGCCCTGCGTTCCGGTTGCACCTTGGGTTCCTGCGCCCGTTGCGCCCTGCGTTCCGGTCGCACCTTGGGTTCCGGCACCTGTGGTTCCTTGAGTGCCGTTTGTGCCTTGTGTACCAGTGGTTCCTTGAACACCTCTGTCACCAGTACGCGAGAAGTTGATAGCGGTAGACATTGCTGCGGTTGGCAACACACCACTTACATACGTGACAGGAACCTTACAGTAACCTGTTGCAGCAACAATTGCACCACTGATCTTGAACACATCAACAGTAGTTCCACCGCTTGCATTATCGCTGATGACTAGATGACCATCGCTACCATCTGTTGTCGAGTCTGCCCATTGCGTGATGAATGCGTTGACAGCCGCGCCGCCGCCAGTATTCGATAGGAATATGCTCGTAACAGAACCAATCGTTCCGTTGTTGTAGCGATAAGTGTTGACACCGGGATCAGCATCCGTAATGGTTGTGCTGAATGACCAAGTGATACCGCCCTTGTTACCAAGAGTTCCGGTAGTACCTTGAGAACCCGTAGTTCCCTGCGTGCCAGTCGCACCTTGCGTTCCGGTTCCAGTTGTTCCCTGTGTACCCGTTGCGCCTTGTGTTCCTGCGCCTGTGGTTCCTTGAGTTCCGGTTGCGCCCTGTGTACCAGTCGCACCTTGAGAACCTGTTGCACCTTGCGTGCCTGCGCCAGTCGTACCTTGAGTACCAGTAGCACCTTGAGTTCCAGTTCCGGTGGTACCTTGTGCGCCCGTTGCGCCCTGAGTTCCGGCACCAGTGGTTCCTTGCGTTCCAGTTCCACCTTGCGTACCGGTAGCTCCTTGAGAACCTGTTGCGCCTTGTGTACCCGCGCCAGTGGTTCCTTGCGTTCCAGTTCCGCCTTGCGTTCCAGTTCCGCCTTGCGTACCGGTAGCTCCTTGTGATCCAGTTCCACCCTGAGAACCAGTTACGCCTTGTGTACCAGTCGTTCCTTGCGAACCGGTGCCACCCTGAGAGCCGGTAGTTCCTTGATTACCAGTCGATCCTTGTGTACCAGTGCCAGTGCCACCCTGAATACCAGTCGATCCTTGTGTTCCAGTTCCAGTTGTTCCCTGTGCGCCTTGCGTTCCGGCACCAGTGGTTCCTTGAGTTCCAGTTCCGCCTTGCGTACCGGTCGATCCTTGAGAACCAGTAATACCCTGACCGGCAAAAAGTCCGTCTAGACCCTGTACACCCTGCACACCTTGAACGCCCTGCAAACCATTGGCACCAATGAATCCAGCCGTTCCTTGGATGCCTGTAATGCCTTGTACACCAGTATCGCCGCGAACGCCGGTCTTGATGCCAACCTTACCGATCTGGTTTTCTTCGGTGATATTGATCTTCATCTGCTAACCTGTGGCGTGATCGTGATGATCCCCTCGACTATGCGAATTGTGGTGTTTGCCTCGTTGACCATTTTGAGGTCATAGAGATAGCGACCGGCTTTGATGTTGGCAGTATTTGCCGCAGTCATGGCAAGACGAACACGCCCGTTTGCAGCACTGTCGATTGTAACGGTGATGTTTGCGGTCGGATTGGTCGAATAGTAGGACTTGCGGATTTGGGACGAAAAGGTGTTAGCCGTCGCAAAGGACAGATTGATCGGGGTGTTGTCGTCGTTTGTCAGGTCAATCGTTGTGGAAAACGTCGTTCCCTGATCAATGGTGAGTTCTGCGTACATGGACTTTCCTCTGTGGATGCCAGTTATTTAGGAGAATCGAATACCCTTGGAAGCTAAAAAGTCGTAGTCCTCCGAGAAATAATCTCTAATCTCAGCCTCTTCCTGTGGAGAAAGGTAGTCGAATTCTGGTATGGTAAGTGAGCCGTTTACGTGTGGAACGGGTATCGTCTTCGGGTCTTCTACGCCAAAGATGGTAAAAAGCTTGGCAAGCTCGTTGTTGTAGTCATGAAAATTCAGAAGCTCGACCGGTCCATCCAGAAATATCTTGTGGGATGTTCCGTAGATGTTTCGCTCAAAGAACCACTTCATTCGGCGGAAGACTTCTATCATGGGAACCCGATCCACCAACGCCTTCCTTTCGTCATCCCACTCCGAATAGGGTGCGCGAGAGGCACAGGAAACCGGATACTCGTTTCCGTACATGGCATGGATGAACTTACAGCCCTGCCGACCACGCCGAAGAAAGTTCAGCGTAGAGATACAGCGAGAAAGAGGGTCGCGAACGAAACCGAAGCACCTGTAGTCTAGGGGATTGTCATCAACCAGATGCTTGAGCGTTCCGTAGTCATAGTGCGAATCGTCGCACAGTTTCAGCGGCAGTCCGGAGGACTTAAATGCGAGGCGTAGTGTATTCGATCCGGTTTTCGGAACCATGAACACAGCAATTTTCTTATCGGTGCTGATGATCATACTTTATGAGAGCCATGTTTAGTTTTTTGGTGTTGATTTCCTGACAAGTGAGTATTTCTTGAATGGGTACGAGTTCGTCAATCCACTTTAGAATGACTCGCGCATCCACTTGCTCAAATGGAATCGGGTCAGTAGTAGGTGGAGGTAAGTCTAATACAAACGGAGTGGAGATTGTGATTTGATCTGCTCTGTCTAGACTCATATCGAAGGTCATGATATCATACATGATCTGCTTATAGATACCATCCTCAACTATACAAGATTCCATCTTGATAGAAGTCTGATGTGTGAAGAACATTACTTACCGTCCGGAGTAGTTTGTCTCGTTGCGCTTGAGGAAAAGTTACACAAGACGTTGGCAACAACCACGTTGTCGCTTCGTCTACGGAAAGCAAGATACCCACTCATGGTGGATGTGTCTGTTCCGACAGTAGCTCTTGATGCTTTACATGCCCATGTGCGTGCTGTGCTACACTGATACCATGTGTTTGCCGCATCTCCATAAAGAACCGTGTCATCACCCGCTGCCGCAGTTCTGTTGAACAGAACGTCGAAGTGCTGCGTTACGTTGGTGTCGCTGTCGCTCAGAATGTTCCTCAACCATCTTTGGAGTGTATATCCACCAGAAGCGGACTGATCACCTGTTGTCTGTATTATCAGATAGCAGTTAGAAGTGATTGTTCCACCGAAACCCTGACTGTCACCCGTAAAAGTCTGTGTTGTGTTGGCATACATACCCACTTCTTCTGCGCCTAAGAAGTCCCTCAAATTGATCGTGCCAGACGCAGGAATGTTTCTGCTGTTGTATCCGGCTGCGCCTGCCTTTACGTATGTTCCGCCTGCGAGGTATGAGCGAATGTTGGTTACAGCCGCAAGCATACCATACCATGTGATCGTGATCTGACCCGCGCCACCATTTCCACCTGCCGCGCCTGATGAATTGCGAGGCGCACCGCCACCACCGGGAGAGGAACCCGCTGCGCCTGTCGATCCAACACCACCAGATGCCGCACCAGAACCATCATTACCACCACTAGATGTGGTTCCGGCTGCGCCTGCACCAGAAAAACCCTCAAGGGTTTCATTCAAAACTGCGTCTGTGATACCACCGGAACCGGCAACACCCCACTTACCCGCGTTTCCACCATCAGCGGTGATAACGTCGTTGTTTAGAGTTACTGTGCTACCCCCACCGTTAATTCCGTTGGCAGCACTACCACCGGTACCACCCGCTCCAACCGCATAGGCGAAGTTGGTTACACCGGCAACCACTGGAATCTTGATAGTGGTATACGCGCCACCACCACCGCCATATTCGGTGTAGAGTAAGTTGTATCCACAGCCGCCGCCGCCGCCACCCCATATCTGAATCAGTGCCCAACACGCGCCCGTAGGAGCGGTCGCAGATGTTCCTGATCCTGATGTATATGTGGATGTGCTGATGACATTTGAAGAGTTATAGGAAAACGCCTTTCTTACGTCATTGAGCGTGATTGTTCCGGTAGTCGGTAGACCGCGTGCCATGGTGATTACTTCTCTTCAAGAATCTTAATACGTGCGCTCAATTCCTTGACGGCTTCGATCAGGACCGGTACGAGTCTGTCGTAGGAAACGCGAAGGTATCCTGCGTCGTCTTCTGTAACTGCTTCTGGCACAACGGCTTGAACTTCTTGCGCAAGAACACCAAGTTCTAATGCGTGCTTGCTTGTGTAACCGAGGCTTGCTGCCAACGGATTCCAAGTGTAGCGAATTGCGTTCAATTGCTGAACGATATCCGTTGCGTTATCGACAAAGCCGAGGACGTTCTTGAGTCGAGCGTCGGACGTTGCTGCGAAGTCTGTTGCGTAGACCGTACCACCGTTGTAGTAGTACGTCGAGTATGCGATGTATGGTGTGTAGTTGGAGCCGTAGAATGCAACCATGACAGGGTAGTACGATCCAGTCGAGTAGTTGGTTGCGTTGATTGCCGTCGAAGGACCGGTTGCACCCTGAGTACCCGTTCCACCTGTTCCACCTGTGGCACCTTGCGTTCCGGTTCCACCCGTTCCACCGGTCGTACCCTGAGTACCCGTTCCACCTGTTCCACCTGTGGCACCTTGCGTTCCGTTGGAACCTGATGCGCCTTGCGTGCCGTTTGAACCGGAGGTACCTTGCGCACCATTAGAACCAGATGCACCCTGCGTTCCGTTGGAACCTGATGCGCCTTGCGTTCCGTTGGAACCTGATGCGCCTTGCGTTCCGTTGGAACCTGATGCGCCTTGCGTACCCGTCGCTCCTTGCGTACCCGCCGTTCCCGTTGTACCTTGTGTGCCACTTGTACCCGTTGTACCCTGAGAACCGGTTGAACCTGCCGCACCCTGAACTGCTGCTGTGGTTGTGAAGGAAACGTTTGCGTTACCGTTGATGCCTGCTCCAACAGTACACAGCACCGTAGCGGTGTTGTTGAAGTTGACACCGTTTGCTGCGACGATAGTAGAACCAGTGTTCTGCGATACGCGAACTGTGTTGGCTGCGTTGTTCGAAGATGCGAATGCCGCAAGTGCGTTGTCGTTCGCACCTTTTACTGCCGTGAGCGATGCTGCGTTTGCGGAATCCGTCGAATAAGAGGTCTGGACGTTTGCAGTCGTGATGACTGTCGCATACGTTGTCAGGTCGTTTGCAGTCGTCTGCCAGACGTTGCCAGTGGTGTTGAACCGAATGGCTGCGTTGCCATTTGACGTTCCTTGGAAGACACCGAAGGTACCGACACCGCGAGGAGACAGTCCGACGCGCAAGCGATAGAGTTCACTTGCCGATTCGGATGGAGCCGAGATAGGGTCAGTAACCGTAAGTGTGGTGACAAACAGACTGGTGACGTTGCCGGTCGTTACGTTAAGCGTTCCTGTACCGATTGCAGTAGCGACGATGTTTGCTGTCGCGAGGTTTGCAATGTTGGCTGTGCGGATGTTGGCGGATGCGCCAACAGCATTGACGTTCAGAGTCGCAACGTTGGCTGTGATGATGTTAGACGAAAGTGAGTTGGCTTGTGTCGTGACTTCAAGAGTGCTTGTGTTCAGCGTCAGGACGTTTGCGGTCAAGATGTTTGCGAGGACTACGTTCGCGCGGGTTGCCACGTTAAGGAACGTGACGTTGGCGTTGACGGTGTTGGTGTTAGCTGCATATACGTTGGCGAAGTTCGCAGTAGCACCCGTCGTGTTCGCGTGGAGCGTCAGGACGTTTGCCGTTGTAGTGTTGGCGAGTGTGAATCGACCGTTGCCGATAGTCGCGACGTTCGACACGGATAGGTTGCCGAGGATAGCTACGTTGCTGCTGTTAGCAAGCGTGCGGACGGTCAATACACCGCCGACGTTCATGATCAGGTTGGCATTGTTGGAGCCTACGCCGGTAGTCTCAATGAAACCGCTTGCGTTGATGTTGGCTGCTGAAATGAAGGTGTTGTTGTAGAGGAAACGAGTGTAGGTGTTGCCGTTTGCATAGACGTTGCCTGTGACAGAACGGAATGCGACATTGACCGCATCCGAGGCGAAGTTTGCTGCTGCGTCCTGAGTGAAGTTCTTGACCGAGAGATTGCCGCTGATACGCGCGTCAGTGTCTACCGTAAGGGTAACACCCGAAGTCTTGCTGAGTAGCAGATATCCCGCACTGATTTCAACGTTGCCGCTTACCTTATTGAAGTTACCACGCGCAATTTCGTTTACGTCGTTGGCAGACAGGTTATCACGGATTCTCCAATGGTCGAACGTATTGGCAGTCTGGATAATTTCGGCATTTGCAATGTTAGCCATGGGTTAGTTTCTCTGTGTCATGAGTTGTTTCAACATATCTTTGATTTCGGATACGTCGCTCTTGAGGGTATTTATCTCTTCCTCTTGAGTCTTTAGTTTGCCAAGCTGAATCATCTTCTGTTCGTGAGAGGAGATAGCCGAACGATCTGTGTTCAGAATGGCGAGGTTGCTGCCGTCCCGAATGAGCCGTTCGTTTTCCTTGACCTTGAATCTCATTTGCATCATCCTTCCGGCGTAGCAATGATTCGTAGGTTCTGAACCCACGGAGCGACCGTCGTATCGACTGCCATGAGTACAACCTTGACTGCGAAGTGCTTGAACTTGCCGCCGATTGGATACTGCTGCCCGTTTTCGGTGTACTTGAGCTTGTTCTCCAACAGGTCTGGACGGAATTGAAGTTCGATGATCTGACGAGCATCCTTAGACTTCTTATCCACAAGTTTGAACATTAGCTGCCAAGACTTGTCATCGAAGCGTTCAGGGTCTTCGCTGCCGAGAACCTTGTAGTAGACTTGGATATCGGTGCCTGTTGGGGTCACGGCATCCAAGAACACGCGAAGGTCGCCTGCTTCGAAGCCGTCTTCTAGAGCGATCTGGCGAGTGATGTAGCGGCAAGCCATGTTACCACCACGCTTACCATCTTCACCCTGAACGAGTGCGAATGCAGGAATCATGCCCGAAGCAGCGTTTCCTGTTGCAAGACTGATCGTAGGTGTCTTGATGTATCCAGAACCTTGGGAGGTCATGACAATGTAGTTCACGGTGTTGCCTGCATCGGTGTTTGCAACCGCGAAGCCTTCTGCACCTGTTCCGTAAGCGTTGGTGCCGATGGTGACGTAGTAGAAGCCAATGTTGAAGTTGTTAGCAAGATAGGTCTGGCGGAACAACTGAGCCGCATTGTTCTGAGTAGTGTTTGCACCACCCTTGATCGTGTTGCCCGAGGTCGAAATCGCGTTGTATCCCACACCACGGTTGGTGATCGAAATCACCGTGTTGCCGATACCACCGTTGTTGATATCGTGATCAGCCGGAACAACCGCGAGGGTTTCCATGTTGAAGATAGGCGAAACGTCAACGTCGGAAGTAGCAAACTCTGCGAGCAACTGCACGCTGTTTGCGTTACCAGTGACGAGCTTACGAGCATTGTTGAAGTTGGTTGCGCCAAGCTTGTTCGACGCATCCATCAGGTCGCCATACTTGAAGATGGTCTGTGGTTTGATATCAGTGTAGCTGTCAAATGCTGAGTTGGAACTGAACACGCCCTTAACTGCAAAGTCGATATCCGACACAGGGAAGGATAGCTTGTCTGCGTTGACGAACATGCGGTCAACGTTCATGTCGAAGTCAGGTGCGTCCTTCATCTGGAACGATGCCGAACCAGAGGTTGAGAAGCGAGCCTTCTTAATAACGAACATCAGGTCTTCGTTCTGGTACGCAGTCCACGTAGACGAGTTCTGCGAGCGGAAGAAGGAACCGGCATATGGCTGTTCCGAGATACGCGCAGGAGGGTCTGCTCCAAGCACGTTGCCGCCGAGTTCTGCGATGAATACTTCGTACTCAGGCGAATCGGAGATAACGATCAACGCATACTCTGTGTCTGGTGCGAGGAATACAGGGTCACGGAAACGGAACGTGGTGATGGTGTTGGCATCATCAATCGACGGTTCTGTGGAAATCTTTACGTCCTTACACTTGACAGATGCTTCTGCGAGGTAGTTCTGTGTTGGATAGCCGTTCTGTACTTCTGCGATCTTGACCTGAACTGGAAGCTGCAACGATGCCTTTGCGACGTTTGGCTTTGCTCCGAAGAACAACTGTACGGAAGTCACGAACACACCGTAGCTGACCTTGTTTGTGTCTGGCGTAGGTGTCCAGAAGGTCTGTGCGATAGGGTCTCTTGCGCGGCGAACTGGCGTAGCGCGAACCACAGTACGTGCGATTGGCTGTGCAACCGGCGCAGGCGAAATCTGCCGTAGCGGAGGTGCAGGCGGCATGACAGGGTTGTTAGGTGGTGTAGGTGGTAGCGGACGCATGATTGGTGACAGGTTGATGGCTTGCATCGAATTGCGCAGACCACCAGACGAGAAGCGTGCAGATGCCTTCATGGTGTAGTCGTCGGAGTCGAGCTTGTCAACGTCGGTGATCGTGAGAACACGCTCGCCCGTCTTGAACTTGAAGTTTGGCTCTTCTGGAACGTTTAGAATGCCGTTCAGCGATCCATTTTCGTCAACGTAGTGGTTGCCGACAGAATACTTGGAGTTTGAACCGGGATCGACTAGCAACGGAGAAACGAGGGTTAGACGCTTACCAGACGATGCCGTGACGCGACGGAACTGCCCAAGACCCGTTCCTGCGGTGACGTAGAACACGTTACCGACTGCGTTAGCCGCAGCGGTTGCGTTGAGATACACGTACTGACCGCCACCTTCGATGGTGTTTGCGGAGACATTGGAGAACGCGCCAGAAGCATGTTCGTAGATTACGGCAGCAACGTTCTTCGTTGGTGAAGTGACCGAAACGATACGATGACCGGCAGCGATATCTACTAGCTTCACACCCGACATGCGGAAGTCTGGTGTGGTTGTGTTGGAAGCGTTCCACAGCGTTGCGCGGAGGTTGGCTGATGTGTTGGTGTTGAAGGTACCCGTTAGTGGGGTGATAGCCAATGCGCCGTTAGACGAGCTATACCATTCAACCTTACCAGTGAATACTGCCTCGGTGAATTCCTTGCGACCGAGAACTGTCTGATAAACCAATTCACCGGGAACGAAGTGAACGGCAGTAGCGGCGACGTTGATCGTTGCGAGGTTTGCGTTGATGAAGTTCTCAGACACGTACAGGATGTTCTCACCAGACGAACCGATGACAGTCATGTAGGTGTTGGTGTTAGGAGAGTAGACACTCTCATTCATCACGAAAATGTCGGAAGTGTTCGAACTGACTTCGCGCGTAACGGATGCCGTAACAGTGGTGATACCAGAAACAGCTTCGATCATGACGTTAGCCGAAGAGTCGAAGTTGCCGGTCATTGCGTAAATCGTGATGCTGTTGCCAGAAACGTAAGGCTTGACGCTAGCCGAGAACGTAGGCGAAACGTTGGAGCTTCCCTGATACAGAACGTCGGTCGATGCCCAAGTGTAAGTCGTATTAGGAACGACAGTCAGAATCTTTTCGGAGTTCAGGACAATCTTGTTGCCTCTCTGAGCAAAACCGTTCATCGCGATATCGTCAAAGAAGATACGCGCTAGCTTGCGAGGACGGAGGTTGTCTGCGTCAAAGGCAATATCCTGTTTCCGCATGAACGGAATCAGGGTGGATTCACCTAGAACTGTTGCTTGTGTTACGTCAGCCATTTGATACTTACCTTTAGACCATGTTTACTATAGTGCGTCCACCGATACCAGCACCGCCACCGCCCGACGTTCTCGCTGCGCTCAGTGGTGCAGTATAGACTGGTAATGGCGAACTTGGAGCAGGAGGAATTGGAGCCGGTGTTGCTACGTTGCGCACAGGGAAGAGTAGTCTGATGTTGTCAAACCCACTTCTATTTCTGATCCTGAATCCTAATGCCGAGAAGATAATAGAAGGAACCAACGAAGCGAGTGGTGGTCTTGCCATCGGAATGTTCAATGCAGTATTAGCCGCAGGAGGAGAAACGCCGGGAGTTGTGGAAATACTTCCTGCTGCATCCGTCGAAGGAGTAGGAACCTGCACTTGGGCTGCTGCTTCCTTCACACGCTCGGCTGCACGCTCGGAGTTGTAGATTTCACGAATACGGTCGTCAATTTCTGGTGCGCGTAGCACATCAGGCTTAAGCACTTCGGATACCCAAAAGTCCATTTCCGGTGAGAGCTTTAAGTCGCCAACGAATTCTGCGAACAGGAATGGCTGCACGGAAATGAGCTTGTTGCTTGTAACCGGCTGAATAACCATATCCTCTTCGGTGAAGTCCAGAGTGACGGTACGATCATTGATTCTCAGACCAGTGTTGTTCGTCAGCTTCATACCGAACGGCACGTTGCCGACGTATGGACCCATTTCGCCTTCATCCATGGAGCAATTGAAGTCAGGGTCTTTGTAGTTTGCAATGTTGAAATTCTTGAATCCTTCACCGATGATACCATACTTCGTCTTGTCTGTTCCGTCTTCATATTTAGTCGAGTCGCCCATAGCCCTACCTTCGATGTTGTTCAGCGAAGTGTAGTATTCTAGGGATTCAACACGCTTGTCGATTCGGGAAATGTCCTTCATCGTGTAGCGACGATTCTCGTTGTACTTCAAGCGAATGTCTTCGGTTGTCGCAACGAATGGCGCAAGATAGATCGTGTACAAGGTCATTGCATCTTCGTTGTCATCTGGTGGGATTGGCGCAGGCGAAGCGACACCCTTGAGGATGCGGAATTCCTTGTTCTTCGACAATACGAGCTTGTCGATACGTGGGAGATAGTAGTCGAAGCTCATTTCCGTGGACGAATTTGGATCAGGAAGAACACCAGTGTTCGCGCTGCCGTTGGTCAATCCAATGGCGCGTGTTGCTCGGAAGTCCAAGCAGTCGCGTAGGAAGTACGTGCCACCCGTTTCAGAGAAGAAGATTGGAATCTGTCCGTCCTCATACACAGTGTTCTCATACGAGTCAACCGAGAAGTAGGTCGCGCCCGAAGGATAGATGTGTTCGAAGAAGTCTACATGCACCGTCAACTTGGAGTTGGGTGATGGGTATCCTTGCTTGAGAACGAGTCGTGCGTGTTCATACGATTCTTCGGTCTGTCCTAGGCTGACCACGAAATGCTCGGTGATATCTTCGTAGTTAGCAGAGTCAGCATCAGAAGCGGTGTTGCCCTTGATGATTGCGCGAATGTTCACAACGTCCGGAGTGTAGAGACTGATTGAATCGCCGGGGAAGATGTTAGTGACCTTTGGCTCGGTGATGAAGATCAGACCGTTGGCAACGTTGATCTTGGCAACCGGACTCGACACACCGGCAGTCAGGATGTTTGGAAGCGTAACTGTGTAGTCAGCCGTGACACCCGCAGTCGTTGGGAAGTTGAACGGAGCCGTCGAGATACTGGTGTTGCTTCGGAAAGTCTTAGTACGAATGCGCGTGTGTGCGAGAAGATTCGTAACCAATACGTAGGCTTCGATCTTCGTGACAGTAGCAGGCAGAGTAACCGTGACAGTTCCGCCTGAACCTGCAACAACAACAACTTCGCTGCTGTTCAACTTCATTACCGTACCGTTTGCGTAACCAGACGATTCGCGAACGATGACTAGAAGGTTGTCTTCCAAATTCGAATTCGTAGCACTGAATGCGCAGCTTTCGTCAGCCGTCATGTTGAGTGTGAATACACCCGCAACACCTGTCTTATCAGGGAAATACTTGATGCTGTTGTATTCTACGTTGGTCAACGATCCACGCTTGACGGTGTTCTGAGGTAGACGGAAGATGGTCTTCTTGTCTGATGCTTCGAAGAGTTCAGTCGAACCGTCAATCAACAACGACTGGATTGCGATGTTCGCGTGTGCGTTCGCGCGAGTAGACGTTGCGTTGGCTTTGATCCACGACTTGAGGTTGTTGATGCCGTAGTTCAACTGGATTACCGTGTTGGCAATCGGAACTGCGCTGTCGTCCCATGCGCGATCTAGTGTCGCAACCTGAGTCGAACCCACGTAGCTCACGATTCTGCGAGTCTGGTTGGTTACGTTCGAAGAGTAGGTGTTCTGTTGAAGAACACGAACGTTCATATTAGCACCACCGCCGATAAGGGTCTTGGTGAATGCGGAGTTGACGAGCAAATATCCGCTCGCCACGTTGACGACTTCACGAACTTCATCACCGACGCGAATGACCTGTCCAACAGAAACAACACCGGGGAACGTAGCTCCCGAGTCTGTTACCTTCACACTATTGATCATGACGTTTGCAAGGTTAGACGTAGCAACCGGAGTCAACGAAACGGGTAGAACTGTGACAGTCACGTTCTGGTAAGCGTTATCCTTGTTGGATGCCAGAGGTGGGAGTTTGATTGTTCCTGCGGCAGAACCGGTTGGAATCACAAACACTTTTGGCTTGAGGTTTGTGTCGGTGAAGTAGAAGTCGAAGACACCATTGGAGTCTACGTTTGCAACACCATCTTGTGCTGCGATATCGCGACGAATTGCGCGAATCTTTGCAGTACCGATCACGGTGTTCTGATAGAAGTATGCGTTTGCGGCTGTAGATACACCGATATTGACGCTTGCAACGTCAGTACAGTGAAGATCGACAGTCTCTAATCCGGTCGTGTCGAGGAATGCAGCGTTCGCACCCCACACGTTCTTGAACTTGAGGTAGTTGCCGTAGGACGTATCGAAGTCAATGTCAACGATTGAGCGAGTGTCGATACCCACTGTACGTGGCTTTTCGACTTCCATGCGGACTTCACCGATGGTTTCGAACTCAAAGCCTTTTACGTATGCCTTTCCCGGCTCGATGTTGATGATGTAGTTGTTTGCTTCCTGCGATTCCTGCACGGATGCGCGGAAAGGAATGACGGTGTAATCGCCAGATTCATCAAAGGTGCGGCGAGCCAACGTCTTTTCGATTTCCGAGTAGACAGGATACTTGACTTGCTTCGTGACCTGTCCGTTTTCTACGCGCATCAATTCGAAGAATGCGGATTCGTCAACTGCGGTGTCGAGTGGGCGAGTCGAAAGGGTTAATGAGAACTGGTAACGATCTGCGCCGGGAGCCTGATAGTTGAACGAGTCTTGAGCAGGGTCGAGCAACGTTGCGTCGATTGCGTAGTCGATCACTTCGTCTGAGATTTCCAGACCGATCTTGACGTTCGCGTTCTGAGTGTATGCACCGATTACGGCTGTCTGTGGAGTGACTGTGACGAAATAGCCGTCAACGTAAAAGATACCATCGTTGATGGATGCGAGTGTGCCGCGACCGATAGCTGCGCCGTTTACGTCGGTTGCAGAAATCTTGGCGCGAGTGGTCGTTCCTGCGACCTTGAATACGTCACCTTCGGAGAAGTCAACACCGGAGATGTACTTGATCATCAGGGTTGGCTTACCACCGGAAGGGAAGTAGGAAGCGAGAACCTTGGCTTGTACGAGTGAGTCGGAATCGCGTAGAATGATCTGACCAACAAAGAGGTCGAGTTCAACGTCTTCGTTGTTGTAGGTTTCGTCTAGCTTGATGTACGTAACACCAGTGTCGAGAGCAATGTTGCCGCCGATGACAGGCGATCCATCCTGAAAGATGTGGTCGCCAAATGCTTTGATCTGGTTCTGTAGGAGCGACTGAATCTGAGTCAGTTCGCGAGCCTGTACAGAATTCCCCGGCTTGAAGAGAATGCGTAGGTAGTTATTGTCTTTCGCGTTCTGCTGAAAGTCATCATTATACGGCTGTACGTTGAATTCCATTGCTTACTCTCTTAGAAGGATAGAACGAGCCGAATTTGCTCGGTCTGGTCTGTGTCACGAACAATTTTCGCTCTGTTCTCAATATATAGGGTGTCTCCCGTAAACAACTCAATTTCGGGGTCTTCGATGCCCAAAATAGCCGCCGTTGCGGTGCTTCCGACTAATGGAACCTGAGCGACTAGAGTTCCGCGAACGTTGTTTACGAACAACTCGTTCACTGTAGAGTCCCATGCGACCACAACTGCGGTCGCAGTGGCTTCTGCTAGACTTGCTCCACTGTAAACCACTTCGTCGGGAAGGTAATTTGAACCACCTGTCGAGGTCATGGTGAGCTTAGTAGTGGTTCGATAGACCGAAGCGTTTGCGTAGGTTCCGTTTGCCAATAGAGGGTCGCGAAGTAGCGAAATCTGGCGGAAATCGAACGGATAAACGTCCGTTCCGACTGGAATTTTACCGCCTTCGGTGCCAGAAAGGGTCAGGGAAGTCATGACCGAGAAGCATCCAAGCTCCTTTAGAGGGTTGGAACCGTGACCACCGGGAGGAGAAATGAGTGCTGTGATGACTGCGGCAGTTCCGTTTGCCAACTGGTCGGGGTCGCTGATGACAACGTTCGCATACGTGTATCCCGTACCGCCGTCTAGAATGTTTACGTCGGTAATGACACCCGCAACGACCTTCGCGGTGACTTCTGCGCCTGCTCCGTCGCCCGTAATCGTGATGATCGACAGAGAATTAGAGTTACCCAACTCGCCGTTGTCCTTGAAATAGCCACTTCCACCACTTGTGATGTGAAGAACATCCAATCGACCGTCCACCGATCCTACCACAACCGCATTGTCTGAGACAACTGGCATCCAATTGTTAGTGAAGAACTTCTGCTTTAAGCCATAAGGAATGGTGTAGAGATACTTCCACTTGTAGCCATCTGCTGTGAGGATGTAAGGGTTCTCTGGAAGCTGCCCGTCAATATCAATGGTCGGTTCAATGGTCGAAGCAATGTCATTGACGTTCAGCAAGCACTTGAAGACCTGATCTTTTGAGTTGCGGCAATAGAAATTGTTCGCAAACTGAGGGTAGGTGTCAGTGAGGCGAACGACCGTTCCATTGGTGACTGCGTAGCTGAATGCGGCGTTGACCACACGCGAAGTCGTATTAGGGACTGCGACGATTTGCCGAGTCTCGTTGTTCATCGTGATAATGTCGCCTAGCGCGAGATTACCCGAGAAGACGGCTGTGTTTGCGTAGACGATGTTTGCGGATGCGTTCGCAGTGCCGGTTAGAGTAAACTTGGACGTATGGGAGAAGAGTTCAACCGTGTTGTCGTATTCGTCATAGACCGTTCCAGACACCCAATCAATGCGAGGCGCAACAATTGCGGTATCTGCGGCTGCGACTCGCTTGATTGCCATCAAATCGCGATAGACCTGATTGCGAACGTCGGTGGTGTACTCAACATCCTCAATTTCGTTCGCGGTTTCGGTGTCGTCTGAACCCCAACGAATAGGGCGACCAATGCCGACATACGTGTTCGCATACGTCGGAAACACGTTCGCTTTGATGATTTCCACAATCTCGTACTTGAGTAGTGGAGTGATGGATGCTTTGCTCATGTTATACCGTTACCTTGATGATTTTGTAATCTACTGCTGTGGTGTAGTTAGGAACCACAAAGTAGACCAGATTCGTGTTGGACGTATTCGCGTTGTTATTTAGGGTCAGAACGTTGCCACTTCCTACGGTAATCTGATAGTTTTCGATGTTCGCAGCCGTGTTTCCGACGTTGAACCGAATCGTGTCGCCTGTCTTGAGGAAGTCACCGATGGTATTAGAGTTAGCCGAGACTATGACCTTGTTGTTGCCCGAATTGGTGGTGATTCGACCCTGACCGACGTAGAGGAAGTTGCTTTCCACGTTCATTGCGACGGTCGATTCTATCGTCTTGATGATCTTGGCGAAGCTGCGCAGTGGTGAAATGCCGTCTTCGTACACGATCATGTCGCCCACTACTGCGTTTGCGGTAAAGTTGGTGCCAACGCCAGTGATCTTGGTGTTGTACGAGTTTGCGACCGAAATCTGACCCGAATGTGCGCAAGTCGTCGCAATCGTGAGGTCATCTTTCACAACCTCTGTCAGTTCTGACTTGGAAATGGTGCGAGAAAGCATCGTCATGCCGATTGGATGGACGATATCCTTCATCGTGTTTTCGTAGCTCGACAGACTTTGCTCAGATTCAATGATGTACGAGTAGTTGTGATAGACGTTCGCATCCTGTAGCTTCTTGTCAGAGGACAGGAATCCGTCCGAGTTCAAATAGAAACCAGTGAACTTGATCAAGCCGTTGAAGAACTCTGCGATTCCTTTAGCTTTTCCGTTGCCATAGAAGTGAGGATTTGCGAGTCCTGTTTGTGAGGTGTATTCTGCGGGAGGCGAAACAGTCGCAGACGTATTGACGTTAAACTTCACGCCACCTTCGGAAGTGAAAGTTAGCGTCGAGTTGAAGTTTGTG
>Ga0315285_10003500_pt1 | contig 16343 bp, 13 predicted proteins | sample YL17G09_36_MG_FD_203698 | JGI IMG/M metagenome (GOLD analysis project Ga0315285, IMG submission 203698) | Sediment microbial communities from Yellowstone Lake, YNP, Wyoming, USA - YL17G09_36 | ecosystem: Environmental > Aquatic > Freshwater > Lake > Sediment | place: USA: Wyoming | collected... | reverse complement strand
CTTTCGTTACTTTAGTTGAAAAAATCGGGTTTTAGTATTGAATGTTGAAATTTTCTCATTCTGTGTACTCTCTTGAATCCTGTAATTTTTCGATGACATCTATAATTTTACGATAGGTTTCGATACTGCATCTCCAACCTGCTGAAATCATTTCGTTAATCGCTTGTTTAGCTCGTTCCTTGGTGATTAATCTTTGTAAGATCGCTTTAATTAAGATAGAGGGTGTTCCAATATAGGCAATTCCATAAATTTTTGCGACTTTTCTAGCCACTTCATCATCTATAACCGCAATTCCATTAAGCTCGCTTGTAAGAGCCAAGACCTCTGCATCAGTCAGATGAAGTCCTTTAGTTTCCATAAAATTTGTTAATATTTTTGTATTTTGGGGCTTAGAAACCTTAAAAACCATATTTTGAAACAAACCTTCTAGAATTAGAGCATCCGGAACGCCTTTACGCTTCCCTTCATCAACAACCTCTCTTTTAACCATTGGAGTTGTTTGTTTTTCTTCTTTTAGTGTTTCGAGAATTGAACTTAACCCTATTTTGGTTAGATAAATTAAGGGCGTCGAATTGAAAATAAGCGGCTTCACTTAGACTCCGCCATATAAATTTCTTTGATTTCTTGCTCTATTTCCTCAGGTTTATATCTGATCCATTCTATATTACATTGCTTTAATAAATCAGCGAATTCCCAAAGAGAAAGTTTAGCCAATTCAGCTGCTTTGGCAAAAGTCACCTTTCCATCTCGCAATAATTCCAAAGCAGTCTGTTTTCGCCACTCCTGTAATCCTTTTTTAAGAAGGATTCTCACGATCGTTGCCTTGTCCGATTTTTCATACACCACGACCTCAAGAATCTCCCTTTCAATTTCTTCAGTTATTCTTACAGCCAAAGGTTTAAGGGTCATTTTTATCACCGTATACAACTGATATCACATGCATACATAAAAACTTATCCCAACAATCTAAATGCAGTTAAATTTCAACAATAAATTTAGGATTTGCAGGGAATCTCGATGAATTGCAACTTTGAAATCACAGAATTTGAAGGTTAGATTCTTCAGCCAGTTTCGCGAGGTGTTGATTAGTGGGACCTTCAAATTCCTCGACGAGTTGTACAGGCCTGCCGACCGAAATCCACGAGCCCACGGAAAAGAACTCTGGAAGTCAAACAAGGTTCACTCCTGCTTTGTAGGCACATGCTATCATTTCATATGCTTTTTGGAGATTCCGTTCTTTATCAGTGTTAGTTTGGCAGTTGATGAACCGCATTTGGATTAAACCAAGCGTAAATGCTTTCATACGATTACCCGATTAGATTACCATGGATAAAATTTATCTATCGAAAAAAGTCTAGATAGTAAATCTGCTTTAAAATTAATTATTGTGGAATTGACTATGGATAAAAAGGAATCGACAGAAAATTGGATTGCGCGTGCCTATAATAAATTGACAGCGCCGCAGACGATTAAAATTTGTGGCTATGCAGTAATGGCCTTCTACATTGGGTTATTATTAATTGGAGTTCTCATCGCTGCGACCCTACATCCAGGGGGATATACCGTCTGGGATAATTGGATTAGTGATCTAGGTAGCATTGAACACACGCCAGCCCCGTACCTTTATGATATTGCCTGTGCTGCGGCAGGAATCTTATCCATGCCATTCATCTTTTATCAAGAGAAACACATTGCGCCGATACCTCGCTCCCCAGAAGACCTCCCCGCGCCCCATAGAATGACCTATCGGGGAATTGGGTTAGCTTTCTTCTTCACCCTCTTAGGAAATTTCTTTTATATTTTTGTAGGAATATTTAGTGGCGACCGGAATTACTATGATTTGCACAACATCTTTTCATATTTGACGTTTGGGTTCTACGCGTTCGGAACGCTTTTCTTCGGATTTACCTTGATAGTGGCACGTCAGAAACTCGTACCACGCCCGTGGAACTACATCATTGGATCTATCGGGATGGTGGCACCATTTACAGTGGCAATCTTAAATGTTATCGATTCGACACCGCTACGTGAATGGGCATTACTCTGGGCTATTATGGGCTTCGTAATTCCAGTGGTTCTATTCACCTTAAGGCATGCTGGAAAATTAGAACAGGAGGGATCAAAATGAGTGCATCTGAGTCGTGGATTGACAAGATTTACAATAAACTTACGGCGCCTCAAACCATTAAAATCTGTGGTTATAGCGCATTAGTGTTGTTTTTTGGATCGATAAGCCTCGGAGTAATCATTGCAGCCGCATTTGGACCCGGAGGATATAATATCATTGATAATTGGATTAGTGACCTTGGCAATCATAACATTACCCCGGCTCCCTTCCTGCTGGATCTCGCCGTGATTAGTGCAGGACTCCTGCTGTTCCCGTTTCATCTGTATTTAGAGAAATATCTGGCACCCATCCCCCGGGTTCCAGAAGATCTTCCAGCCCCTCCACGAATGGCCTATAGATTAATGAGTCTGGGCTTCTTTTTCAATGGTCTTGGGTCTGTAGGGATGATTGGGGTCGGTGTTTTCAGTGAAGATCGGGATATCGCAGGCTTACATTTTGTTTTCTCCGTTATCCTGTTCGGATCGTTTGCAATAGGCGCAATTTTCTTGGGTTTACGATTTAGCTTTATCAGACAAGACCTTATCCCCAAACCATTTAATTTTATAGTTGGGCTCTATGGTCTTTGTGTCCCGCTCCCAGTCGGTATAATTGCCGCATTGAATGTATTTGGTGAAACAGGCATCGCAAAACTCATGGAATGGATAATTTTCTTTGTGCTTATCGGTTTAATCGTCCCTATTTTTATCTCGTCTCTCAGGCACGCAGAAAAACAACTTCAAATAAAAAAATAAGTGATTTACCCTTTTTTTAGTTTATCTTTTTTTTAACCCCTTCTTTTGGATACTAACGGCGTCACTTGTTTTTATTATCTATAACCTCTATCTAGGAGTTATTGGACAGCATCAAGTCTATTATCACAAAGAAGGCATCGCCAATTCGCGGACCACTTTGATGGCAATATGCCCTTATTTTATAGTTTTTCTTTTCCAAGAAAGCATCGCTCTTTCTTTAGGGATCGGCTATGTGATCCCGTGGGCTGCTATTACCAGAGGGCTGGCGATTCTGCTTACGGGCTTGAGATATTTTCATCTGAACGGCAGTAACAATAAGAAGCCCGATTAATACCCAAAATGAGAGAATCAAAAGAATCTCAAACCACGACAAATTATCATTATAGCAAAGGCTGTTCATAAAATCTAAAGTGAAGTTTCTAGTATAATTTTCAGAGCCACTGGTAAATACTATAGAAAAATTGACGGGACCACATATCGTGCTAAAATCATATGTGTAGTGCAAGTAAGGTTGGGGAATAAGTGGTCCCATACCACTGAAGGCGTTAAAAGAATACACTAATCTATTCAGGATTTCTGTTTCATTAATAAACATATCATTTATAGAGAAGGTTGTTTCAGCAATCTGATAAGCGGTACCCATTAAAATATCGATACTAGTATTTCCTAGGAGGTATTGGGACGCTTTGGTCTCTATTAGGACAATAATATATCCGTTTGAGCAAGCAATAATGGTATTATTCCATTGTCCCAGAAGAAAGTGGCAATCCTGAAGTATAATAGTTTCTGTCACAGCGTAAATTGTCCCGTTAATGGTGCAGTTTTTGAGAGTAAGAAATGCGGATTGGGGAAGATGGGCAAATTTATTAAATATCATTAAGCCAGGAAATGGACTAATCACGCCCCAAGATTTTCCAATATAGCCTTTCCCCAAAAAAATAGAATTCATAATAAATATTTGCGGGGTAAAACTCACACCACTTATAAAGTCTGTTATGATAGAGTCATAGACGTATGCTTTAGAATCATTACACGCAAGACCGTATATCACCGAAGATTCAACTTCAATAATTGTATTTCTCATCCCAATTAAGAGGTATTGACTCTCCTCCCAGTGAGATTTTCCGTCGATAATAAAATCACTAACCCCAAAACCGCTCCCACTTATTATTTCACCACCATTTAGGTATATAGACTCTCCAACCCAGATGGTCTTAACTAGAAGTTCGACCGAAGAATTCTGAATAGTTACGGTTGAATTCAGACTAAAGTTCCATATAACTCCAGATAATTGGCTATTATTTATGAGTAAGGAGGCGTTATGTGGCGGAGTAATATCATAAAAATCACCAATCGAAGTGGCATTGGTTTCTACTCTCGAATTCTCGAGAAGAACACTCGCCCTCTCAAAAATTTGAATTGAATTTAAATTCAAGAAGGAATTAAGAATAAACAATTTTGTATCTTCATGCGGCTCCAGTTGGCGAAGAGGTGCATAGATGGTGGTATTCTCAATCCGTACTATTGAGTTTCCCAGGAAAACAAAATCAGTATGGTGCAGCACTTCGGATGGAGGCGCTTGTTTGAACGTTAAATTGGATAGAATTAAATTAATTTCAGCGGTATAATTCGTGGGTACAGTTGCTCGTGAAAATTGGCCTGTATGAAATTTATTAGTAAGGATAGTGCAATTTTGAAATGTCACATTTACAGAAGGTCCAAAATCCAAATTATCGCAATCAAACGAACAATTTTTGAAAAGATAAGTCGCGTTCCCCGAAAAAGTAAAATCTGTGAAGGTCACATTTTCATAGATATAATACTCACCGTCGCTAGTTATTAGAGACCCGGATGATGCGGCTGTTCTAGCGATATCAGTGTTCTTTTGTGAATTTTTTTTCAAGTAAAAAGATGTAAGTAAATTGCAAAGTAAGAATATGATAAAAATCGTAGGAATAATTCGCTTCTTTAAGAAAACCAATTCCGTATGTCCCTACTTTTATCTAACCTTTGTATAAAGGTATTTTTCTAAGCATTTAAGGTTTGCTGATATTAAAAAGGCGAAGGCGCCTTATAGATCCCGAAGACTTCACGGAGTATGTCGCAAATTTCCTGGATAGTGGCGTAGCTCTTGACGGTTTCAATCATGATGGGCATTATATTTTCCGTAGATTGGGCAACTTTTTTCAATTTCTGCAGATTTGCCTTAACCAAGGGTTCATTTCGGCTCTTTTTTAATTCTTGTAGAGCTTGAATCGCACGCTTTTCAATATCCTTATCTAAGCTGAACAAGTTGAGTTTTAGAGGTTCCTCTATTTGATAGAGATTAACGCCGATGATTTTATCCTCACCAGACTCAATTTTCTTCTGATATGAATAGGCACTTTCGGCGATTTCTTTTTGGACATAGCCCTTTTCGATAGCAATGGGCATTCCGTTTAGCTCATCAATCTTCTGGATATATTTCCGTGCATCTTCTTCCAGTTTAGAGGTTAGATACTCAATATAATAGGACCCGCCGAGGGGATCGACGACATCCACGATGCCGGTCTCATGAGCAAGAACCTGTTGGGTGCGCAGGGAAAGGCGGACAGATTCCTCAGTGGGAATTGCAAGAGCTTCGTCAGAACCACAGGTATGGAGTGATTGGGTGCCACCTAGAATAGCGGCTAAGGCTTCGATGGATACACGGACGATATTAACTTCCGGTTGCTGCGCGGTCAACGTGCCACCAGCTGTTTGGGTATGGAATCGCAACATCAACGAGTTAGGGTTTTTCGCTTTAAATCGGTCTTTCACGATTCTGGCCCACAATCTTCGAGCAGCCCGTAATTTAGCGACTTCCTCAAAGAAATACCGGTGAGTGCAGAACATAAAGGAGAGGCGGGGCGCGAACTCGTCGATATCAATCCCGCGTTTGAGAACCTCCTGAACATACGCAATCCCATCAGCCAAAGTGAAAGCGATTTCCTGAACCGCAGTGGCGCCTGCCTCCCGCATATGATAGCCGCAAATACTAATGGTATTGAAACGGGGCAGATTTTTGGAACAATATTCGATAACATCAGCGGTAAGGCGTAAGGCGGGTTTAGGAGGATAGGTATATGCACCTCGCGCCACATATTCCTTCAAGATATCATTCTGGACGGTACCTGTCAATTTATCGGGAGAAATCCCTTGTTTTTCGCCGACCGCAATGTACATGGCTAATAGAACGACGGTAGGCGCGTTGATAGTCATGCTGGTGGAGACCTTGTCGAGCGGTATATCCTTAAAAACGATTTCAAAATCCTTTAAGGAATTGATGGTCACTCCAACGCGCCCGACTTCCCCGTATGCCAGCGGATTATCGGAATTATACCCCATCTGAGTGGGTAAATCGAAAGCCACCGAAAGTCCCATTTGGCCTTCTGAGATCAAATATTTAAAGCGTTTATTGGTTTGTTCCGCGTCCGCGAATCCGGCGTATTGGCGCATCGTCCAGAGACGCCCTTTATACATGGTCGGATAGATGCCTCGAACGAAGGGATATTCGCCCGGAAATCCTAAGTCCTCGAAATAATTGAGACTCTTAACGTCTTCGGGTGTATAAACCGATTTTAGAGGTATTTTTGAGGGGGTCTCAAATTTCTCTTTCGTTTCGCCTGGTCTGGGGGATTTGGCTGAACTCTTCTCTTCCCATTCCTTCCTTTTTGTCTCTAGTTTCTTAAGACTTTCCTCAGGACTCAATTCGACCCCGATTTTAAAAGGCTCATATAGAATCCCGGAAACCTCTTGCCCATCTAAATTGGCCAATTTGCCCCATACGGGTCTTAATTTCATCCCTACTTTGAGATTTTCGGTAGTTGTGATCTGTCCCAGCGCCTTAATGCCATTCGGAAATTCGATAATCCCGAGAGCATAGGCTTTCTTCTCCTGAAACTCGGCAGGAGGCGCTTTCAAAATAGTGTAGGTTAAAAGTTTGCATTCGCCAGTCGATTTTATTATATCGAAAGTGGTATTTCGGCACTTAAGACACCGAATATGTTCAGAATATTGAAGTTTCCCACACTTTTTACATTTAGACCAGGATATTATAGGTGTATTATTCATAGGGCTCACATCCTCTCGACCAATATACTCAGAATATTATTCCCAAATCCTCCGAAGTTGCAGGTTATTCCTGCTTGCGCGTTCGGAACTTGTCGTTTGCCTGCCTCATTTCGCAATTGCCATACTAACTCTATCACTTGCGCAATGCCAGTGGCGCCTAGTGGATGCCCCCGAGCTTTTAATCCGCCCGAGGGGTTGATAGGGATTTTGCCACCAATGGCGGTCAAGCCTTCGTAAGCCGCTTTTGCCCCTTCCCCTTTCTTGAAGAATCCAATATCTTCACTCTCTACAGCTTCCAGAATCTCAAAGGCATCATGTAACTCCGCCAGGCTCATTTCTTGCGGCGTCTTTTTCGCCATGTCATAGGCCTGCTTCGAACAAATCTGTAACGCTTTCAGAACGGTGATATCTTCTCGCTCGTAGATAATATGGGTATCCGTAGCTTGCCCCACGCCTGTAATGAGCACCGGAGTATCAGTATATTGTTTTGCCATTTCAGCCGGACACATGACCACAGCGGCAGCCCCATCTGAAACGGGGCAAATATCATAGAGCTGTAAAGGATCTGCTATAATGGCAGATTTCATCGCTTCTTCCATGGTGATCGCCTTTTGAAAGTGAGCATAGGGATTATTAACCCCATTTTTATGATTTTTAACAGCAATGCTCGAAATCCATTCTTTCGGCACTTTATATTTTTCCATATACGCCCGGGTCAATAACCCTGCGAAAGAAGGCAGAGAAACACCGTGAATCCGTTCGGCACTATGGTGCGTAATCGTCGCCACCGCAGACGTTATGAATCCCGGTGTGGTGATGTGGGTCATCTTTTCACCGCCCACCACTAAGGCTAAGTCGCATCCCCCGGAGGCGATCGCGTAGAAGGCATTTTTGATCGCGGACCCACCCGATGCGGGACCGTTTTCAATATGATCCGCGGCAGCTGGAATTAAATTCAGGCGATCAACCAGCGCACTTGCGATCCCCGTCATATGATTTAGAGTTTGGTCCAACATGCAAGCGACATAAACGGATGAAAAGTCAGATTCAGTGGTTTTTGAATCCTCTATCGCCTTCAAGGATGATTCAATCAATAAATCCATTAGTCCTTTATCTTTGAGGACACCAAACTTGGTCATTCCGACTCCAATAATGGCTACTGCTCTCGTAAATTTCACCGATTAGAAATAATAATGGATAAAATCTTTAATAGTTAATATCCTTTGACTATTATATAAAAAAGTAAGCTATTAGATTTTTGGTCCCTAAGAAGTAATAAAAGATTGATAATCTTGCCATGGGAGTTCTTTGATCTCCCCAAATATTTTATCGTCGCCAATTAATAATTCTTTTGAAGCAAGTGCCGTCCCTGCAATTAAACAATCAAAAAATCCGAATTTGTAAGCACTGCGGAGCTTTAAACCTTCAATTAATTGGCTAATGTCTAATTTCAATATCTGTAGATTGTATTCGTTAAAAATATCCGTTAAGACAGAAAGTGCCTCGATAATGGTTTCATTGCTTGTATTTTTTAATAATAAAACCAAAATGTATTCAAAAATGGCAACAGAAGGAATTTTTAAATTTGTCCGTTTTTTCTCTAGTAAATCTTTTTTTCTGGGTATTTGGGATCCGTCTCATTTAAAGCAAATAAAAATTCGGTATCAATGATCACCACTCTTTTCCGCTCCAATGAGTTTAACTAAGAATTTTTCAGTTGCTTCTTCGACTTTTTCATTATATGGAATAGTTCCGAGTAAATTTGCCAATTTCTTAAATGGGGAAATCTTTTCAGGTGAAATAACTATATCACTTTCCTTTTTTTTGATAACAATTATATCGCCTTCTTTTAAACCCAATTTCTCTCGAATTTCTTTTGGAATTATTACTGAAAAGCGTTTTCCAATTTTAGATTTGACTTCAATCATAGGATCACAGTTATCTTCCTTATCAGATATTTTATCAAGTCAGAATGATATTTAAAAATTTCTGAAATAGATCGAATCCCGCAATGACGTTTTGATGAGGAAAAGTAGTTCAGGAAAGATTTCTTTCAAATATGATTCCTCTAGAAGGTCTGGGAGGAACCTAGTTAAATTTAGGATATAATTTCGACTTTTTTGGAAAAGAAATCTACCATTCTCTTGGTTTCCAAAATGAGTGAGCCATTCCAAACACTTCAACATAAGTTCAGTAAAATAGCAGGGCATCTTTTGACAGGCAGTTTTTAATTATTGTGCTGCTTTTCATTTAAACCAAATCTAGATTGGTTTAAAGGTATAGTAAAGGAGCCTAGGATTTGCTGTGTAGATTTAGGTGATATTTGATAAATCTCTTCTTCAATCCGCCTGATACAAGGTTGATTTCTTGAATACTCTGGAAAATGCTATTACTCATTTTTGCATTAAAAATTCTGCGGCCCAAATTGAAGAAAATATCTTGGGATAATTGTGATTTATAATTCCTTTTGAAGCATCATAGGATTCGGACTTTCGCGTTCCAGAATTTGTTTGTGAAAAGGTTTTGATAGACATAAATAATTCTTATTGCTCCAGAAATAATTTTTATTGCGCCAGTAACTATTGGATTTTTTAAAGAGACCAGCATACGCGGGATTTTCCTCCATCTCGATCCTCTGGTCGATTTTCATATTAAGGAGAATTCAATTTATAGATCCATCAGCCCTTTCTCTTTGAGGGCACCAAACTTGGTCATTCCGACCCAGATAATCGCTACGGTTCTCGTATATTTCACCGATTAGAAATAATAATGGATAAAATTCTTAATAGGTAACAACATTTGAGTTATTATACAAAAAAGTAAGTTTTTAAAAAAGGTATGATATGAAAGCCAGAGGGAATTAAGATGAGCCAAGATATTTCAAACGATCCCCGGATTTTGATGGTCGAATACGCACTGAAACGATTAAAATATTTGACGATCGAGAAGAAATATAAAATGCCAGCCAATAAGGAGAAAATGGTAGAGGCGATCAACAAAATTACTTCCAATATCAAAGCAATGAGATATAGTTATATTCTCCCTGAAAAGCTTTTGAACGATCAGATGTTTAAAGAATTTGAGTTGATGGTTACTCAATTGAAGGAGGCAATTTATAGGAACGCTAATGAAATAGAAAAAAACAGGTTAATCGCAGCAGACTTGGGATTTGTGTTTAATATTTTACAGGACTTCAAGAGACGGTTAGCCTTAGGTAATACGGTTTCAATGGAGAAGGCGGTGGACGTGATTGCCGTTAAAATCGTCTCCGTCTCTAAACTAGCCGGAAAAGACAATTTGTATTTATGCCGGGTGGGTGACGGGAAGAAAACCATTAATATTATTACAAATTTAAAGGATATCAAAAAGGATTCCATTGTGGCTGCTGCAATTTTACCGCCGGTAATGTTTGAGCCAGAGGTGAGCGAGGCCATGTTTTGTTCCAGCCGAAATATCCCTGAAATGCAGGGGCATGTTGGAGAATTAATGTTGAATTTACCGGAGACCGAGTTGAAAGAAGTTCGGAACCACGTTTCGGCTCTTTTAAAAGAAGTTTTATGAGAGTTGGGATATATTAATGTGTTTTTTCTAAAAGTTCGATACCCATTGGACCAATTTTTTCTACTTCGTTGATGAAATCGGAAAGTTCCGTAACTAGACGTTGGGCCTCTGGGGCCCCTACACTAATAATACGGAGACGTTTTTGATTTATCCCGGCATCGTGTAATAATTCACGTAAGGCTTTCACGCGGTGTTCTGCCCGGTCAAAGCCGATTCGATAATGGCAATCCTGAGGATGACAGCCTGCCACTAGAACGCCATCGGCACCTTTGGAAAGTGCCTCAAGGATAAAAGTGGGGGAGATCCTTCCTGTACACATGACGCGAATTATTCGTATATTCGGAGGATACTGAATTTTACTAGTTCCTGCTAAATCTGCAGCGGCATATGAGCACCAATTGCAAAAGAATCCTATTATTAACGGGAATTCTTGCTTTTTCTGTAATATTGCATCAATTTGGGAAATTATTTGTGCATCCGTAAATCCAGGAATGAAAATGGCTTCCGAGGGGCAGGCCCCCGCACAAATCCCGCAGCCGACACAATTTAAGTCATTAACACGCATTTTCTTGGTTTCTTCGTTGAATTCAAGGGCTTTATATTCGCAGGTATTTTCACACAGGCGACAACCAACGCATTTTTCGGTATCAATCACGGGGGGTAGGATATCCAGTTCAATCTCCCCAGCCTTGACCAAATTTGCAGCCTGTATGGCGGCGCTTTCTGCATGCGAAATACTGTCTTGAATGTCTTTAGGACCTTGGGCACATCCCGCTAAGAAGATGCCCCTTACTGTCGATTGAGACGTTCTCAATTTCGGGTGATCTTCCAATAAGAAACCCTCCGCATCGCGGGAAATTTTAAGCAGATTTACCAGCGAGTCCAATCCTTCAGGAGGGTCCATGCCAACCGATAGAATAACGAGATCGTATTCCCGCTCTATGAGTTCGCCTGCTAAAGTGTTTTCTGCTTTGATAATTAGTTTCGCATTTTCGGGATTTTCAGTAATCTTGCTAACGCGCCCCCGGATAAATCGAACTCTGTATTCTTTGATTATTCTCTGCCAGAATTGTTCGTAGCCCTTTCCAAAAGCGCGGATATCCACGTAATAGACGTCGATTTCGGCGTCCGGAACGCGCTCCCTTATTTCCATTGCCTGCTTCATGGCATACATACAACACACCCGTGAGCACCCGGGCCGCCCCATGGCCTCATCCCGACTCCCCACGCACTGGATGAATGCAATTCTTTTAGCGATAGTGCCATCGGACGGGCTTCGGATCTCGCCACAGGTCGGCCCAGAAGGAGAGAGGAAACGCTCCATTTCCAACCCGGTTATAACATTCTTATAAATGCCGTATCCGTATTCTTTATACACGGTCGGGTCAAAGGGCTTATAGCCGGTTGCAACAACAATGGCGCCGACTTTTAATTCCTTGATTTCAGGTTGTTGATCGAATTTGATAGCGTGTCTATCGCAGAAACTCTCGCAGGCACGACACCCGGTACAGGATTCAGGATCGATCACTGCAACCATCGGAACTACTTGAGGAAATTGTAAATAGATGGCTTTTCTTTTTCCATATCCGCTATTGTACTCATTGGGCACTTCAATGGGACATGCTTTTTCACAGGTTTCGATACACCCAACGCACAAACTCTCATCAATAAACCGGGGGTTCTTTTCAATTTTTATATAATAATCGCCAATATGCCCCATAATCTCCTTAATTTCCGCATAGGTTATTAACTCGATATTGGGATGGTGATTAACTTCCACCATTAGCGGAGCCAAAATACAAATGCTACAGTCCATGGTGGGAAAGGTCTTGTCAAACATTGCCATATGCCCGCCAATGCTAGGTTCGCGCTCTACCAGATAGGTCTTAATGCCCATATCACCGATACTCAGTGCAGCCTTGATTCCTGCGACGCCTCCGCCGATAATTAAGATGGAATTCTTTACAGGGACCTTTTTGGGAGTATAAGGCTCTAAGCGCTTCACCTTTTCGATCGCTGCCTTAATCAATTCTAGTGCTTTGACGGTAGCACGCTCTTTTTCTCCTCTATGAACCCAAGAGACCTGTTCACGAATATTCGCTATTTCTAGGAGGAATTTATTCAGTTTTACTTCCTCAAGTGCATTTCTAAATAGTAATTCGTGAACTTTAGGCGAACAGGACGCAATAACGACGCGATCGATTTTTTCTTCGATTATCTTATCCTTTAATTTTTTTAGACCTTGTTCTGAACAGATATATTGATCATCAATTAGGACTAAATCCGGATTTTTAGCCAATTCTTCTTTGATTTTATCGATTTCAACGACTTCACCGATATTAAAGCCGCAATGGCAGATGAAAACTCCAACTTTCATTGAATCAACACCATTTTCATGATTTTTTAGAATGCTTCTCCTCGACAATCGGACGCAGTTTTTTGAGAATGGGAAGGGGATTTATCTCATGAGAATCGAGAGCCAACTCAGATTGAGGGTCAAATCCCAGTATTATCGCAATTAATTCACTAATATGAAGCACAGGAATGGATAACTCGAGATCTTTTTCTACTGCAATATTGTATTGGCAATTCTCAAGCGTTGACATGCAAAAGGGGCAAATAGTAATAATAAGCTCAGGTGAAAATTTTGACAGACTCTTCATTTTTTGGAAACTGACTTCAAGGGAAAGGTCGGGATTAATATTTCGCTGAATAATACCCGCCCCACAACAGCAATCCTGCTCCGTATAAGTTACCGGCGTCCCGCCACATTTTTGTATGATTGTTTCTAACAGGGTAGGAATTTGAGGATCGGTTATTATATCCTCAGGATGAGCTCGCAGAAAGTTGCATCCATAATGGGTGGCAATTCTTATGCCCGATAAGTCAATTTTTCTCAATTTCAGAATATTCGGGAGAACTTTATAGTATAATTCAGCAATATGAATAATATTGAAACCATTTACCAACTGATATCCAAGGTTTATTAATAGCGGTTCAATTTCGTGGCGTATTTTTAGGTTCTTCAAATTCTTAGTGGCTGTTATTAAAGTAGAGAAACAGCCATTGCATTCGGTAACAATATTTTTGGAGTATTTTCCTATAATGCTCAGATTTCGGGCCATGACGGCAGTCAATTGGAGGTCAGTTGCTAAATTAGAATAATAAAGTGGGTCCATGCAACAGGTTTGTTCATTGGATTCAAGAATTTTAAAGTTCAGAGCCTTTAATGATTTTCGAGTAGAAACTTCGACACTAGGATATAAACTAGTTATAGTGCAACTTCTAAAAAGAAAGATTTCGCCTGATTCTGGGATTTTCTTTAGTTTTTCCATCTGATTTTGCATAAGCACCATTTTAATCGTCCAATACGTTCATTTTATTCGTTAATCGCCGCAACGCTTTAAAAATTCTTGAAGATCCTTTTTTTGGTTTGTTTTTTCAATTATTTCGGTCAATTCTTTTTTGGTTTTTTCGGATAAAGTAATTTCTGGTGACAGACCCAACTGTTCTCTGAGGTTTTTATTAATATGGGGCACGATTAGCCCCTTTTCTAGAAAACTTCTAGGAAAACCGACAATGTATTTTAAAAAATTACATCCTTTCCCCGCTTGAAGGGCGTATTTTCTCAAGATTAAAATTAATTTCTTGATTTCTATTGTTTTGGGGCACTTGATCGTACATAAATCGCATAAAAAGCATCGCCAAATTTCGTCTCCGCTAATCAGGTCGTCTCTATTACCCTCTAATATTTTTCGAATTATAGTTCTAACGTTGAACTCAGAATTTTTTGCTGCAATACAGTCACCGACACATTTCCCACAAGTCATGCAATCAATAAAGGGTCTTATATCTTCTTTTTCGATGATAGAATCGTAAAATATCCAATTGGGGCTATTTGAATTACTCGTTACTCCAGATTTTTTAGTCGCCGCCATTAAAATCACATTTTTTATTTCTAAAAACTACTTGCCTTTGGACCTTTTGAATGATTTTCAAAAACCAATATAGGTAAAAATTGATAAAAAACTAAATTGCATTAATTTCCAAGTATTATGTGTGAATAAATATGAAAGAGCAAGATAAAAAACCAGCAAGGATCGGTATTTTCCAATGCGCCTGCGGTACGAATATCGGTGGTACAGTTGATATCGTGAAAGTGAAAGAGGCATTTGCAAATAATTCAGATTACTTTGTATTTGATGATCTATATTTTTGTTCAGAGGCTGGACTTGAGAAGATAAAAGAGAAAATAAAGGAAAATAATATTGAACGAGTGGTGATTGCCGCCTGTACGCCGAAATTGCATCAAGATCTATTCACTTCAGTGATAAAGGACCTCGGGATAGATCCTTCCTTTGTGGAAATTGCGAATGTGCGAGAGCAAGGTAGCTGGGTTCATCCTGACGATCCAGAGGGAGCGACTGCAAAAACCATAGATTTAATAAAGATGGCAATAGCACGAGTGATGAATGCAAAGCCACTGCAGAAATCTTTCACCACTATTATAAAGCAAGCACTGGTGATCGGAGGTGGTATTGCGGGAATTAAAGCCAGTCTCTCAATCGCAGATGCGGGATATCCTGTATATCTTGTTGAAAAAGCCCCAAGTATTGGTGGGCATATGGCGGCATATGACAAGGTTTTTCCCACGTTTGACTGTGCCATTTGTATCTTGGCACCATTGATGGTGGAAGTTAGCCGCCATCCTAATATCACGCTTCTAACAAATTCAGAAGTGAAACAGGTGGAGGGAGTCAAAGGAAATTTTAAAGTTCAGATCTTGAAGCATCCCCGGTTCATCAATGAGGAGAAATGCACAGGTAGTTGCATTGATTTGTGTTCTAAAGCCTGCCCGATTAATGTTTCGGATGAATATAATGCAAATTACGCCACGAGGAAAGCAATTTACCTTCCTTTCACCCAAGCAATTCCATATAAAGCAACCATTGATATAGAAGCCTGTATCGGATGTAAAGCATGCGAAGCTGCATGTGATCGGAAAGCCATTAATTTCAATCAAAAAGAAGAAGAAGTTACGATAAATATTGGAGCAATAGTAGCAGCCACGGGCTTTCAGCTCCTTGATCCTACACCATTGGAAGAATTCGGATATAATCAGTATAAGAATGTTATTAGTTCTTTAGAAATGGAACGGATGTTAAGTCCAACTGGGCCAACACAGGGTGTAGTGGCGTGCCCTTCCGATGGACATATGCCTAAAATAATTGCGTTTCACCTCTGTGTTGGGAGCCGTAGTTTTCAGAAATTCGGACACAGCTATTGCTCCGCAGTTTGTTGCATGTACAGCATTAAGCATGCGATTGAAATTGCGAAGCGATACCCGGAAACGCAGATTTATGTTTTGTATATCGATATCCGGACCCCTGGGAAAAATTATGAGGAATTCTATGTGCAAGCCCAACAGATGAAGAATATAACCTTTATTCGTGGGCGTGCGGGTGAAATCCTGGAAGACCCAGCTTCAAAGAAATTAACAATTCGGCTTGAGGATACGCTGCTATGCAAATTATTGGAGTTAGAAGTTGATTTATTGGTGCTTGCGGCGGCAATGGAACCGAGCAAGAATACGATGGAATTAGCAAATTTATTAAAAATAGCGACTGACCATGATGGGTTCTATCAAGAGGAGCATCCCAAAATAAAACCCGAATCGACTTCCATGCCCGGGATTTATGTAGCAGGGTGCATCCAAGGACCAAAGGATATCCAAACCTCGATTTTACAGGCGGAAGCGGCTGCCTTAAAAATAGTGGCGATGATTCAACAGGACCAACTTCAAACGGAGGTATTTGCGCCGACGATAGATC
>Ga0315285_10003494_pt1 | contig 16358 bp, 15 predicted proteins | sample YL17G09_36_MG_FD_203698 | JGI IMG/M metagenome (GOLD analysis project Ga0315285, IMG submission 203698) | Sediment microbial communities from Yellowstone Lake, YNP, Wyoming, USA - YL17G09_36 | ecosystem: Environmental > Aquatic > Freshwater > Lake > Sediment | place: USA: Wyoming | collected... | reverse complement strand
AAGGCAAGCACACCCAACCAGGCCAGATTCACCATGTTCAGGAACAAACCAACCATGATCAGGATCCAGCCCAGGTATGAGCCAATGTTAACAACCGGCACCATGGCTGCACGCAAACGTAATGGGATGTAATCATCGCTATCCTGCAAGGCGTGACCCAGCTCATGGGCTGAAACAGCCAGCGCAGCAACGGAGCTCCCCTGTGCCACACCCTGTGAGAGGCGCAGGGTTTTAGTGCGTGGGTCGTAGTTATCGGTCAAATTGCCAGCGATACCTTCGATCTGTACGCCGTACAAGCCTCCAGCGGCGATCAGGCGTTGAGCTGCTTGGTACCCGCTGAGGCGGCTGGAAGCTGGGATCTTTCCCCATTTGCCATATGCCGATTTCACGTACCATGTTGCCAGCATCATTAAAAGAAACGCCGGTGCCATGAACAGCAGGTAATCAATATTGTAAAACATGACATACCTCCGGTTATTATCTCGAACAGTTATTGAATTGGAGATCCAGCAGCGACCATCTTGATCAAGGTCTCAACTGCCATATTCAATTGCGGATCGCGCCCAGCCTGGTGGTCTTCTTCGGTCTCATCAACACTTACATCCGGGGTCAGCCCGACCTTTTGGATGAGACGCTCCCTGGGTGTCAGCCACCTGGCAATCGTGATCCTTACGGCGCCTTGCTCATCGGAAAGCGGGATCCAATTCTGCACAGACCCCTTGCCGAACGAGGGCACACCGATAAGTTTACCACGTCCGTAGTCCTGGATCGCACCGGCCAGAATCTCGGAAGCCGAGGCAGTTCCCTTGTTGATGAGGACGACCAGCGGGATATCGGTTGCCAGACCACCAGAGTGCGCCTCATAGGTCTGGCGCCTGCCATCACCATACTGCTCGATCGTGATGATGCCCTTATCTATAAATTCAGAGGCGACGTCAATGGCAGTATCGAGGTATCCCCCGCCATTATTACGCAGATCGATCACCATCCCCTGGGGTTTTTCCGCCATCAGTTTTTTCAGGGTGCTGCGCAATTCACTGACAGTTTTACCACCGAACGTGTAAATGTGGACGTAAGCGATATCTCCCTGGAGCATTTTCCCTTCCACGCTGAGAGCAACGATGTGAGCACGGATGATATTGAAAATAAGCGGTTCTGTCTCACCTTCACGTTTAATGGTCAGACGGACTGTTGAACCGGCGGGACCGAGCACCTTGTGGATGACCAGGTCACCATCCAAACCGGTCATATCCTTGCCATCCACAGCCACGATCAGATCGCCCGGTTTTATTCCAGCCTGCTCGGCGGGAGAGTTGGGCATGGGGCTGATAATTTTCACATACTCCCCGGAGGTATCGACCCAGGCGCCTATACCTTCGAATTCACCCTCTATCTCCATGTTCGCCTGCATGAACTGGCTGGGATCCATATAGGAGGTATGCTCGTCACCAAGCGATTCGAGCATGCCGCGGATGGCACCCTGAACCAATAATGTATCATCGACCGGCCTGTCAACATACTGGTCATGGATGATCTGCCAGGTCTGCCAGAAAGGCTTGAACAAGGTCTGCAATTCTTCCGGAGTCGTAGATTGGGCTTCCGGTATGGATGCAGGGGCGGTGAGCAATGGGTGTTGAAAAACCTGGGTGACGTACCCGGTCACGAAACCACCGGAAAATGTCCCAAGCAACAAGACAAACCCCAGCAAGCCGACCAGGAAAATACGGAGCTGTTTATTCACATGTTCCTCCGAACATATTTATAATCCATCTTTAGCTAGAAGATAACAGAGGGTGATTAAAATATTATGAAATCTGCATTTCATGCGCGTATGAATAATATTGGAATTCTATATTATTCCTCGTCCTCTGAAGTGGTATGTGTACCTGGGAGGTCCTCCACCCTGCGCCTGAGTTCATCCAGAGATTTGTCTTCGTAATTAAATGGCTGGCTGAGATTCCCTTTCGTCTTGCTGAACCAATCAAATTTCACTCCGCGGAAAGCGCGTACCAGTGCGAACATCATCAGATTGGAGAGCACGATGATGCCTATGACGAGGAGGATCACGATATAGACCCGGTCGGTATTTATGGTTTTCTCCCATCCAGTAAGACAGGCAGATCACGCCAATGGTTGAGGGTAGCGTCAGCATCAGGAGACGAACCAGGTGTGCCAAACAGGATGCTGAAGAAACCCAGCGCGCGGGCGGCGCGGGTGGTACCCGGCAGGTCGTCGACCAGAGCACAATGATGGGGGTCATCTTCGCCAGCGATCCTGAGAGCCTGTAAAAAGGCATCAGGCTGGGGTTTGCAGTAGGGCTGCATCATGTGCACATCCACGATGCCATCAAAGCAACCATCAACCTGTAAAACATGGAGCACGCGGCTGGCATGGGCGGCATCGGCGTTGGTGAAGACGAACTTGCGCACAGGCAGACGTTCCAGCACGGCACGCAGTTCCAGGTCCGGTCCAATATAGTCCGTCAGGACAAGGTTGTGGACATAAGCCAGATAGTCGTCCTTGTTGATCGCATAATTTGCCTCAAGCCCCCGCAGCGTCGTTCCGTATTGCTCAAAATAAGCGCGGCGTAGCCGAGGGATGTCCTTCCAGGGAATGTCCAACCGTTCGTGCATGAACAGTTGGATGCGTTCCTTGATGGCATCCCATAGCCTGCTGGAAGGCGGGTAAAGCGTCTCATCCAGGTCGAAGAAAATAGTCGTGAAGTTCACGGGCTACTATTATAATAGCTATATGCCCATTCGCATGCTCCTACCTGAGGTTGCTTCACAGATCGCGGCCGGTGAAGTGATCGAACGTCCAGCCTCTGTCGTCAAGGAGCTGGTCGAAAATGCCCTGGATGCCGGGGCGCGTCAGATATCCGTAACGATTGCCGAAGCAGGACGCCGCCTGATCGAGGTGGCTGACGATGGCTGCGGCATCCCTGCGGACGAACTTGCCCTGGCTGTCTCCCGCCACGCGACCAGTAAACTCAGCCGCACCGAGGATTTGTTCCACATCGCCACGCTTGGATTCCGGGGTGAGGCGCTGGCTTCGATTGGATCAGTTTCCACCCTGACGATCACCTCCCGTACAAAGGAGGAAGCGACCGGCACCCGACTGCGTGTGGAGGTGGGTCAGGCAGCAAGGCATGAGCAGGCTGGTGCACCTGTCGGGACGGTGGTGCGTGTCGAGAACCTGTTCTTCAACCTCCCGGTACGCTTAAAGTTCCTTAAGACGGACGTGACCGAACGCCGGGCGATCGATGCATTGCTCACCCGCTACGCTCTCGCTTATCCGGATGTACGGTTTAAACTCAATGAGGGTAGGAATGTCAGTTTCCAGACCAGCGGTGACGGAAAACGGCGGGAGATACTGGCAGCGCTGTATGGAGTGGAAGCCGCCAGAGACATGCTGGAAGTACAGGCTGAGGAGCAGGGTATGGACCTGAGCGGTTTCATCAGCCCCATCTCGCTGACCCGTTCCAACAGGCGGGAGATCACTTTTTTCATTAACGGTCGCTGGGTGCAGAATATACCTCTTGCCAGTGCACTGCTGCAGGCTTATCATACCCTGCTGATGGTCGGGCGCTACCCTCTGGCGGCGCTTTTTCTGTATATATCCCCCGAAGATGTGGACGTGAATGTCCACCCAGCCAAAGCTGAGGTTCGTTTCCGTGAGCAGGATCGAGTTTTCAGCTTTGTACAGCGGGCAGTGCGACGGACCCTATTGGCTTACCTTCCGGTGCCACTAACACCATCCATGAACTGGAGGACACAAACCTCGCAGCCCGGGCAGATCGATGCAGGCTGGGAGCTGGCACATGACAGCAATCACGTACCCGTGAGCGGATGGGATGCTGTATCCAGCAGTCAGGCAGAGACAGAGACTACCCGGCCTCCTTTCACTTTCCCTTCATCATCATTTCATCTGCCACTCCTGCGGTTGATCGGGCAGATCGGGGCGACCTATCTGGTGGCTGAAGGACCAGATGGATTGTATCTCATCGACCAGCATGCCGCCCACGAAAGAGTGTTGTTTGAACGACTCATGACACAACATAATCAAAAAAATATCCCATCTCAATCCCTGCTAACACCAGTCGTAGTACAGCTGCCTCCTGCCAGCGAAGAGTTATTCGGTGAACAATTACCCGTTCTCCAACATTTCGGCTTCGAGGTTGAACCATTTGGACCAGGTACTTACCAGGTTCGCTCCATTCCCACAATATTTGCCAGAGCCGACCCGGCTGCCGCCCTGTACGCCCTGATCGAAGAGTTCGAAGAAGACGAAACCCCCCTGCAAGCAGAAGTGGAAAGTCGCATCGCCGGGCGCGTCTGCAAGCGATTGGCGGTCAAAGCAGGCCAGGTACTCTCGCAAGACGAGCAGCAGTCATTGCTCAATGACCTCGAATCCTGCAGCTCACCACGCACCTGTCCGCACGGCCGGCCGACGATGATCCATCTTTCAGTGGAGCTGCTCGAACGGCAGTTTGGCAGAAGAGGTGCAATCTGATCAAATGCCACCCATGATCTCCCTTGATCAAGATTGCATCCTTTTATGCCCGCGGGATATCATCAAGAATATTGCGCATCCTGCCAATTCTCTTTGTGTTTGTAGCGGTGGGTATAATTATTTCTGGAGGGTTGCCCAAATAAATGGATAACATCAATCACTGGCTAACCTACGCCATCCTGGTCATGCTCTTTTGGGGTTTGTGGGGGTCCTTCTCCAAGCTAACTGCCATGACCATCCGTCCCGTGGATGTCTATGTCTTTCAAGTAGTGGGCCTGTTATTGGGAGCCGCTGTGATCGCTATTCTGGTCAGGTACCAACCTCCAGTCAGATCGATCGGAATCGTTTATGCCATCCTTGGTGGCGTATTAATGACCATCGGAGCGTATTATTTTGCGCAGTCCATTGCCCGCGGGCGTGGTACGGTTGTGGTCGTGGTAACAGCCCTCTACCCATTGGTTACATTGCTGTTTGGTTATTTATTCCTGCACGAGATGCTTACATTCAAACAGATCATTGGGTTGGGATTGGCACTGGTCGCGATCGTGCTTCTTTCAAGTTGATAACAACAGCACCCACCGAATCCTTCTGAGGGTGCAGAATGTTTCTCACTATTACATAAAGCACAGCGAAAGAAATACCAAGCCCGACGGTTTCAGACTCAAAAAGAAAACATAATATTATGCGAACCTGGAATCCCAGCTGGACTTGGTACAAGTGTAGGTAAGACTTGATATAGATATGATGCAGTGATTTCCGCATTCATGTGAATCTGGCAGGCGAGAAGGAGGAATACGAAATGCTCGGTTTATGGTTGGAAAACCAAACGCTCTCACTGCGTGAAGATCTTCCCATACCGGATAGGCCGGGTGAAGCGCTGATACGCGTGAGGTTATCGGGCATCTGCAGTACGGACCTGGAACTGGTGCGCGGTTACTATCCATTTAACGGTATTCCCGGTCACGAGTTCGTGGGAGAGGTCATCAAAGCGCCGGATATAAATTGGATCGGCAAGCGCGTGGTCGGTGAGATCAATGCAGCCTGCGGAAAGTGTGAACAATGCAGGAATGGACGCTCCACACATTGTGAAAACCGCAGCGTCCTGGGTATCCTCAACCGAAATGGTGCCCATGCCGAAATCCTGACCCTCCCGCTCGCCAACCTGCACCGGGTTCCAGATAATGTACCAGATGATGCCGCTGTCTTCACCGAACCGCTGGCTGCTGCGCTGGAGATACAACAGCAGGTGCACATTCAACCTGCTGACCGCCTGCTGCTGGTGGGTGCAGGCCGCCTTGGCCAGTTGATCGCTCAAACGCTGGTCTTGACCGGTTGTGACCTGTCGGTTGTTGCCCGCCACCCGCATCAGAAGAGGTTGCTGGAAGAGCATCATATTCGCCTGATAGCCGAGGACGATATCCCAGAACGGCGGTTTGACGTAGTGGTCGAAGCAACCGGTTCAGCCCCGGGTTTTGAGCTGGCGCGCAAAGCCGTAAGGTCTGGCGGCACACTGGTGCTCAAATCCACTTATAAAGGGGAAATAACAGTCAATTTTGCTTCGATCGTGGTGGACGAGATCAAGATCATAGGGTCACGTTGTGGTCCATTTGCACCTGCTATTCGAATGATGGAAAACCACCAGGTGGATCCTACTGGTATGATAGCGGGACGATACCATCTGAGGCAGGCGTTGGAAGCCTTTGAACAAGCTGAAAAGCCCGGCGTGCTCAAGGTATTGCTCACCCCTTGAACCATCCCTCACGACTTTTATTGTGATGGATTTGAACCTCTTATTAAGAGGGACAATAATTCATCCCGCACGGCAGGCGGACGATAAATACCGTTCCCACACCAGGCTGACTTTTCACCTCGATCGTACCGCGGTGCCCCTGCACGATCTGCCTGCAAATTGAAAGTCCCAAGCCGGTTCCAGAGGCTTTGTTTTCAGACTCGCGCACACGGTAGAACTTCTCAAACAGGCGGGGGATAGCAGCTTCAGGGATACCCACACCCGTATCCTCAATCGATAGAGTTATCCTCTCCTCATCCCCTTCAGCTTTCATGGTGACCGAGCCATTCGGATGATTGTACTTGATGGCATTGCTCAGGAGGTTGATTACCACCTGCTTGATCCTGTCCCGGTCAGCCTCAAGCAGCGGCAGGTCAGGATGGACTTCAACCTTGATCTGGACCTGCTCCTCATCCGCCTCTGGCAGCAGAGCCTCTCTACATTCCTGGAACAGCTCCCCAACATTAAACTTTTGATAGTGGAACTGGACCCTGCCAGACTCGAGGCGTGCCAGGTCGAGGAAGGTAGATACCATTTTGCTCAAGCGCACCGTTTCATTGTGGATGTTTTTTGTTGTCTGCTCACGCTGCTCTGGAGAGAACTCAGGCCGCAACAATAGATAGGTAGCTGTGCTGAGAGATGCCAACGGCGTACGCAGCTCGTGAACGAACTCGGAGATCAGGTCAGATTGTTGGAATAGACGAGCGTTCTCGATTGCCACTGCCGCCTGAGAGCCTAAAACTGACAGGTAATTCTCATCATCTTTTGTGAAACCCCCTTGTTTTTTATTCAGAACTTCCAGCGCTCCTATCACTTTATCTTTCGTGATCATGGCAACGCCTAAAAGCGAATGGACGGAAAAATGAGTGAATTGCTCGATATCACTAAAATGGCGCGTGTCTTCCTGGACATTGGAAGTACGCACCGAGAGGCGGTTGGTCACGATCCAGCCAGCGATGCTGCCTTCCAATGGAACCACCAAGCCACGCATCAAAGGTGGGGCGATGTTTGTCGCAACCTGGAAATGGAGCTGACGGGCAGTGCTGTCGTACAGCAAGATCGAGGCTGCTTCCGCTGCCGTAATCTCCGCTGCAGCCTGGATAATGTGGTTTAAAAGAGCATCCAGATCAAGGGTGGATGCCAGATCGCGGGTAATATCGATCAGGCGGCGATACCCCTGAAGCCTCTGAGTTTTAATTTCTGCCATGGACCAATTGCTGTGCGATTGCAGGGATGACCTCAGCCACATCTTCCAGGATGGCGACATCCGAGCGAACGTTCAAATAAGTAGGTGTATTGTTGATGATAATCAGGTGTGCACCCCTGTCGATGGCTTGCATAGGTAAACTGGCCACGGGCAATACTTCAAGGGAGGAACCCGCCACCAGCATCAAATCACACTTGCGGCTCCACTGCACCGCCTCCTGCCAGGCGTTTTGGGGTAATTGCTCACCAAACAGGATCACATCCGGTTTGAGCACGCAATCACAATCCGGACAATGTGGTATCTCACCCTTGTCAGTAAATGGCTGTATATATTGCTCCGAACTAATCTGGCGGAAACAGCCTGTGCAAGAAAGTGTATTCAAAGAACCATGCATTTCCACGACATGCTTGGATCCGGCTTTCTGGTGGAGGTTGTCGATATTCTGGGTGATCACGGTACGGATGTATCCGGCCTTTTCAATATCAGCCAGTGCAACGTGGGCTGGATTGGGCTCAGCATCGATGATCTGTTTTACCAGTGGTCGGAACCAGGCATAAAAACGTTCAGGTGCGTAGCGAAAGGTGGTCAGCGAAGCGATTTCCATTGGTTCATTGCGGGACCATAAACCTGTCCCCTCGGAGCGGAAATCCGGTATCCCCGAAGGAGTGGATATACCCGCTCCTGTCAGCACTACTGCCCGTTTGGAATTACGGAACAATTCAGCTGCAAAGTTGATGGCAGTGAGTGTCTGACCGGGTAAGTCCGTCATTTCTTAAAAGTCGAGTGCTCGATGATCGATGAGGCAATTTTCATAAACTGCTGACCGGTCAAGCTCTCAGGTTGGCGAATAGCTATTGGTGTGTGGGCGACCATGGCCTGAAAGAATAATTCCGGCGCAGGAGAGATGTTATACGCGATTGGATGCTTTAAGTGAGACTGAACATCCGGTAAGGATAGGAGCAATTCTGATCGAATGCGATGATTAAGTACGGCTGAGATCTGCTGACTTTCTAATCCCAGGCTGAGCATATCATCAATCAATGCCCTGGTATGAATAACGGAATTGGACAACCCCTCGACCACAACCAGAGTTTCATCACATTCACGCAGAAGCTTTTGCACGAATGGAGGCAAGCCTGCTCCAAAATCCAGGATGACAAAGCGTGCCATCGAAGACAAATGTTTTATAAGTATTGCATATTGGGGTACGGCTCCGGTCAATTGGGCATCACGTGGACGGGAAGAAGCCGCCAGGAGCTGCAATCCCGAGTCATGCATGACTAGAGAATCCTTGACCCTCTGGGAAGTAATCGTGGAATGCTCATCGGACAGGAGATCGGTCAATCCTGTCAGATCAGTTATCCCCATATCCAATCCCAGAGTGCCAAGACCGGGCGTTAATTCAGCTACGATTACAGCCTCTTTTGTTTTCGTGTAAAGGCTGCCGGCCAGGTTTATGGCTAGCGTAGAAACACCCAAGCCGCCACGGGCTGATAATACGCCGACAAGGTAGGCACGTTGTTTTTTGGATATGGGTGGAGGTTCCTTCTTGTCTTTGGTCGAGCGTGACAGCAAGGTTTTTACATGCTCCTGTAGCTCAGATGGATGGGTGGGTTTGGTCAGGTAATCATCGGCTCCAGCCTCAAAGCCGACCACTTTATCATCCATTTGAGTTTTAGCGGTGAACATCAGGATGGGAATATTCGCTGTTTGTGCATTCCCCCGTAAACGCCGCGCTACTTCATAGCCGTCCATTTCCGGCATCATGATATCCAGCAGGATTAAATCCGGGGATTCCGCGACAGCCTTGTCAATTCCCTGTGGTCCATTGATTGCCGCCGAAATCTGGTAACCATGGCGTTGCAGCATCAGTCCCACCAGGCGGATCGTATCCAGGTCGTCATCAATAATTAATATCTTTTCGGACATTAACATATCCTCCTGCGGTTTATAGAAGTCTAGCATAAAGCGACTTTTCAAGCAAGCACGCCTCAGCCCACTCCGGGAAATATGCTATAATTGAAATGCATACGGGGATGACAGGCTTCGACGGAGGAGGCTGGTCCCGGATTGCGAGCCGAGAGGCGCCGATCTCGATAACTCAGCGCAAAAAAACAAGTGCCAATCGCACTTCCTACGCTGCTATGCCCCTCGCCGCTTAAGGCGATTGCATACGCAGCCGGTCTCCACCAAGTGAGACCGCGTCCGCCTGCCCCGTTCTCCGCCGGGTGGCAGGATCGGGCGTCATAAAGGCGGAGTTCCGCACGCGACGTCACTAAGCGTGTGAAAGAGAGCTTTCGGGCTCAAGTGGCTGGCTGGAGGATTTTCTCGCCGGTTGAGGCGCCTCCGGTGAAAACCATCGACCGGCTATGCTCGTAGATATTCGAGGGTCTAATCTTTCGGACGCGGGTTCAATTCCCGCCATCTCCACCTTACAAAAGTACTACTACAACCCGGTAGTACTAATTTCTTGCACTACATTACTTCTTTGTGCTATACTCGGTTGATATATTCTGGTACGATATTTACCTGGAGGAGAAACGATGAAACTAATAGTATTTAAACCATTCTTACTGCTGTTCGGGCTTATCCTGATCGTCAGCCTGGCTTGTTTGCCAACAACCTCGACAGGAGAACCCACCCAACCACCAGTATTACCGCCACCGATCGAATCACCACCCATCCAGCCGCCACAAGTCATTGGAGGATCTACACCAACACAAGGTTCACCGACAGAACCACCTGTTGCACCACCTCCAGGGGGACAATTCTTTACCGAGGAATTTGACGGTGATACCAGCAATTGGTCACAGAAGATCGAACTGAATGCTACAGAAGGAAATACTAGTCAGGCAAACATATCCTTTAAAGACGGTAAGGCTATTTTTGATTTTGGGAAGTATCTCATCGGATATTTATTCTATGAACCTTATGAATACGCTAACGTTAGGATAGACATCCGTGTTGATAACCGTGGAACCAATGTGAATAACGTCCTACTTGTTTGCCGTGCATCAGACGAAGGCCATTATTTAATTAATATTGCTAATACTGGTCTATTTGCAATATATGCATATGATGGCTACAATAAAAACTATGCACGGATTGCAGATGGTGGCTCAAATAAGATTAAATCTGGTAAGGATATCAATGATTATGCCATGGTCTGTAACGATAAGACATTAATCCTATATATAAACGGGAACGAGACACGCAGATACACTGACAATAAGTATGTTTTACGGGAAGGAAAAATAGGTGTAGGTGTCGCATCAGAGAATTTAGTTCCTGTTAGACTTGAGTTTGAATATGTAAAGATCAGCGAACCGTAAACCCAATCTATAGTTATTCGGTAATAAAGCCGTCTCAATATGAGGCGGCCTTTTTATTTCTGGTAGCAGTCTTATTGTTTTTTTACACATCGTTAACGTTCTTCTTGCATCCATCAGGTAATATGAGTAATAACAGCCAGAGAGATGGCTGGTTTCATGGAAGACAATTTAATTTATTATGAGGAGTGAATACCATGGGAAAGATAATCGGAATTGACCTGGGGACGACCAACAGCGTTGTTGCCGTGATGGAAGGCGGTCAGCCAACTGTCATTTCAACTGCAGAAGGAGGGAGGCTGTGCCCGTCCGTCGTGGCATTCAATAAAAACGGTGAACGCCTGGTTGGACAGACCGCCAAGCGCCAGGCTGTGATCAACTCAGAGAACACGGTCTACTCCATCAAACGCTTCATGGGTCGCCGGTATGATGAGGTGGAGACCGAGCGTAAAATGGTCCCGTTCCAGGTGATACAGGGTCCATCCGACGAGGCGCGGGTGAAGATCCCTATTACCAATCGTGAATACAGCCCGCAGGAGATCTCGGCCATGGTGCTGGGAAAGCTAAAAACAGATGCCGAATCTTACCTTGGTCAATCGGTCACACAGGCGGTCATTACCGTCCCGGCTTATTTCAATGATAGCCAGCGGCAGGCAACCAAGGATGCCGGTCGAATAGCCGGCCTGGAAGTAATGCGCATCATCAATGAGCCAACTGCGTCAGCTCTGGCTTACGGCCTGGATAAGAAAAAAGATGAGACCATCCTGGTGTTCGACCTGGGTGGGGGTACATTTGACGTCAGCATCCTGGAAGTTGGTGAGGGTGTGATCGAAGTAAAGTCTACCAACGGAGACACCCACCTGGGTGGCGATGACTGGGATCAGGTTGTTGTCAATTGGGCGGCTGGTGAGTTCAAAAAAGAACAAGGTATTGACCTGACCAATGACCGCCAGGCGCTTCAGCGTCTGCGTGAAGCCTCTGAAAAAGCCAAGATCGAGCTTTCCACTGTCATGGAAACCGAGATCAACCTGCCCTATGTCACTGCGGATGCCTCCGGTCCAAAACACTTGCAGCTTAAGCTGACTCGAGCAAAATTCGAGCAGATGACCGAAAACCTGCTTAAACGCTGCAAGACCCCATTTGAGTCTGCTTTGAAGGATGCCAGCATGTCAGCAACTGACCTGGATGAAGTGGTACTGGTCGGCGGGGCAACCCGCATGCCGATGGTCCAGGAACTGGTGCGCAATTTGACGAGCGGAAAAGAACCACATAAAGGTGTCAATCCGGATGAGGTTGTGGCAATCGGCGCAGCCATCCAGGCTGGTGTATTGGGTGGAGAGGTCAAGGATATCCTGCTGCTCGATGTCACCCCACTCTCATTGGGTGTTGAGACATTGGGCAGTGTGATGACTGTCATGATCGAACGTAATACCACCATTCCAGTGCGGAAGACCGAGACCTATTCTACGGCGGCTGACAGCCAGACTGCGGTGGATATCCACATTTTGCAGGGCGAGCGCCCAATGGCAAGCGATAACATGAGTCTGGGCCGCTTCAGATTGGACGGCATACCTCCTGCGCCGCGGGGCATCCCACAGATCGAAGTCACTTTTGACATAGATGCCAACGGTATCCTGAACGTCACCGCCAAGGATAAGGCCAGCGGCAAGGAGCAAAAGGTGACGGTCACGGCCTCAACGAACCTGAGCAAAGCTGACATTGATAAGATGGTACAAGAATCACGCCAGCACGAAGCAGAGGACAAGAAACGCCGCGAACTGATCGAGATGCGGAATACCGCCGACAGCCTGGTCTACCAGACCGAGAAGTCCCTGCGCGAACTGGGCGATAAAGTACCCCAGAACGACCGCCAGAATATCGAAGGCAAGATCAATGAACTGAAGCAAGCCGCCCAGGGAGAGGATGCCAGCCGCATTCGCAAGTTGAGCGATGAAGTGCAGAATGCCTTCCATGCCCTCAGCCAGCAGATGTACGCACAGAGCCAGCAGCAACCCCCCCCACCTCCGGGTGACGGCGGCGGAAGCCCTGAGAGCGGTGAGGGCGACGTGATCGATGGCGAAGTCCGAGACGCATAGAATAAATCCCCACAGGGGCAGGACATCAACCTGCCCCTGTGCTTTTGTTGTTATAATCGCTCCATGCGAAACACGGTTTTAAGCATTTTGATCGGTGTTGGGGCGTTGGTATTGTTGGCAATCGGAGTATTCAACATACCGGAGATCCATTCCAGACTCGCCTGGAGAATTGACAACCTGCGGACAGGGATCAAGTATTACTTCGATCCACCGGAAAAAGCCATATTCCAGCCGACCGAACAAGCCCTGATCAAAGCCATTGTCCGGGCTACGATGCAGGCTTACCAGAAAACTCCCACGAGCCTCCCGGTAACAGCCACCCGTCCTCCTGCCCTGACCGCGACACCAACGATCACTCCCACCCCATTGCCAGCGCAGGTTACGCTTTCGGGGGTCATATACGAAGACCAGCACAACCGCTGGAACTACTGCGGACCGGCCAACTTCTCCATGGCGCTCCGGTTTTGGGGTTGGGATGGCAACCGCGACGTCATCGGAAAGGCAGTCAAGCCTTCTGATAAAGATAAGAACGTAATGCCTTATGAGTTCCAGGACTATATTGCAGAAAATGTGCCTGAAATCGGTTCCATCCTGCGCATGGGAGGGGACATTGACCTGGTCAAACGGCTGGTCTCAGAGGGATTCCCGGTCCTGACCGAGAAAGGCTACTACGGACGTGAATATGCAACCGGTAAGATAAGTTGGATGGGACATTATCAATTCATCACCGGCTACGACGACAATAATAAGATATTGCTCGTCCAGGATACTTACGATGATGGTCCCAATTTCAGGATCGCCTATGAGAAGTTTAACGAAGGCTGGCGCTCGTTTAATTACCTGTTCATCGTCGTCTACCCATTCGAGCGCGAATCCGAGGTAATTGCCCTGCTCGGTCCGTGGTCTGAGGTTGACTGGGCAGCTCGTCATGCCCTTGAGGTTGCAACCTCAGAGGCGGAGACGCTGATTGGTATCCCCCAGTACTTCGCCTGGTTCAACATCGGCAGCAGCCATGTCATCCTGAGGGAATATGTGGATGCTGCCATCGCGTATGACCAGGCTTTCAGTCTGTATGCGGATCTCGAGGATGATTACAACACGATTCCATTCCGCCTCATGTGGTACCAGACCTGGCCTTACTGGGCATATTTCTACACCGGGCGTTATACCGATGTGATCAACCTGGCGAATACCACGCTGCATAGTTTTATCAGCGAACCCGTGCTGGAGGAAAGCCTGTACTGGCGCGGCCGGGCGGAATACATGATCGGGAATACACTGGCTGCCATCGGCGACTACCGGGCTGCCCTTCGGATCCATCCAGGATTTGAACCCAGCCTCCAGGCTTTGCAGGACCTCGGTGTACAACCTTAACCGCCTATGAAGATACTACATTTTGCTGATGCCCATATCGATATGGCAAATTATGGCCGGCACGACCCCGTGTCGGGTTTCCCATTGCGGGTGCTTGATTTCCTCAAGTCTCTGGACACCATAGTGGATACTGCCATCGGAGAGAAAGTAGATTTTGTCATCTTCGCTGGTGATACTTACAAGGATCGGACGCCATCACCGACCATACAGCGCGAATGGGGCAAACGCATCATGCGCCTCTCGCAGGCTAAGATACCGACCCTGCTGCTGGTCGGTAATCATGACCTCTCACCAGCCAGCGGGAGGGCTAACGCCATCCATGAATTCGACACGCTGCAGGTACCGTACGTACGCGTGCAGGCGAAACCGGAATTTCTGCGCCCCGCTGATCTCGGTCTGCCGCTTCAGGTGATCGCTATCCCCTGGGTCTCACGCTCTGGATTAATGGCTGGCACCGAAATCAGTGCGGCGGATCCAACCAAGGTACATGAAGAAGTCGAACAACGGTTGACAGAAATCGTGCTGGAATGGCTGGGTCAGGTTGATGCCTCCCTGCCGGTCATCCTGACCGCACATGCATCGGTTCAGGGCGCCCAATACGGGAACGAACGGACGGTCATGCTCGGTTCCGACCTGGTCCTGCCCGGCTCGCTCGTTAAGGATAAACGACTGGATTACACAGCCCTGGGACATATCCACAAACCACAGAATTTGCACGAGGGCGCACATCCACCCGTGATTTATCCCGGTTCTATCGAGCGCGTTGACTTCGGTGAAGTGCATGATAAGAAATTCTTTATCGTTGCCGAGGTAGCGCATGGCAAGACCGAGTATGAATGGCGTGAACTGACAGGCATTCGTCCGATCATGGACCGACATATCGAATTATCATCGACCGACGATATTACCGGGCAGCTGATATCCGTCCTGCCTCCAAAAAACGAAATCGCCGGTGCTATCATCCGTCTGACGGTCATCTATCCACGCGATTGGGAGCCATTGATCGACGATGCACATGTGCGTGCCCATGCAGATGAAGCCTTTGAATTCCAATTTATCAAACACCCTCAGACCGATGCACGTATCCGGCTGCCCGCCGACCAGGTCGCAAGCAGTCTTTCACCGCTCGACCTGCTTGACCAGTATTGGCACGCCAGTCACACAGATGAAGAGGATATTGAGGGATTGCAAAGACTGGCAGGAGAGATACTTTCAGCACACCAGGAATGAGGAAGCCTGGTAAAAAGTTCTGATTACTTCAGGTTATTTACGGCCTAGATACACTATAGAAGTATTAAAGTTCGTAGTTTCCCACCCGACCTTGTTCCTGCCTACCTGCAATGGTTTGGCTTGACAGTTGCCATCAGGTTTCCCTAAGAAGCCTCATTGTTCCATAATTATTTCATTTTTTCAAAATTTCCTTGATGCAAAAAAGATTTGTAGAATTTCCCCTTGACATTGACGTAATGTTAAGGTGTAAGATTGGGGATAGAAAGGTGAAATCATGGCATATAGTATCAAGGAGATCGCAGATCTGGCAGGTGTGACGACCCGTGCACTGCGGTACTACGATGAGATCGGGTTATTGAAGCCGGCAGATACAGGCGATAACGGTTACCGGTACTACGACCAGGGCAGCCTGCTGCGGTTGTAGCAAATCCTGTTCTTCCGTGAGCTGGATGTGCCTTTGAAAGATATCCAACTCATTATGAGCCGCCCTGATTTTAACCTGCTGGAGGCGCTGGAAAAACACCGGTTGTCACTCCAGAACAGGGCGAAAAGGCTGGACAGGCTGATCGATACCATTGACCAAACCATTGCCACCATTAAAGGAGAATGGATAATGACTGCCAAAGATTATTTTGAAGGGTTCGATGAGACCCAATACGAAGAAGAAACCAGGGCACGCTGGGGCAGCACCCCGCAGTATGCTGAGTCACAAAAGAAGTGGGCAGGCTATACCCAGGAACAGAAGGAAGCCATCAAGGCTGAGGGCGGTCGGTTGGCCCTCCGCATGGTCAGCCTGGATCCCACTGCCTCACCAGGTGACC
>Ga0315285_10003492_pt1 | contig 16361 bp, 16 predicted proteins | sample YL17G09_36_MG_FD_203698 | JGI IMG/M metagenome (GOLD analysis project Ga0315285, IMG submission 203698) | Sediment microbial communities from Yellowstone Lake, YNP, Wyoming, USA - YL17G09_36 | ecosystem: Environmental > Aquatic > Freshwater > Lake > Sediment | place: USA: Wyoming | collected... | reverse complement strand
AATCAATGATCGGGCATTTGCTCGGCGCGGCAGGCGCGGTCGAGGCGGTTGCGACGATCAAGACGATTGAGACGGGGTGGATTCATCCGACGATCAACAACGAGTATCCCGATCCTGTTTGCGATCTCGATTATGTGCCGAACAAAGCGCGCCAAGCGAACGTCCGCGTCGCAATGTCGAACTCGTTTGGCTTTGGCGGGCACAACGCGATTATTGTGTTTAAGAAATTTGAAGGATGAGTGAGCAAGGGAGATTCTCCCCTGCTCCCTTGCCCCCTTGCTCCCCTGCGATTCTTTATGGGCATTGACGAATTTCAAGCCGCGCTCGAGATCACCTTCCGCGATAAATCACTGCTGACGCGCGCGCTCACGCATCGCTCGTATCTCAACGAGAATCCCGATTTGCCGTACCTCGACAACGAGCGTTTGGAATTTCTCGGCGATGCGATTCTGAATTTGGTCACGGCGGAATTCTTGTATCAGCGCTTTCCCGAAATGAGCGAAGGCGATCTCACGTCCCTGCGCGCCGCGCTCGTCAAAGGGGACACGCTCGCGCGTTTTGCGATTGACTTGGGTTTGCCGCAGTACTTGTTGATATCGCGCGGCGAAGAAGCCGCCCGCGGACGCGAACGCACGCCCCTCCTCGCGGGCGCGTTCGAAGCTCTTGTCGGCGCGTTGTATCTCGATCAAGGACTTAACGCCGCGCGCGATTTCGTTCTGCGCTTTCTCCCTGCTGAATCGGAACGCGTGCACGCGCTGCGCCTTGACCGCGACGCGAAAAGTATGCTGCAGGAATTGAGTCAGGGCAACTTGCAGGTCACGCCGCAGTATCGTCTCATCGAAACGCGCGGACCTGACCACGCCAAAGATTTTACCATCGCGGTCATCCTCAATGACCGAGAGTACGGGCGCGGGACGGGGCGCAGTAAACAAATTGCGGAACAAGAAGCCGCGCGCGTCGCGCTCGAAACACTGCAAGCGGAAATTTCGCGCGAGGATCACGCCGCGCTGATCGCCTTGAAAGGCGAAGTTGAATAGTTGCATAGTTTGATGGTTGGATCGTTCAGTCCGCCAGCAAGCCAACTATGCAACTATGAACCTATCAAACTATGAAACTCCTGGTCACTGGTGGCAGTGGCTATGTCGGCGCGGGGGTTTTGCGACGCACGCCGAGCAACTGGACAATCGCGGCAACGTATTTCGCGCATCCGATTGAGCGCGCAGGCGTTGCCGCGTTTCGCGTCGACATCCGCGACGTGGACGCGGTCAATCGTCTGTTTGCCGAATTTTGTCCCGATGTGGTCATTCACACTGCCGCGCGGATGGTGGGCGACGGAATGATGGCGACGAACGCGGATGGCTCGCGCCAAATCGCGCGCGCGGCAACACGCGTCCACGCGCGCCTGATCCACCTGTCGAGTGACGTGATTTTCGACGGCGAACACGCGCCATACGACGAAAACGCCACGCCCGCGCCGATCACGCCGTACGCGGAATCGAAAGCGCGCGCGGAGCAAGCCGTGAAAGAGGAATTTGCACGATCTCGCCGACGGTCACACAGCGATTGCAACTCACCAGGCGCAGAAGGCGAGAGCGTGCAACCGCATCCCATCATCGTCCGCACCTCACTCGTCTACGGCTGCACGCCGATGGATCCGCGCACGCGTCAGACGGTCGCAGGCGAAATGCCGCGCCTCTTCACCGACGAGTACCGCTGTCCGATTTTTGTGGAAGATCTCGCGGACGCGCTGCTTGAGATCGCGGCAGAGACTTCCGAAGTTTCCAAAACCTTGGAAGTCTCGGTGCTGAACATCGCGGGACCGCAGCGGCTGAACCGCTATGAATTCGGCATCAAACTTGCGCGCGCGCTCGGCGTCGAACCCAGGTTTCAGCCTGCGTTCAGCGCATCCAGCCCGACGCCGCGCCCGCGCGATTGCACACTCGATATTTCCCGCGCACAAAAAATCCTGCGGACGCGGTTGCGGGGCATCGATGAGGTAATCAACGAATGGAAAAACGAATAAATGAATCCGAGCCGTCATTCGTTTATTCGTTTTTGATTTGTTGACACGTTTTGTTTTCCCGCCCCGTTTGTTGTATACTACCTCCAGCATTATCTAGTCTCCAATCGCTAATCTCTAGCTTTCCATGTATCTCAAACACCTCGAACTCCACGGCTTTAAGACTTTTGCCAATCGCACGCACTTTGTCTACGACCTCGGCGTCACCGCGATTGTCGGACCGAATGGCTCGGGCAAATCAAACATCGCCGACGCGGTGCGCTGGGTGATGGGCGAGCAATCGTACTCGGAACTGCGCGTCAAGAAAACCGAGGACGTGATTTTCACGGGGAGCGCGACGCGTCCGCGTATGGGCATGGCGGAAGTTTCGATGACGCTGGAGAATCCGAATCCGTGGACGCGCGAGGAAACAGCCATAGACGGCATGACTGTAGCAGAAGTACGCCACAGCCAGGACAGAGAGGAGCAAACTAGACTCGACCCTGTGACCGAATTGCTCCGCTCGAATCCTTCCGAAGTGAGGATTGGTCGCCGCGCGTACCGCGATGGCGGCAACGAATATTTCCTCAACGGCTCGCGCGTCCGACTGCGCGACACTCTCGAACTCCTCGCGCGCTGGGGACTCGCGCGCAATCCCTACGCGGTCATCGGGCAAGGTCTCGTTGACCAGGCGCTCTCGCTCCGTCCCGAAGAACGCCGCGCGCTTTTCGAAGAAGCGGCAGGCATTGGGCTGTATCAATCGAAACGGCAGAACGCGCTCGACAAACTTGCCGAAACGCAGCAGAATCTCATCCGCGTCAACGATATCATCAACGAAATTGCGCCGCGCCTCCCCTCGCTCGCGCGTCAAGCCGAACGCGCCAAGAATTACGACGGTGTCGTGCAAGCGCTCGACGACAGGTTGCGTTTGTGGTACGCGTTTCAGTGGGCGCGCGCGCAGCAAGCCGCGCAAGAGATGTCAGTCCGCGAAAAGAACGCGCGCGAAATATTGAACGCGCGACGAACGGGCGTGCAAGACCTTGCCACGCGCCTCGCGCAATTGCGTCGACAAGGGCAGGAACTGCGCGCGCAACTGAGCGAAGCTCGCCGCGCGCGGATGCAACTCGAACAACAACACGCGACGTACTTGCGCGAACTCGCCGTGCTGGAAGAACGCCTCCGCTTTACGATGCAACAGCGCGACGAAGCCATTGCGGAAACCATGTCACTGGCAGAAGCGAAACGCGCACAGGAACGACGAATTCAGCAAGCGGCGAACGAACGACAGGCGAAAGAGCAGGAACGTAATTCGATTGCGGAACGATTGAGCAGCGCGGAAAAAGAATTGAACGAGCTGGAATATCGCGCCGCGCACGTCGAGACGATGCTGGAAAAGGAAACGCCTGCGATTCACGAACTCGCCAAGAAACTCGCGGGCTTGCGCGCGCAACTCGGCGTGTACGAAGAAGGTCTGCGCGCCGCCGCGGCGCTCAGCGTCCAAGCCGATGCGCTTACCTCGTTTGAACTCAAGCGCGCCCAAGCCGCACGCGCCGTCGAAGACGCTCGCTCGCGCATCGGCGAACTGCGGACCGCGCTCGCGGTCGCCGACCGCGATGTCGCGGGCGCGCGCGCGGCGGAAGAATCGGCGCGCGGCGGACTCGCGCAATTCGACGCGCAGATTGCCGCCAAGACGCGCCGCGTCGAAGCGTTTACCCGCGAGGCGCAAACCGCGACGGCCCAGCGCGACGAATACAAAGTGCAAACCGACCAAGCGGCGCGTGCGCTCGCGGAGAACGACCAGACGGTTACGCCTACCGAGGCGCGGCTCGCCGAGACGGAAAAATCGCAAGTCGAGTTGGAAGAGCAGGAGTCATTCGAACGCGCGCGGCTCGCAGAATTTGAAGACGCACACAATCGCGCAGTGCTGGGTGCAGAACGTAGTCGCGCGGAAATCGCGCGGCTCGAAGCAGAAATCGAAGATGACCTCGCATCGGGCCGCATCGTATCCGAAATAAAAATCGCGGATGAAACGAACGGCGCGACGCGCGATACCGCCATCGTCTTCAATGCGGACTTGCCAACGCAGTTGCGTTTGCAGATGGGCGAAGAGGTCGTCGCACTGCCCGTCGTCACCGCAGTGCCCGAAGGACTCGAAAAAGAAATTCGCCGTCTGCGGAATCAGTTGAAATACATGGGCGCGGTAAATCCGAACGCGCCGCAAGAGTATGACGAGTTAAAAGTGCGCCACACGTTTCTCACCGAGCAAGCCGCCGACGCACAGCACGCCATCGAAAAATTGAATCAAGCCATCGCCGAACTCGACCAGATCATGCGCGAGAAATTTCAAGAGACGTTCAAAGCGGTCAACGTCGAGTTCACGAAATTTTTTACGATTCTGTTCAACGGCGGCACCGCACGCCTCGAACTGACGAATCCCGAAGATATTACGCAGACAGGCATTGACGTGGTGGCGCGCCCGCCTGGCAAACGCTCCGCGCATCTTGCGATGCTATCGGGCGGCGAACGCGCGCTCACCGCGACCGCGCTGTTGTTCGCGATTCTCAAAGTCTCGCCGACGCCGTTCTGCGTGTTGGACGAAGTGGACGCCGCGCTCGACGAAGCGAACGTCGCGCGATTCCGCGACGCGCTGCGGACACTGACCGCTGGCACGCAGTTCATCGTCATCACGCACAATCGTACGACGATGGAAAGCGCGGACGCGGTCTACGGCATCACGATGAGCGAGGACGGCGTGTCGCAGGCGATTTCGTTGCGGTTGGAGAGTGAGAAAGCGGCGGTGGCGGAAGTCGCGTAGTTTCAGGTTACAGGGAATTTAGACGCGGACGGACGCGGATAAGAAGATGAGCAGGAAAAAGTTTGCCTCAGTTCATCCAGGCGAGATTCTGTTGGAAGAGTTTCTCAAGCCATTGGGCATCCGTCAATACACACTGGCAAAAGATGTTAGTGTGCCGCCGCGCCGCATCAATGAGATCATTCACGGCAAGCGTTCAATCAGCGCGGATACAGCGTTGCGATTGTCGCGCTACTTTGGCTTATCGGAACGCTTCTGGCCGAATTTGCAAGCGCGCTATGATATTGAAGTGGAACGCGACCGATTGGAAGGTCGTCTCGAAAATGAAGTCAGGGTGCTTGTGTTGAAGCGGCACAGGCGCGCGTAACAGGTTAGGTATCGGTTGGAAACCGACGCCTGTTATGCGGCGTGAAAAACCCGCTTTGCGGGTTTCGTGAAATATAGTCGTTCGTTTCCAACGAAGGGCGTCTCTACGGTGAACCCAAATGAAAAAACTCCACAAAGGTCTTTGGAATTGCGATTCAAGAGCATTGCGGCGAATCATAACACGCTGGCAAAGGTTGAATGAAGAGCAAGGTTCGGACTGGATAAAGTATTATGAAGATGCTCCCTGGTGGTACAACGAACGCGCATCGTTGAGTTTCTTCTGCGGCGCCATTTGGCTAAGCGGCGGATGGGTATTCGAGGAATTCGTTGCAGAAAAGAAGTCTACCAGGGGAAAGCGAAACAAACGCAGATATATCGGGAGATGCGATATAGAATTTGGTATTGGAAAGAAAAAGTTTCTTGTAGAGGCAAAACAATGTTGGTCAAACATTGGCGCGCCTCTGAAAAACACGCTCAAACGTATTGAGAGCCATCTCAAGAAAGCATGCCAGGAGAGCAAACAGACTTATGCTCCTGCTGATCAGCATATTGGTGTTGTTTTCGCCTGTCCTCTGATACACAAGTCGAAGAAAGAACATCTTGACCTTGAGCTCGAGCAATTTGTGGTTGAGCTCAGGAAATTGCGACAGACAACGATTGCTTGGGTATTTCCGAACGCAGCACGCAATTTGAGGCCAAGCGGAAAAAATAGGAACTATATTTACCCCGGCGCGGTACTGTTGATCCGCTGTGCGCAAAAGCCAAGAGCATAGTCTTGGAACACATGATTCCTATCCTCATTCTCCCCTTCACCGTCACCATCATCGTCCCAGCCATCATCCTATCCGCGAGCAAAAGCATCGCAATCGGGTGGGGATTGGCCGCGCCGCTGAATTTTCTGCTATCAATCATCGGCGCGGGCGTCATCGTACTGGGACTCGCGCTGATTGCCGAGACGATTGCGCCGCAACAACAGAATTGGATGACGATGGCACTCCTGCGACGACTGCAAGGTTACTGGCTGATGATTCATCCCTTCCCCGTGACGATGGTCGTCACATTCGCGGCGGTTCTCGCCGTCGCAACCGCGCGCGACGCGCTGGAGCCGCTACGATTTGTTCGCGCGATTGCCGCACTTTTCTTTTCCCAGGTCGTCGTCGGCATTTCAAACGATTATCGTGACCAACGACTCGACTCGCAAGGGCAGCCGTGGAAACCGCTCGCGCGCGGCATCGTGACACGGAATGAAGCGCGCGCGTCGATTGCAGTCGCGTTCGCGTTGATGCTCGCGTTTGCGATCTCACTTGGACCGCTCGCGCTGATCCTGGTATTGCTGGGAACCTTTGCGGGATTGCTCTACAATTTCTGGCTGCGCGACACGCCGTTCAGTTGGCTGCCGTACCTGCTCGGTTTCATCGTATTGCCGATTTACGTCTGGGTCGCGGTGGAACGCGTCGACGCGCGGCAACTCGTGCTCGTGCCGACTGGAATACTGCTGTTGCTGGCGGTGCACCTCGCACAAACCATACCTGACATAGAAACCGATATCGTGGTCGGCGCGCGTGGTTTCGCGGTCGCACTCGGACGCGCCCACGGCACGCGCGTCGTTTGGAGCGCGCTGATCGGCGCGCAAGTTCTCGCGTTGGCAAGCGCACTGTTGCTGTCGCCAGTGAACTTGCCAATCGTCGGCGCGGCGCTCGGCGTATCGTCTGGATTTGTCGTCGCGAGCATTGTGGTGTATCATCGTAATCCGACATCCACCACACTGCGCGCGCTGTTCCGCCCAATCGCGGTGAGCGCAGTGATTCTGGTGGCGGGATGGTTAATCGTGCTAAACCCAACAGGGAGATGAGACGATGTTTCGACGACCGATGCGACCGCTCCGCCGCGCCGCAATCCGCGCGGCGATGCGTCCCAACCAGGTGCTAGTCCAAGCCGTTGCGCGCGCGAACAATTTGCTCGCGCAGGGCAAGCCGAACGATGCCGCGCAGATTTTCGAGCGGCTCGCGCAAGAGGCGGAACAACGCGGCTTTGCCAAGCCCGCCGCAAACGCGCACGCGCAAGCCGCGCTCGCGTACACCACGGCAAAGAATGAAAACGCCGCGCTCACGCACGCGCGTAGTGCGCTAACTCAGTTCGTCCAGCTCAACATGGCACAGCGCGCGCCGATGTTTTACAACAACATCACACAGAAATTACGCGAGAACGGAATGACGAACGCGGCGGACACGTTACAGCGCGAGTTTGGCGACAAAATCAAAACGCTCCAGGCGCAAGGATTCGGCGCGCCTGCATCGCGCGGACGATTGCCGAACAAGTGTCCGCATTGCGCGGGACCCGCACGAAGCGACGAAGTGGAATGGATCGACGCGCAGAGCGCGGAATGTGTCTACTGCGGCGGAGTAATTCAAATGGAATAAATTGTAGGGGCAACCCTGTGTGGCTGCCCCAAAGGGCGACCACGCAGAGTCGCCTCTACAAAGCCCAATGAGGTAATCAATGTCATTGAAACTTGAAGGCGTGTTCCCGCCCGTCCCGACACCCTTTGACGCGGACGGCGAAATTTTGCCGAACAAACTCAAAGCGAACATCGCGCTGTGGAATCGAACGGGCTTGCACGGCTACGTCATCCTCGGCTCGAACGGCGAAGCGGTGATGCTGACCGAGCAAGAAAAAATCGCACTGTGGCAAGCCGCGCGCGAAGCGATTCCCCGCGATAAACTTTTTCTCATCGGCGCGGGAATGGAATCGACGCGCGCGAGCATCGCGCTCGCGAAACGCGCCGCCGAACTCGGCGCAGACGCGGCGATGTTCGTCACACCCAGTTACTACAAAGCCGAAATGAAATCCGCGACGCTCGTCAATCACTATCGCGTCATCGCGGACGCGTCGCCACTTCCCGTTATCGTTTACAACATGCCCGCGGCAACGGGGCTTGACATTGACGCGAACACGGTGATTCAACTCGCGCAGCATCCGAACATCGTCGGCATCAAAGATTCGAGTGGCAACGTCGCGAAATACGCCGATATCGTGCGCGCGGTGCGTCCCGATTTTTCCGTGCTTGCAGGATCGGGTGGCTATATGTATCCCGCGCTGTGCGTCGGCGCGCAAGGCGCGGTCGCCGCGCTCGCGAACGTCGCGCCGCGCGAATGTGTCGCAATGTACGACGCGTTCCGCGCGGGGCGGCACAATGAAGCGCGCGCGCTGCAACTCCGCTTCGTCCAACTCAACGCGGCAGTCACGACGCGTTGGAACGTCCCTGGTTTGAAAGCCGCGCTCGAGGAATTGAATCAGGGATTTTACGGCGGACCACCGCGCCTGCCTCTGCGCCCGCTCGGCGATGAGGATCGCGCGGCGTTGCGGAAGGCGATGCAAGAAGCGGGCGTCAATTAGAATTTGGGGTTGCCCTCAATCAGAAATCGAAAATCGAAATGGGTTTTGACGAACTTCTCTCCCAACTCGAAAACGCCAAATCCATCGCCGCCAAGACTCGGCTGGTGCGCGAGTTTGCACACGCAAACACGCCGCCGCTGATCGAAGACAACCGCGTCACATTCTTTTACATCAGCGAAGACGCGCAAACCGTCGCGCTCGAAGGCGATTGGACGCACTGGAAGCCGACAGCACCGATGGAATATTTGCCCGATACCCCCTATGGTATCGGGTTGAACGAATTCCGTGCGCGGCGCGCGTCGAGTACCGCGTCGTCGTCAACGGGCGTCCGCGCCTCCATCCGCGCAACCCACGCCCCGCGCCGCTGGGGTACGGACCCCATTCCGAAATCGTCCTGCCCGATTACCACGCACCGCGTGAACTGACCGATGCGCCGCCGACGCGCGACACCGTCAAACAGCCCTGGATGATCAGTCAGGCGATGAAAGATCGGCGGACGTTTTGGATTTGCCTGCCGCCGCGTTACGCGCCGCGCCAGGAGTATCCCGTCGCGTATTTCAACGACGGCGACGGCTATTTGCATTTCGCCGATCTGCCTCGGGTGATGGATTACCTGATCGAATGTGCTGGGGTCAAACCGTTCATCGGCGTTTTGGTCAAACCGAACGATCGCGAGAAAGAATACGCGCGCGACAACCACTCCGTCCGCTTCCTCGCGAACGAACTCGTCCCCCGGATGGGCGACAACTACCCGGCGCGCGCGGAGCCGTCGGCGCGCGCGCTCATCGGCGCGTCGTTTGGCGGACTGATCGCTGCGCACGCTGCGCGCCGTCGTCCGAATGTTTTCGGACTCGTCGGCGGGCAATCGGGATTTTACAGTTATCACAACGACGCGCTCTTGCGCGATTACGCCGCCGCGCAAAACCCGGGAATTCGTTTTCACCTGACCGTCGGCACGTTTGAAACCGGTTTGCTCGGCACTGGCAAACCTGAGAATGATTGCGTCGCCGCACAACGACACTTTGTGGAATTACTGCGCGCGAAAGGTTACGCGGTCGAGAGCGCGGAATATCCTGAGGGACATCAGTGGGGATTCTGGCGCGCCCACATCGGGGAGATGTTGAAGTTCTTTTGGGGAAAGTAGGAAAAGATGAAAGATAAGGGATGAGAGATGAGAGTTTTTCTTTCATCTTTCATCTTTCATCTTTCATCTATTTCAGATAACTCGCCTTGCCCAACGTTTCCAGCATTGGATCAGCGATGAGTTGCGGGAAAAGCCCCGCGCCGATCATCGCCGCGAATAAAATCACGGCGACGATCACGCACAAGTGCGGAATGATTTTTATTTCTCTGTTCGATTCTTCTGTTTCAGCGCGTTCGGCGACGACGCGCCACACCACGCGCAAGATCGCCAGCACCGCGAGCGCGTTCGATCCGATCAACACCACGAGCGCGGACGGATTCAGTCCACCCAGGTCGCGATAAATCGAATAATCTGCCGCAAAGCCGAGCGTAGGCGGAACTCCCGCCAACGCCAGTCCGCCCACCAAAATCGCGCTCGCGCCGATGATTTGCCAGCGTCGTTCGGGATGATGCCGCGCGAAACTCATGCCACCCGCGACGAGCGCGACGCCCCACGCGCGATTAACGATCACGAGCCACACGCTTGCCAACGCGAGCCGCGTTCCTAATCCGCAGCCGACCAGCGCGTTTCCCAACGGAACCAACGAAAGGTACGCAAGCAACCGCGCGTCACGGCGCTCGGAGAGCGCAAGGAGCGCGCCCAAAGGTGCCGTCAGCAAACCGCCGAACAACAAAACGTTCAGCAGCGGCGATTTTGTGACGAGCCAGGTCACATCAGTCATCTGCTGCAGCAGCAGCCACAAACCGATAGACTGCGCGATGCCGACGAGAAACGCGATCCCTAACGGCGACAATTCATCGGCGAGCGGACCCAGCCAAATGTGCAGGGGCGCGACCGCCAGCAGCAACCCGAATCCCAGCGCGATAAAGATCACCGCATTGCGAATCAAATCCAGATTCTCTGGCGTCAGCGGATACAAATCGAAAAAGCGATTCGCGAGCAAGAGACTCGCGCTGGCGATGACGATGAGCAGCAAGAATTGCGCCGCACCGCCGACGCGCCCCTCGCTCTGCGGCTGTGCCGATAACATCAGAACGATGAGACCAATCGCCCACGCGAAGACCGCGAGTGGGAAACTATCCATCACGACCGCGACGGCGAGCGGCGCGAGACTCCAGAAGAAAAACGCGCCTTGCGAATTCGCGACGACGCTGGAGGGCGCGTTGCTCGCGCGCTCAAATGTCAGTGGCGCGAAGAGCGCGAGTGCAGTCGCCGCGCTCAGCGCGAGCCAGAGAAACGCGCGCGCGCTGGGATCGAGGGTGAGTGTGCGCCCGAAGAAATAGACGGGCGCGCTCGGCGCGGTGGCGAGGAATATGCCGATGCCACCCGCGCCGAGAAGTGACGCGGCGAAAGCCAGCCGCGGCAAGCGACGGAGTAACCGAACCGCGATGCCGATTGCGACGCACGCGATCACAATGAGCGCGATGCTCATATTAAGACCTCGGTCATCGTAATTCTCGACGCCGCCGCAAGCCACTCGGATCGGGAGGTAACGCGGCGAGATTCGCGACCACGAGCGCAAGCAACAGATCGGAAATGTTGAGGAGACCGTACAACAGCAAGCTGCTTTCGGTCGCCGTTTCGAGAATCGCAAAGCCGCTGGTGAACATCAAAATGCCAAGACCCAAACGCAGGACATCGCGCGAAAGGATCGCGACGAGTACGCCTGCCGCGATGAGCCATAGTCCGCTGAACAAAATATCCGCCGCCAAACCCAGGAAGGTCATTGAAGACGCGATGCCGATGATGCCGACCGCGATCAGCGCGAGCGCAAAGACGCGGAATGGCAAACCGACGACGAAGACTTGCAGACGATACAACCGTTCGATCACCCAACGCGCCGCGTCGTCTTCCGCCGCCGCGAGATCGCGGCGATGCTCGTCCTCCGCGCGGCGAAACGTAAAATACAAAATCGCCGCGGCGAACGCGCCCGAAACCACGCGCACGATTGCCATCGGGATCGGCACGAGCCCGGTCAACAACAATGCGGCGAGCAAATATTGCGCGAGCAAGGCGAACAATGCGACGCGCCAATCGGCAATCAGGACGATGAGCGCGGCGGTCACGATTAAACCCACGAGAAGATTCGCGCTGAAGAAATGGGAGAGGTCTTGGAAGAAAATCATTTGGGATCCAAGTATACAACAAATCTGCCAAACGCGCCAAAGACACCCAAGACATGTCAAATCAAATGAAAATGTTATCGAAGCGAATCGCTCTATCAAATGATAATGTTACCGAACCAGCATTCTCCTTTCTGCGAAATATTGGCACTTGAATATTCAAGCAACGGTGGCAGTTGCCGCCTTAGTCGTAGGCGTTGTGGACGCGGAGCGTGTGGGAAAGTGTGCTTTTCAGTTGTCCACACGCTCCGCGTCCACAACGCCTCCCGCGCGCGCTCACGCCGCACTCTCGGCGGGAATCAACCATTGATCTTCTGGACGTTGCGCTAAAGGCAAATCAAAGAGTTGCTCGCGCAGTTGATAGATTTCGGCACGCAACTGGCGTGGATTGGTTTGGTCCCGCACCGTGCGCAGGTGCGCTTGCATCGCGGGATCCAAGGCTGACGTCGCGCCCAGACGTTCCAGCGGGGTCTGCCCCGGGTGCCATTTGCAATGCAGTTGCACGATGCCCTCTGTTTCCGTGGTGTGCTTCTCTTTCAAACGCAACCCCGGCTGAAAGAAGTTGTAAGTCAGCCACAGGTTGTCATAGAGCGCATCCAGGAGGCGTTGATGCGCTAACGTATCAAAGCGTGCGTCACCCAACAGGTCTCGGACTATGGTGCGGTTCTTCTGCTCCACGAAACGATTGTCATTCTTCTGGTAGGGACGACTCCGTGACAGCAGCGGGACTTGGGCGCGGTCTCGGAAATAGCGAACCAAGTGATCGTTCAGAAACTCGCTCCCATTGTCTAAGAGCGTGTTTGGAAATTCGGTGAATTGGCGTTTTGAGAGTAACATCTCGGCTCATGAAACGCCAAAACTATCCAACTGATTTGACTGACCTGGAATGGATTCTGTTACAACCGTTCGTTGCCATACCGCACCTACGCGGCAGACCACGCACCATTGATTTGCGGGAGATCTTGAACGCCATTTTCTATCTCCTGCGAGCAGGTTGTGCGTGGCGGTTGCTCCCACACGATTTTCCCAAATGGCAAACCGTTTACTACTACTTCCGTCTCTGGAAACGCACCGGCGTCTGGCATCAACTCAACGAGGTGCTGCGCCAGAGAGTTCGCCAGCAAGAGGGACACGCGGCTGAACCCAGTGCCGCCATTATGGATAGTCAAACCGTTAAGACGACGGAACAAGGCGGCGTTCGTGGCTTCGATGGCGGCAAGTTGGTGAAGGGACGGAAACGCCACATTTTGGTGGATACCCTGGGTCTACTCCTGATCGTGGTCGTCCATGCCGCGAATGTTCAAGATCGCGATGGGGGCCCAATTGGTTTTCCGCAAACTCACGGGGTGGTTTCCGCGTCTGCGCAAAGTGTGGGCGGATGGTGCGTATCGCGGGACCTTGCTCGACTGGGTAAAACAACGATTCACTTGGGTTCTCGACATCGTCAAACGCGACGATGCGGTCAAAGGATTCAAGGTGTTGCCGAAACGTTGGATTGTGGAACGCACGTTGGGCTGGTTGAGTCATTGCCGCCGATTGAGCAAGGACTATGAAGCCCTGACTGAGACGAGTGAAGCCTTCGTGTATACAGCGATGGTCCGTCTGATGGTCAGGCGGTTGGCAGAACCGACGCTTCAAAACGCATCACCTTGATTTTCCAAACACGCTCTTAGCCGCGTACTTGCCAGGTGAAGGGTTGGTGTTCGCCGAGGTCGAAGTCGCGAAGAAAGAGAATGAAATTCCGGCCGCCCCGCGTGTACTCAAGTGCTGGATTTACGGGGCAAAATCGTGACCGGGGATGCCTTGTTGACGCAACGCACCTTGGCGGTTCAAATTGTCGAAGCCGGTGGAGACTATGTCTTTCCGGTGAAAGAGAACCAACCCCAAGTGTTGGACGACCTCCAAACGTTATTTGCCCCCGAAAAATGTGTGAAGGGGTTCAGTCCTGCGACGAAGGACTTTCGCCGTGCCGAGAAGACGGAAAAGGGGCATGGGCGAATCGAATCGCGGACGCTCACGGCGAGTAGTGAGTTGAAAGGTTACTTGAATTGGCCGTATGCCGAGCAAGGTTTCAAGTTGGAACGCGAATTCGAACAGAGGAACACCGGCAAGATCACCCCCGAAGTGGTGTATGGGATCACAAGTCTGACGGCGCAAGAAGCGGGCGCGGAACGCTTGTTAGAGATCACGCGGAGTCACTGGGGGATTGAGAGTGGTTTGCATTATCGTCGCGATGTGACGTTGCACGAGGATCGTGGCCGAGTGCGGCGCGGGCATGCCGCTCATGCGATAGCAGTGATCAACAATCTGGTGTTGGGACTGTTTGCACGGTTCGGCTACACAAGTGCGCCGGAAGCACGTCGCCACTTCGCGGCTCATTTGGAAGAGACAGTGAATCTAGTTTTGCTCGCTGTAACCTGACTTTGCACCAGCCGTATTCCGATTGATGATTTTGTTGTCAATTATTCCCCCTTGTGTTATAATTCCTGCTCGTGACGTTAAGCCATCGCACCCTCGCGCAGTTCGCAATCGCGCTGGGCATAGGATCCTTGGTCGGCTGTTGTATCGGCGCAATCATCATCGCTGGCATGGTCGCGCAACCGATGATCGTCGGCGGGCTCGTCAAAACCGAGACCCCTTCGCCGACACCCGTGACGCGCGTCTTTGCGACGATCACGCTCGCGCCGCCATTTACGCGCACGCCGACGAGCGCGCCCATCCCATCCGCCACGCCGATCCCGCCGGACGCGCTGACGACCGCCACACCGATCACCGCGACGCGCACGCCGATTGTCCTGCGCGCGACACCCAAACCGATCATCCAGCATTTCATTCTCGTGCGTCCCATCGCGCCGAACGCGTCGTCGGTGACGCCCGCGCTGACGTATTTGTACGGCACGACGTCCCACGGCGATTTCGACGTGCATCACGGCGAAGAATTTGTGAATCCGACCGGCACGCCGCTCTACGCGGTGGCGGATGGCGTCGTCGTGACCGCCGGCAACGATACACAACAGCGACTATGTGGCGACGATGGCAAAAAAACGTGCGGGCGCGACATCAACTTCTACGGCAACCTCGTCGTGATTCAACTCGAGCGTGGTTACAACGGTCAGCGCGTTTTTGCCTTATCCGGGCACATGAACAAAATCGGCGTCAGCGTCGGCGACCGCGTCAAGCAGGGCGATCCACTTGGCGAAATCGGAATGACTGGCGTCGCGTTGGGACCGCACGTCCATTTTGAAGTGCGCGTCGGCACGAACGATTACGCGCACACGCGCAACCCGATTTTGTGGATGACGCCGTTGCAAGGTCGCGGCGCGATGGCTGGACGCTTCGCCGACGCGAAAGGGAATTTACAGCGCGGCGCGATGATCAACCTGTATCGTGCTGATCCAGAAACCTTTTTGTATGCGACGGAGACGTACAGCCGCGACGACGCGCCGCCGGTCAATTCCGACGACGACATCGGCGAGAATTTTGCGTTTCCCGATCTCGCACCCGGCGATTACATCATTCGAGTCGCGAATCAGCAATACGCGACGCGTATCGCGGTCGAAGCGGGCAAGTTGACGTTTGTGGAATTAGGACAGTGAAGCATCAATGAGCCAATTGACCAATTTACCAATGAGCCAAATCTCGAGCGGTGATGCCTTTGGTTCCTTGGCTCATTGACAGGATAAATTATGTCAGAAGTTCGAGTCAGATTCGCACCCAGTCCCACCGGCGCACCGCATGTCGGCAACATCCGTACCGCGCTCTTTTGTTATCTCTGGGCGCGGCACAGCGACGGCAAATTCATCCTGCGCATTGAGGACACCGACCAGGCGCGCGAAGTCGAGAACGGCTTGGACTTGATTCTCGAATCCCTGCGCGTGCTGGGCTTGCAGTGGGACGAAGGACCCGACGTCGGCGGACCCTACGGACCGTACGCCCAATCCAGCCGCTTGCACATTTACAAGGCACACGCCGATCAGTTGCTCGCCAAAGGGGCAGCGTACAATTGCTATTGCAGCGAAGAACGCCTCGAGCAGATGCGCAAAGAACAGCACGCGCGCGGCGCACAGACGCGTTACGATTATCGTTGCCGCTACTTGTCCGCCCAGGAACGCGCGGAGTACGAACGCGCCGGCGCGCCCAAAGTGGTGCGCCTGGCCGTGCCGCGCGAGGGCAAGACGACGCTGCGCGATTTCATTCACGGCGATCTGACGATTGAAAATAAGAACATTGACGACCAAGTGTTGCTCAAGTCCGACGGATTTCCGACGTATCATCTCGCCGTCGTGGTGGACGATCACTTGATGAAAATTTCGCACGTGATGCGCGGCGACGATTGGATTCCCTCGTTTCCGAAACACGTTTTGCTGTACCAAGCATTCGGCTGGGAAATCCCGCCGCACGGTCACTTGCCCAACGTGTTGGGTCCCGACAAGAAAAAACTGAGCAAGCGGCACGGCGCGACGAGCGTGCTGCAATTCCGCGACGAGGGCTACTTGACCGAAGCGCTGCTGAACTTTCTCG
>Ga0315285_10003490_pt1 | contig 16367 bp, 15 predicted proteins | sample YL17G09_36_MG_FD_203698 | JGI IMG/M metagenome (GOLD analysis project Ga0315285, IMG submission 203698) | Sediment microbial communities from Yellowstone Lake, YNP, Wyoming, USA - YL17G09_36 | ecosystem: Environmental > Aquatic > Freshwater > Lake > Sediment | place: USA: Wyoming | collected... | reverse complement strand
TCTCATCTGTATATTTAGTGCTTTGAGTAAAGACTGCTGCTACACTTTTTATATTGTCTTCAGTTATATCTCCATAACCATAATCTTTGCCATCCCAAGTTATACTATCAGACCATGTATCACCAGATCCAACATTTATATTTTCATTTATTGGGCAATCTAACAAAGCATCTTTATAATACTGTCCATTATAATTTAACCATCGAGAAATAAGTTCTAAAATATAAACATGTATATGTCCGTTATAAGTACTACCTTGATTATTTATTACACTAATATCAATTTGTATTTCTGCATTTCCTAACCAATATAATGACAACTCTAAATCAACATCAGCTACAGTTCTACTAGCACAGGCATTATAGGCATTCTGCAAAATTGTTACAGAAGATTGTCCTCCAACAACCGATCTATATCCACCATCCCAATAAGAGGTGGGGTAACCAGATATACCAAGTTCTTGTAATCTATTTTTTATTGCTTGATTATAACCAGCACTCCATACGTAATGAGAACAAGGTAAAGTTACAATTTCAAAATCACCTTGAACCTGGTAAAGATAGTTTTCATGGGATGGACAATATGGGCAATCTGTAGCAGTGCCAAATTCTGCAAGAACTGTATGAGTTCCACGATCCATATTTACTTTTTCAGTTTCAATACTAATTTTTTCTTTTTCAAAAGTTAATGCACCAGCTCCAAACCCACTTAAAATTAGGGCTCCAATTATTACAAATATTAACAATTTCTTCATATTCTATCTCTCCGTATAATTTATAGCGGCAATACCGCTTTTTTTATAATTCATCGTTTCTTACTTTTTCTTTTAAAATCTCAAACTGCTCTCTTGTTAATGTACAAACGTTGTCTTTCTCTCCAATTATTACTTTATCTTCTTGTACATCAACAATTGGGCACTTTGGTGGAATACAAGTTCCATCTATACACAAAACTACTGCCATTTTTTTCATTACCCCCTTGTTTTAACAATTGTTAATATAGTATATATATTTATCTTAAATAATTTATGGTTTCTCTTTTGATATCACCTGACTTTTAAATATATCCAGATATTTTGATTTTTTCTCTATTAATTTTTGAAATTATACGTTTATCTTTTTTATCAATTTTTTTTGCTTCTTTTACAAATATTTCAACATTGGATCCGACTTTTTCATGAAAACCTATTTTAATAATTGAAAATATTTCTTCTGTAGACGGTCCTTTGTTCCTTAGATTTTCATCAATAACGACTCTGACTTCAATTTTTTTAAAACTATGTTGAATGACTTGTAGATCTATTACTTTATTTGTCTTTAACTCATATAAAATCCTGCTAAAGACCTGTGAAATTGATGCAGGAAGCAATACCTTTCCATCTGGTAAATATAGAGATAGAATGTCTCTACCATAGACTTTTTCAAGCAATTCTCCAGGCATCCCACAATTACATGTTTTTTTCAATGGGGCTGCAATGTCATCCATTGCAATGTATCTAATGATAGGAGTTCCGATTCCATATAGCTTAGTTACAACCACATGACCTGGTTCCTTAGAAGAGACATAATTTCCATTCTCAATAATTTCCAAATGAACAAGATCAGACATTATATGATAACTGCCTTTTTTGCATTGAAAAGCAATAGGTCCTGCTTCAGTTGAAGCATATGTTTCAAATAATTCTGAATTAAAAATATTAGTAATATATTTTCTTAAAGTATCATCAATAGCAGAGCCTGTTGATCCTATCACTCTTGGATTTATATCTTTACCATATCCTTTTTCTTTTAGAAGAGCTAGATGCCCTAGCATGCCTACATATCCACCAAGGAAATCTGGTTTGAAACTGTTGATTTTCTCTATTAATACCTCAGGTTTATCATTTGTGTCTAACCATTGTATATTTTTAAAAAGAAAATTATTTTGCATTTTTGATAAAATCCCTCGATTAATATATCCACTTTCAACGGTGTGGGGTGCAAAATCTCCTATTATTGTGAGCTTGTCTTTTCTCCAATTAATGTCATATTCTTTAAGCATTCTAATGTATCCAAAAAGCCCTATTACAACATCGTGTAAATCAACATATATAGATAGTGTTTTACCTGTTGTACCAGAAGTAGAAACTTCTATTAGTTTTCCCTTATTAATTCTTGAAGAAATAAGGCCGTTTGGGTAGTATTTTTTAAATATATCTTTTGAAACAATAGGAAGTTTCGTGATATCTTTTAACTCATTAATATCATTTGGATAAACATTTGCATTTTTATATAAATCATGATAGAGTGGAACAGTATAAGCAAAATTCACAATTTTTCTGAATTGTTTATCTTTAAATTTTTTTAATTCTCCTTCCTTTATAGTCCATATCCTATTAATTTCAAATAAATAGCTTTTTATAACCTTTGAAATCAAAATCGGATTTAACAATTGATTCATAGTTATCCTAATATGATGAATTTAAGATATACGGTATTACTTAAATATATGTCTCTTATATTTTGGTAAGTATCATGAAAATATTAATTATAGAAAATGTATGGATGGGAAAAGCAAAGTATGGACTTTTTGATAAAACCATGCTTACCTCTTTTTCTATTCTCCCTACTCTATGTGCACGTGAAATAGCTGCGATTACACCTAAGAAATATTCTGTTTCTGTCTTAAATGAAAGATACTCAAAGATCAATTTTAACGGATCCTATGATATTGTCAACATCAATTTCACTACATCCACTGCTCCTAGAGCCTATGAAATTGCAGATAATTTCAGAAAAAAAGGTGTAAAAGTTGTAATGAGCGGATTACATGCTTCAGCTGTACCTAATGAAGCAAAACAACATGCAGACAGCGTGTTATTAGGACGAGGTGAAATTAATTGGTTAAAACTCTTAGATGATTTTGAAAAAAATAAATTAAAGGAATATTATCAACCAATTAATTATGATAAATCAATAAAGATACCGCCAACAAACATTGATCTCCCTGGTTTTGTAATAACCGGTGCTATTGAAGCCACAAGGGGATGTCCCTATAGATGTGAGTTTTGTCCGGAATCAAATATTTTGGGAGGCGAAAAATTTTTTACAAGAACTGTTGATGATGTTATTGCTGAAATAAAATCTATTCCACAAAAAACAATTATGTTTTACGATAACTCTCTTACAATTAATCCTGTATATACTAAATCTCTTTTTAAAAAAATGAAAGGATTGCACAAAAAATTTTTCTGTAATGGAAATGCAGATGTTCTAGCAAAAGATTTAGAATTTGTCAGATTATCAAAAGAGGCGGGTTGTGTGTCATGGCTTATTGGATTTGAGTCAATTTCACAAAAAACTATCGATTCTGTTGGAAAAAAAACCAATAACGTGGAGGAATATGCTCAAGCTGTAAAAAATATTCATGATAAAGGTATGGCAGTTATTGGCGATTTCATGTTTGGTTTTGATAATGACAATCCAGATGTTTTTAATGAGACTTTAAAGGTTATAAAGGAATTACAAGTCGATGTTGCTGATTTCTGTGCTTTAACTCCTTTTCCAGGAACCCCTATTTTTAATAAACTTGATAAAGAAAGAAGAATTTTAACAAAAGATTGGTCACAATATACACTTAAAAACGTTGTTTTCAAACCAAAAAACATGACTGCAGATGAACTAACGTACGGTTTAAGAAAGATGTATATCGAATTCTATTCAACAGGATACACAGTAAAACGAATAATAAGAAGTTTAAGACTAGGATTTTATCCATTTTTCTTAGTTTTAGCAAGAAATGCTGTTGCTAATATGAGTAGTAGAAGATTATTCAGTTAAAAAAAATAAAATAAGATTATAATCTAGCTAAAAATTCTAACTCATCACTAGATACTTTACCACTATCATCATAAGCATTTACCAAAATTATATGCTTACGGAAAAATATTGATTTAAATAGACCTATTCTTCTTAGTGTATACTCATAAGGTGCCTCATTATCTGTAAAAATGAGCTTTCCATCAACGTAAAACTCAACTTTTTCAACTTTAGAATCATCATTAGCATTTACAGTTATCTTAGTAGGTCCTATTAAAACAGTTTTTTTAAGAAGTGTTTTAAATAATGGGATACCCAAAAAATGAAGTTTTCCTGCTACTGGGTTATCAATACTAATATAAGGTGGAAGATTTCCTTCCGCAATAACTAATGCTCCATTCGTTGCATCAGCAAAATATGCATCAAAAGGATGCTTATCTTCTTCTGTTGAACCTGTTGGATTTGAATAACTTTTTACTGATTCTGAGCTAAACACAACTGCAATAACCATCAAATTTTCTGGATCTAAACCAGATAAGCTCCAATTTTTTGTTATTTTATACTCTCCACCAGCATTAACAGATATTTTTTCATTAACTATGTAATCCAAAAAACCATTATGTATCTGGCCACCAGTCTTGTAATTCCAACGTGAAATAATCTCTGCCAGATACACTTTAAGCTGACCATTATATGTTTCTTTCTCAAAATTTTTTACAACAACATTTGTTTCAAATTCATTGCTATTGTTTTCATAGTATACATCGACAGTTACCTTTATTTCGGGGACAATTCTTTTTTCAGCTGTTTGGATTGCCTCTGTATATTTAGATACATCAACATCATCTTTTTTCTCTGCTCCACCAGTAATAAGTTTGTAACCCCCATCAATATAAATGGTTGGATAACCTAATATATTATAATCTCCTTCTAAACGCTGATGAGCTAGATTATTATCATCAGTGTTCATATCTTGGACCATGCTTACATAATAAAAATTATAATTTCCAGATTTATATAAATCATGAATAACTTCTCCAACTGCTGGACAATAAATGCACCATTGAGCTGTAGCTTCCTCAATAAAAACTGTATGAACTAAATCTTCAGCACTTTCCGTTACAGTTATTATATAATAAATACTTCCATCATTTGAAGGATTGCCTACAGGACCATTACCTGCAGCATCATTAACAGTCACATAATAGTACCAATTATCATCTGAATTTGAAGGAATTTCAATATCGAAACTACCAGATAAGATTGATCCAATTTTCCATTCTTCGGAATTTGCAGATTTATAGTATATATCTGCTTCAGTAACGTTTTCGTTATCTGAAAATGTAATAAAAACAGTAACAATCTTTCCGGATGTACCATTTAAATTTCCAGTGATTGTACCAATAGTAGGAGGTGTAGTATCATTTAACTTATCATTATCTTCTTTTAAAAAAAACACAATATAAACTGAAGATAAAACTAAAATCGCGACAATTAAAATAGTTATAATCTTAAATAATAACCTCATAATATTAATTAGAGTTTAATATATATTTAAATGTAACTATTTTCTTATTTACTATAATGATATTTTTTTCCCTTTTTTCAAGGCATCAACAGATTTATCAGCAATCTCTTCAAGTTTATCTTTATCCATGACAGCCTTTCGAGCCATAATATTTTGATCCTTTATTGCTTTTTTAGCATCATCCCAACGTTTACGTCTTTCTTCTTTAATACCAATAATTTTAGACCTCATCTCAAAGGCTTTATCATGTATCTTTTGAGCCTCGTCTCTAAGCTCTTTGTATTCCTCATGTTTCTTATTTGCTTCATTAATACTTATGGACAACTCGTTAACTAATTTCATAAATTTTTCATGTTTCTTCTGATTTTCATCATAGAATTTCTGAACCATTTTATGTTCTTCATCAGCTTTTTTAAAAAGTTCATCAATTGCGTTATCTTTATCAGATATGTCAATTTCTACAAGTTTCTGCTTTTCTACTTGTTTTTTTGTTCTTTCGTATTCCTTTCTCTTATCACGTATCGTTTTTATTAGCTCGTTTTCATCTGCCGAACTCATTGGAACTGTTTCCTGCCTATATTCAAGCATCTGATAATCGGCTTTTAGCTCTTCGACACGCAATGGTAAGTTCTTAAAAACCTCGCCTTTTTTCTTACGTTTGGCTTCAATAAATTTTTTTGCTTCTTCTTGAAGTTTATTACGTATATCTTTATGATATCTCATTTTAGAAACAAGTTCATCTCGCTCTTTTTTAACCTTATCTATTTTCTCTTTGAGATCTTTACGACTAAGATTGATCATGTCTCGCTCTTCACGGATCAACTTAGCCATATCGTTTAACTCGTTTCTTCTCTCGATATAACCGTGGTATTTTTTTTCTGCATCTTTTAGCTGCTCAATTTCTTCTTTCTTTGTTGATTCCTTAATCATAAGAAACACTACGTATATTCTGCTATTTTGGATATGCTAATTATTTAACCACTATGTTAATCTCGTTTTTACCTTTTGCGGCTATCCAAGGTATTTCTATTTCAGCATATCCGCCACTGGGAATAGTAATATCCTCTACTTTATTTTTTTCCTCACCATTTATAAACAAAATAACATTAATGTTATTAGCAGATACGTTGCCTTTGTTGTTAAGTCTAAAAGATGTTACTACTTTTTCACCTTTTTTAAATACTTTTGGCCAATGAAATACTCCGGTAATATTTACTTCTGGCTTTCCATCTTTTATTGTTGTAACAGTTGATATTTTTGCTGATTTCTTTTTTTCAACTACCTTAGCTATCACTTTAATTTCTATCCATTCATCTGATTTTACATAGTCCGTAGGTTTAACAGTTAAAATAACAACACTAGATTGTTTTGGCTCAACAACAATCTTGTCTTTGTCTAATGAAATATCCCAGCTATCAGATTCAGATGCTTTCTCTGCACTTATTTCATAGGTTAAAGTCTTTTTAGATGGGTTTTGTAGAGTAATATCAAACTTTGCCTCTTCGTCTGCAGTAATATCTTTTATACGCTCAAGACAGATAATTTTAACAAACTTCTTTTTTATTAGATATATTGCAGGGATTAAAAAGATTAATAAAAGGAAAACTATGATAAATATTAAAAATGCTGCAGCATAGGAACCAAGAATTTCATCAAGTCCTATATCTTTTGCAACAGATTCAAAGAAATGATAGGTACTCTCAAAGATATTTGGATTAATGACGGTTGTTGTAACATCTACTGTGATAGAGTATTTTTTATTACTTTCTTTTGAAATAACTTTAAATTTCAATACATCAGAAGTTATATCAGTATACCATGGAACAGATACTGTAACATCAACTGTGAATTCTTCTCCAACATTAACATCTTCTTTATTATAAGATAAATTAGCCCAGTCATGCTCAGATGAGACTATGATTTCATAACTATCTGGCCAGACACCTGTATTATTATTTTTAATATTAAATGTGTAAATATCGCTGGTACCATGTTTAATCTCTTTGCTAGATGGAGAAGTAACAATAATATTATATTCAACTGCTTCTTTTGATACTTCAACATTTACTTCCTTACTGTCCATACCTGTTAGACCAGTTGCCGTAAATGTTAGTTGAATATTGTCGCCATCAGCATTAATGGTATTATCTTTGGATGTAACAATTACATTAACTATAGCAAAACCATTTTGGTCAATTTCAACAGATTCAGGTCGTTCAATACTCCAATCATTTAGATCCTCTAAGTCTTTTGGGATAGCATCTATTTTGACGTTATCTTCATACAAACTTGTTATATTTAGAACAAACTCTGCACTACCACCAGGAATAACTGGAACTGGATCTTTTTCTGCTCCCTTTTCTATTTCCATTTTAATATTATCTGTTTCTTTAAAATTGAAAGTTATGGATGAAGGATAATCTATAGAACCACACAATAGATATGTGGGTCTTAAACTAAACAATGGACCCCCACTAACACTAACCTTTAAACTAATATTACGTCCATTCCAAATCTCTTTTTCTATGGCGCTTTCAAATGTAAACATCGTGGGAAAACTTGGTCCTCTCTGTAAAAGTTCAAATAGTGTAGTACGATCTAAACTTTTTTCATCAGAAGCAATTAAATTTTCACCTTCATATAGGGAAGCATTTACATTTATCTTTCTTAAAGTGAAAAGTCTTGGAAAATGTAAATATAATTCTGCAGTTGCATTTTTTATTATTTTATTTCTATCAAGTGATGGGCCTTCCCAGGTTTTTATATCTTTCAGACTAATTCTAGATGGTGAATATCCTTCGGGTTTACTAGTAGCAAGCTTACTATCACCAGTCAAATAATAAGTAACAATATTTTCATTTTCTTCACCTGAAGGTACATTACTCATTATATATCCTAACCAAGAAACGCTAAACCAATAAAACCAATTCTCAATATTTAATCCTCCATCAGGTTCAATACTGAATAAGCTTGCAGGCCAAGTCATGGCTGTACCATTGGGAGTTTCTTCAATCATATCTACTGGAAATTCAGATTCAGAATTTTCATCTGTAAGTGCATAGTGAAAGTAAAGAGTTAATTTTTCATCAGAACCTGTTGGAAGTGTTGCTGAAGAAGGATATATCTCAGAATTATATACAAAGGATGAAGAAATTAATGAATCCCCTAGACCAGCAATATCTTCTGCGGTGATACCAAATTCATCGGTTATATTCAAGATTTCAAGTATCGCGCTTCCGATCTCGTTTAGGTTTTCCTCACTACTTTTGTTTAGAAATTCACCAACTTTTTGGATGCGTGACTTTAATTTCGACTCATAAGTACGCTCAATAATATTTCCAATTGGTTTACTACTCTGGATTATTTCAACAGTAAATATTACAAAGTCTCCTTCGGATAAATTAAGATTTATATTTTCTAGTTTAATTGTACAATTTTGTACTAAATCACCAAATAATTCGGGTGCTAATGTTATAGTAGTATTTCCCTTTTCTCTTGGAGGAATTCCCATTTCCATTGAGATTAAATTCCAAGAGTATAATGTTGCTTTGAGGTCATCTTTATATTTTCCTTGCGTAGCGAAATTTGAAGTGAAATATAAATCAAATATTAGGTCTCCATTAATTTCAAGGGTTTTGTTACCTAGATATTGGTACACCCCTGCTGTTATGAAAGGATGAAGCCCGGTTAATTGAAATAAAAAATCCTCTAGATTATCTTCAGCTGCATTTACATTTTTAGTAGGGATGATTAAAAAAGATAATGAGCTAAGGATTAATATGAATGTTATTAAACATGTTCTGAGCTTTAGGTTTACCTGCATGCTGCTTTCTCACCTACATATTTTAAGTTGTTCCTATTTATATATAAATCTTTGTTTACAATAGTTACCAATTTTAATAATGAAGTAAGTATCATCTAATATAATAATATATTTTATATTTAATAAATTTTGCTAATAATTATCCTTTCTCATAAAGGACAATATATTAGAAAAATATTACATATAGAAAGATAAATCCCCTTATTTAATAAAACATAAATATATCATAACACATCTTAGAAAATGAGCACTTTAAAACAAAAGGTGGTTAATGAGGAAAAAAATACGCTCATGCTATAGAGTTAATTATATTCATATAAATCTATTCCTAGTTTTATTTCTAATTTTAAATATTTTAATTTCTCCTTATGTAATTAGTGCAAAAGGTGAAAATTTACAAATACAAGCGGTTGATGAGATTACTGAAAGTGAATTTTTTACTGTCAGTGTATTAGACCCAGAGGATTACGAGAGTGAAACACCATTTTTATTAGATGTTACCATAAATTTTAATGGAGAAAATTATCTAATTACTGATGAAAATGGAGAAATAAGCCTTTTAGCACCTGAAGTGGATCAAGATAAGTCTTTTTTTATAATAGCATCTAAAGATGGGTATTACTCTACAAATAAAATGATAACTATACTAGACAACAAGTCTAATAATGAACCTCTAGAACTAGTTGTATATCCAGAATTTTATACTGTTGAGGCAGGTAACCAGTTTGCAGTATTTGTTAAAGACGAAGATGGAAATGCTATATCTGGAGTAAAAGTTGCTATACAAAGCTTTGGTAGTTATAGTATTACAGATGATGTGGGTAAGGCTTGGTTAACAGCTCCAAAAGATAAAGATTCGGCTACTATTATTGCAGAAAAAGACGGTTATGTTGATTATAAGCATACCGATATAAAGATTAATATTCCACCAAACTGGTGGGAAACCTTTGTAAAAAGTCAATATTTTCCTATTTTTATTGCTGTAATAATTCTTTTGTTTGCCATATTATTTGTTAGCCATAGACAAAAAAAATCTATTTATAATAGAGCAAGTGAGATATCTAAAGAACAAACTTTGAAAAAATACAATCTAAATGGGGAAAATATATCCACGCCTATTGATGAAAATAAGGAGGAATTAAACAATTACAGCAGTCTAAAGGCTAATGTTAGAATAAAACCAGATCAAGACTCAAAAGTTGAAGAAATTAGAATTACTAGACCTCGTAAAGAAAAAGAAGTTGTACCTGTAGAAAGCAAAGAAGATGAAACTGAAAAGGTAATAAAACGTAATAAAATGCATAGACAAAATTATGATTGGTTTGAAGGAACTGATGACATTAGATATGAAATAGACAAATTAACTGGAAAAATTGATGAAGAGCATGTAGATAAATGGTTTGAGGGTGTAGATAACCTAAAAGAAAAAATAGATGAAAAAGTAAGGAAAAAGGATAAAAAGAAAGAAAAAGAAAATGACTATTGAACTAGATTTTTTAACTATTTTTTTAAAGTTTTTCAACTAAAGCTACTTTTAAAAGGATAAAACAATTTAACGATTTTATTTATGAATTATTTATTTGAGTTGTTAAAGGATCATAAGACGTTACCAAAAGCTGAGATTTTAGCCTGTCTAAAAGCTGAAAAAATTACTTACAAGATACTAGATTCAAATGAGGATGTACTTGTTATAGATACAAATACTAAAATTGAAAAAATAGGGATTTTGGCTGATAGATTATCTTATGTATTCTTTGTAGATGAATTATTGTTTTCGTGTTCTCCTTTCCTAAATGATATAAAGAAACACGTGTTAGAAAATACTATAAAAAAAGATGGTTCAATTGCAATCAGATGTAAAAACCGTTCTAAAAACATAGATTCACGGGAAATTGTAAAAATTTTAGCAGAAATATATTCAAATAACAGGAAAGTAGATCTTGAAAACCCAGATTTAGAGATACGGGCTTTAATTACTGATTCCAAGATTTATGTTGGATTAAAATTATTTGAAATAAACAGAAATCAGTTTGAGGATAGAAAGGTGCAATTTCGTCCTTTTTTTTCACCTATTACTATGCATCCTAAGCTTGCACGAGCGTTGGTTAATTTATCTAGCATTAAAAGAAACGATATTTTGTTAGACCCTTTTTGTGGTACTGGAGGTATACTACTTGAAGCAGGCTTAATTGGTGCAAAGGTAATTGGAAGTGATATAGAGGAAAAAATGATAGATGGATGTAAAAAAACATTTGATTTTTATAAAGTAAAAAATTATAAGTTATATCATTCTGATATTGGTGAGATAGGCAATTATATTGATAAAGTTGATTCTATTGTAACTGATCTACCATATGGAAAATCAACTACTACAAAAGGCGAGAAAATAATACTTCTTTACAAGCGGGCTTTTGAGAGTATGTCTAAGTTATTGAAAAATGGTGGTAGAGCAGTTATTGGTTTATCAAATAAGGATCTCATTTTTTTAGGAGAAAATTATTTTTCTATTATTGATAAACATGATTTTAGGGCGCATAGTAGCCTTGTTAGATATTTTGTTATATATGAAAAATAACCAAAATGCTTTTACAATGGAGTATTATCTCCTTTTAATATGACACAGCTTAGTATAATATTCCTTGGAACTGGTGGTAGTTGGCCTACCATAAAACGAAATGTTACCTCAATTGCTGTAAAAAGAGCTGGCGAAGTAATACTTTTTGACTGTGGAGAAGGTACCCAGCGACAATTCCAGAAATCAAAACTTAGCTATATGCAGATATCTAAAGTTTTTATCACGCATTTTCATGGGGATCATTTCCTTGGCTTACCTGGTCTTATACAAACAATGCAGTTAAATGATAGAGATATTCCACTTCACATCTATGGGCCAAGAGGTATTACAAAACTTGTAACTCAACTTTTATCACTTGGTTATTTTAAACCAAACTATCCAATAATCTCACATGAAATCAACGGAGGAGATACTCTTGATTTCGAAGAATATTTTATTCGTGTATTGAATGTTGAGCATGGAGTTCCCACAGTTGCCTATGCTCTTATTGAAAAAATGCGACCAGGAAAATTTGATAAACCTAAAGCCTTAAAGCTTGGTATACCAGAAGGACCACTTTTTAGCAAATTGCAACATGGTGAAAATATAACCTTGGAGGATGGTAAAAAAATAACATCAGACATGGTACTAGGCCCACCTAGAAAAGGCAGAAAGATTGTAATATCTGGAGACACTGTACCAACAGGGGAAATGATTAATTTTGCAAAAAATGCAGACGTCTTAGTTCATGAAGCAACATTTGATTCTACTCTTGAGGATGTTTCAAGTGAATATGGGCATACTACTGCGTCTGAAGCTGCAGAAATTGCTAAAAAAGCAGATGTTGAGAAATTGTTTTTAACACATATTAGCCCTAGATATCTTGACGGTAAAATATTGGAAGATGAGGCGCGTAAGATTTTTAAAAACACCATTGTACCAAAAGATTTCCAGGATGTTGAAATTAAATTAAAAAAATGAAATGTCTAATTTTTATTATTTAATTGTTCGAAATCCTTTTTACAATTTATACATATTCCTGAATTTATAGTAATATTTTTTCCGCAAATAGGACAAAATTTTAAAATTTGTTGCGGTTTTTTTATCAATTTATTTTTCTTTAAAATTAGATATAAAAAAATAGCTAGAAATGAGATCCATATAAGTAATGGCAGAATAAAATATGAAAATCTATAAAATAATCCATAGATAAGCATTGGTATGGCGAAAGATGAGAAAATTAAACCGATTAAAGATACTATAATTGACCAAGTAATAGCCCATTTTTTTAAGATTAAGATACCCCACGATAAAACAATAAGAGCTGTTCCTAATAATACATAAATTAAGGAAAATAAATTTGTATACCTTATACTAGAACCGGCGATTATGAAAAAGTAAGCAGCTAAAAATATCCAATACGTAGTAATTAATAATATTCCAATTGGAGTACTTTGAGAATCTTCAGGTTGCATATTTAAAACCGATGTCTTTTTACTTTTGCTATTAGGACTAATATAATCATAGCTATAACTAAATAAATGGTCTCAAAACCGGGTGTTCCAAGCGCTGTAGGTCTTTCCTTATACGCAGTTTCACCACTTGAGCCAGACATTCCTGAGACAGATAAATCCCAGATAAGCCATGTAGATCCAACTGTGTATATAATTAACAATACTAAACCTAAGAGTAGTAAAAGAAATTTTAAGTTTTTATCAATACCTTCGACAATGATTCCACCTATAACCATAGAAGTTGTTAGTGCTCCGATACCTATTAATTTGATAAACCCTGAAACTTTATATGAAGTTAGATTTGTTGCGCTACTTGGAAACACATTACTGATTATAGCTCCAATGAAAAAGAAAGAAATACCAACTATCATCCCTAGCATGATTAGATCTTTATTCTTAATATTTAACACTGTATCACCCCGAATAAGGATTATTATAAGTTAATATGAATATATTTAAAAGCAATAATACAATCCCAAATATCAGTAACATACTTTTAGTGTCCTTGTCAAGGTCTTCAGTAAAGAAACCACCTACAATCATTGATATGCAAATAATACCCATTCCAGTTAGCTTAAACATTGCTGATATTTGATAAGGTAATCTATAATCAGTAGTACTAGGTCCTAATATTAAATATAGTCCCATTCCAAAAAAAAATAGCATTATACCGCCTGCTAACCCTAGAATCATAAGGTTTTTTTTATTCATCTTCATATATCCCACTCCTAACTATTTTTAGAATCAATTGATATGTATAATAATAATTGTGTCCTTTAATTAACAATATGTTAGAAGTTCCAATAAAATACTTTAAGAATGAATTAGAAAAATTACTAAACAATAAAATATACCTCTACTCATTTTCTTTGTTTTTTAATATAGAGCTTAAACACTGGCTCATACTTTTTTCAGCTTCTAACTCAAAGACAATAGGTGCATCAGCTACCCATCCACCAAATGCTTCAATTACATCCTTAACAGATGTAGATCTAGCAGGAGACCAATTGTCTTTTTTCATTTGTTCATTGTCAATAAATGCAAATATCTCTTTTTTATCTACTTTAACTTTTGATGATGTAACAAAAATATTGAAAGTTGATTGATTACCATCCTCATCCTGTTTATAAAATACACAACTCTTTGATGTAGATTGATAAATTCCATATTTATGTGCCATATTTTGTCATCCCCTATCTTAAATATTTTTTTGATATATGCTACTTGCTTTTAATAGTAACGATGCACAATATTTTAAAGTTTCATAAAATCATAATTTTATTAAGCACTTTAAACTATTATCTCTTGATTTTTATGGATGTGCGGCCATCATATGATGAATATTTTATGGAAATGGCTCGTGTCGTTTCTAAGAGAAGTACTTGCTTAAGACGTAAAGTAGGTGCAATACTTGTAAAAGACAAACACATTCTTAGTACAGGTTATAATGGTGCACCAAAAGGACTTAAGCATTGCTCAGAAATCGGCTGTCTTAGAAAGGAACAAAATGTTCCTTCTGGTGAAAGACATGAGCTTTGTAGAGGACTTCATGCTGAACAGAATGCAATTATTCAAGCAGCAGTATTTGGTATTTCTATAAAAAATTCTATTTTATATTGTACAAATACCCCGTGTGTTGTGTGTGTAAAAATGTTGATAAATGCTGGTGTTACTGAAATAGTTTTTTCAGGAGAATATCCAGATAATCTTGCTAAGAAAATGCTTAATGAAAGTGAAGTAAAAATAAGAAATTATAATAATAAAAAAATTTCTAAAATTGAAAAAATGAGAAAAATATAAATACTATCGAATGATTAACAAATGGAGGAGAATATGAAACGAAAAAATTCGTTTGTATTAGATGAAAAAGACGACAAGGCAGTTCATTTATTCGCTGAGCTAGGCATGCCAAAAAATCTTGCTAAAACATTAATGTTCATATCACAGGTTGAAGAGTGCCGATCTGCTGATGTTGAGCAGGGTGCAGATCTTAGACAACCTGAAGTAAGTGTTGCAATGCAGGAGATGAGACGGAGAGGGTGGGCTAAGAAGAGAGATTTAAAGAAAAAAGGTAAAGGAAGACCAGTCCATATCTACAAACTCACTAAGCCATTGCCACAGATCTTAAAGAATTTCGAACAAGAAAAAATGAAACAAGTTCAAACAATTAAAAACGATTTAACAGAATTGCAAACATTGGTTAAAGGATACAAACAATAAATATTTTATTCTCAATAAATTCGGGGAGTCCTTCATTTTTCTATTTATTTTAAACTAGCTTTCTTTCCTTATACATTGGTGATACAATGGTGGAAAAAAGAGTTAAAAATATATTTAATAATTTGGAAAAAAAACCTGATTTAATATTAATTAAAAACTCCGCCGAAACTTATATCGATGACAATTTTTTTTATGTTACTGGCCTAGAAAAAGGTCTCTTTGAGGGATCTGTAGCTGTCTTGTTTCCAAAGGGAAACATTGATATTATTGTCTCTGAACTTGAGGAAGAAACGGCAAAAAAGGCTGATGTAAATGTTAAAGTTTACAAAAACGAAGAAGATTTCATAAATATTTTAAAGGATTGTATTTCTTCTTTTAAAACCATTGGTTTAAATTTCAATGGTATTACATATAGTGATTATTGTAAACTAAAGGATAGATTTCCAAAACTAGAATTCTTTGATGTTTCAGAATCTTTTAATAAAACAAGACTTATCAAAGATGAATATGAAATAAATTTGATAAAGAAAGCTTGCAGGATAACAGATGAGGTAATGGAAAATATCCCACAGTTTTTGTATGAGGGTATGAGCGAGTTTGAGCTTGCTGCAGAAATTGATTATTTAATGCAAAAAAATGGTGCTGATAAACCTGCTTTTGAAACAATTTCTTCTTTTGGGAAAAATTCTTCAGAGCCTCATTATAGCCATGGTGATACTAGGTTGAAAAAAGGCGATTTTGTTTTGTGTGATATTGGTGCTTGTTTTAAAAAATACAACTCAGATATTACAAGAACTTTTGTGTTTGGTAAAGCAGATGATAAGCAAAAGGAGATGTATAAAACAGTTTTAGAGGCTCATAGAATCGGTTTAGATACAGTTAAACCTGGTTTAAAAGCAAATAAAGTGCATGAGGTAGTAAGTAATTATAT
>Ga0315285_10003489_pt1 | contig 16369 bp, 14 predicted proteins | sample YL17G09_36_MG_FD_203698 | JGI IMG/M metagenome (GOLD analysis project Ga0315285, IMG submission 203698) | Sediment microbial communities from Yellowstone Lake, YNP, Wyoming, USA - YL17G09_36 | ecosystem: Environmental > Aquatic > Freshwater > Lake > Sediment | place: USA: Wyoming | collected... | reverse complement strand
TGGAGTTGTCCCATTTTGCCAGGAAGTAAAACTTCATAAAAGTCAGCGCATGCCTTCTTTGTGGCGCATTCCAGATGATGGGAGCTTATTTTTTCAATTATTTGATTTGAATAAAATAATTATAGAAAACAATATGATTAGGTTTAGTTCTAGCGGGACAAGCATGTATCCGTGCATAAAACAAGGTGACACCTTATATATAGAACCCAAAAAAGCCGAACAAATAAAAATAGGAGACATCGCAGCTTATAGCCAATCAGGTGTTATAAATGCCCATAGAACTATTGATAAAGGAAAAGAAAACGGGAGAGATTATATCATTACAAGAGGGGATAGGCGCGCACCCAGAGTAGATACAAAGATTATCGATAATGACATTATGGGTATCGTGTCTCGGATAGAAAGAAAAGGCAGATTTTTAAGCACGCAAGAAAAAAGATATAATTCAATACAGAATATATTTTTTGAGATTTGTATTAAATCAGGAATTGCTAAAAAATATTTATTTAACAATATCGTTTGCTTCATAAATTATTTACAACAGGTAAGAATTTATAAAAGGATAGCCAAGAAACTATTTTCAAAACTGAATAAAAGGATAGATTTTTCGATGCAAGTGCCGTTGCATGACAAAATAAATGATATTTTTTATAAAGTGATTTCAAGTAAAGAATTTATAAGTGAAAATCTTTGTTTTAAGGGGGGGATAATCCCGAAATTTACAGTTGCATTAAATATTGACTCAAAACCAGTAGCTTTTTTATCATTTATATTTAGGCCCAAGACTTGCCAGTTTAATGGTCTATGGATATCCGGAATAAAAATACCGACGGTTTATCGGGGCCTGGGATTAGAGGAAAAGCTATTCTGCTTAATCGAGGATGCATTAAAACAGTTGAGTATTTCACAAATATTAGTCAGTATTCCCAAAAACGCATATATGGAAAAAAAATATTTTAAAAACCTTGGTTTTGAAAAAGCATCTATTTATAAAGATGATCATTTTTTACAAAATAATAATTCGCCGATAGTTCGTGAAATAATGCAAAAAAAAGTTAACGGAGAAAAATAAAAAATTGAGCAAATCTTTTGTAAAGGTTATTGATTCCAAGGGTTTTATGCTTTGGAGAAAGATAGAAAAAAACAGAAGCCTTCTTTCATTTGATTTAGAAGTTACAGCTCGCTGCAATTTAAACTGCAAGCATTGCTATATAAACTTACCAGTCAAAAACAGAGAAGCTAAAGACAACGAACCTACATTTAGTGAGATAAAAAAGATAACAGAAGAAGCAGTTTCTTTGGGTGCCTTATTTTGCCTTATTACCGGAGGGGAGCCATTATTAAGAAGAGATTTTTTTGATATATATCTTTTTTTGAAGAAAAAAGGGCTTTTGGTTTCGGTTTTTACAAATGCTACTTTGATTAATAAAGATCATATTAAGTTATTTAAAAAATATCCTCCAGAATGTATCGAAACGACAGTTTATGGGGTGACCAAAGATACATTTGAATCGATTACCAGAAAACCAGGTTCATTCGCTGTATTTATGAAGGGCCTTAATCTTTTACTTTCAAATCAGATAAAAGTTAATCTTAAGGCAGTGGCTTTGCGCTCGAATTTGGACGAATTTTATAAAATTGTAAGATTCTGCGAAGAAAGAATAAAAGGATATTTTCGTTTCGACCCTTTTTTGATTCTAAGACTTGATAACAATAAAGAAAGAAATACAGAGATAAAAGAAGAAAGGCTTACTCCTAAAGAAATTGCAAAATTAGAACAGCAAAATCCTCAACGCCTTCAGGTCATGGAAAAAAATTGCGACAAACTTATCAATCCCGGATTTTCTAAAGTAAAATGCAATCATATTTTTCACTGTGGCGCAGGTAAAATCAATTGTACCATAGGCTACAATGGTTTTTTCCGTCTCTGCCCTGCTCTTAATCACCCAGATTGCATATACGACCTGAGAAAGGGTACTGTTACGGAAGCATGGAACAATTTTGTTCCGCAAATAAGGAATTTTCGTTCAGACAAAAAAGAGTTTTTTGAAAAATGCCGGATTTGCGGCTTGTTTAATCTTTGCATGTGGTGTCCTGCCAACGCTTATCTTGAAACAGGGAAACTCGACGGGTTTGTTAAATATTTTTGCGAAGTAGCTCATGCCAGAAAAAGAATGCTTAAAAAATAAAACTTTATAATTAAATATATGGAAAACAAAAAATATATTATAAAAGGCGTTACATCCGAGATTGGCTGGGCTGATCGCAATTTGAAATGGTTACAAAAAAGAGAAGCGCTATGCGCAAACAAAAATAGAGAAAGGCTATTGGGGTCTTTATCTCGCTATGCCAACTATAATTTTTCAAAAAATAAGCTTCATATCGGAGGACTTTCTCCAGGTTGTTTAATATGCGGACAAGGTTACTGGTCTTGCATGTATATAAACTTTTTATGCACATCAAATTGTTTTTTTTGTCCTCAAAATAGAAAAATAAAAAAAGAAAGCCCTCCAAAGGCACAAGGAATCGTATTTAATAATCCTACAGATTATATTGATTATTTAAAAATATTTAATTTTAAAGGCGTCGGTTTTAGCGGCGGTGAAAGTTTATTAGTTTTTGAAAAATTATTAACATATATAAGAAAAATTAGACAAAGTTTTGGAAATAAGTTTTATATCTGGGTATATACAAATGGAGCTTTGGTTACCAAAGATAAACTAAGACAATTGAAAAAGGCAGGGCTTGATGAGATCAGGTTTAATATTAGCGCCAGAAGGTACCGTTTGGACGCTGTAGAATTAGCATCTCATTTTATAAATACTGTTACGATTGAAATCCCCTGTATCCCAGAAGATTATGAGATATTGAAAAAATGTTTAATAAGAATAAAAAAGATTAATGTTAAGTATTTAAATTTACACCAGTTGGAAACATCCGCGCATAATTATAAAAAATTTAAAGGGCGAAACTATACTTTTTTACATCAGCATAATTTCCCGATTCTGGAATCAGAGATATTTGCAATAAAACTTATGAAATTTGCATTAGATCGCAAAATAAATCTACCTATCAATTATTGTTCTTCTGCGTATAAGTGGCGATTGCAGCAAAGGGGGTTAAGACAACGGTATGCAGTGTTGGCCAAAGACCATTTTGAAGATTTAACCAACCTTGGCTATATAAGGCACTTATCAATCCAAGATTTACCAACAAAAATAAACAAGATTGTTAAAATGCTGCGAAAAAATAAATGCCCAGAAAGTTTATATACATTAAATGACAGAAAAACTAAAATCATATTAAGCTCATTAGCTTTAGCATATAGTAGTCTTGAGGGCCAGAGTTTGAGCGTTAACTATTTTGAGCCACGGTTGGTTAGTGGCTTTATTCCAAATAAATTATGTAAAAAAATCACATTGCCCTCCGGTAAAAACCTTTTTCTAATTAAAGAACCAATATTTCAATGGGAAATGCCAGTATCAATGTCGCAAAAAAGTGTTCAGAAATTATTCATCGAACCCACAAACTCAAAACAGGCGTTAAGCTATTTTATCAAGAACTATAATCTTAATTCGAAAGACGACATATATAAAATGCAAAGAGATTTAGATAGTTTAGGTACCATAGAAGCGCTTGAACGCCTCCAGGAAGGTTTTCCGGAAATTTATTAAGCGTTATTTACAATTTTATTTGCATCTTTTTATAGCCATCTCTTCACCAGCCAATTTGTTACTCAATTTCTTGCTTACAGGACTTAATTAACATTTGCCTTCCCGAGATAAATATAGTAAAATTATAGCTCTAAAAGGAAATAAACCCATGACTAAAGACAGGCCCGATGGGGTCACGCTGATAGGTGTTTTTTATTTTCTAAAAGCGGCAGTTACCACGCTTGGGCTCGTGGGCGTTTTGATAGTCCTTGCCTTGTTGCCGGCTTCCCCCTTTTTAAAAAAATTCATAAGCGAGTCTATTAGCGCCGCGGCTGCTATTACTATAGCAGGCCTGGTCGCGGTGATCATCTGCATAATATTGTTTTTCTTTACAATACTTTATCTGGTTGTGGCTCTTGGGATCTTGCGGCTTAAGAAATGGGCAAGACTCACAATAATAATACTGTCAGCGCTTGAGCTTTACGTGTTTTTCCCGATAGGAACGATATTGGGCGCGATCACGATCTGGTATTTGTTTAAGACGGAAGTAAAAGAAGTGTTTAAGGACTAGTATTTTTGTTGCGGTGGGCTATCGGCTTTGAGCTCACAGCTCATTGCCCACAGCCCAAAGCTCACAAGAAGGGAGCTGTGGAACTATGGCTGATTTTAGCGTAAAAAACACAAGGACCTTATGTTTGGTTTCGCACGCGGGCGCCGGGAAGACCTCGCTTGCCGAGGCGATGATTTTTGACGCCGGAATGTCAACAAGGCTCGGCTCAGTAATGGACGGCAATACTATCCCTGATTATAACTCAGATGAGATCGAAAGGAAGATCTCCATCTCGGCGAAATTATTAAATACAAAATGGAAAGACAACCGGATATTTATCGTTGATACGCCTGGGTACGCTGATTTTACAGGAGAAGTCATTTCGGCGATAAGGGCGGTAGACAGCGCGATAGTGCTGGTTGATTGCGTGGGCGGCATCGAAGTCGGGACAGACAGGGTCTGGGAATTTTTGGAAGAGGCAAAGCTCCCAAGGATGATATTTATAAGTAAAGTGGACAAAGAAAACGCGAATTTCTTAAACGTGTTAAATGATATAAAAAACAGGTTCGGCAAGAAATGCGTCGCGCTGCAGGTCCCTATCGGAACGGCGTCTTCGTATAAGGGTTCCGCAAATCTGGCTGACGGCGGTGATTTTTCGGCATGCGACGCGGATATTAAAGATGCCGCGCCAAAGCTTCAGCAGGAACTGATAGAAGTGGTTTCAGAGGCAGACGATGCTTTGCTTGAGAAATTTTTGGAAGGCGCGCAGCTTACAAAAGACGAAATAAAAAGTGGGATGAGAAAAGGGGTGCTGGAAGGCAAGATAGTCCCGGTATTCTGCGGTTCAGCGACGGCGAATCTGTCAGTCAAAGAACTCATGGACGCGATAGTGGATTATATGCCCAGCCCGGCGGAAATGCCCAAGAGAATAGCAAAGGTGGTCGGTTCTGAAGAGAAAAAAGAGATCCCCAACGATGAAAACGCGCCGTTTTCGGCGTTTGTTTTTAAGTCGATTTCCGACCCTTACGTCGGGCAGATGACGCTGTTCAGGGTTTTTTCAGGCGTGTTGAATTCAGATACAGGTTTTTACAATTCCACAAAGGACTTAAAAGAAAGAATAGGCCAGATTTATATAATGCAGGGCAAGGAACAGGTAGCGGTCACCTCGGTCAAGGCGGGGGATATAGCCGCGCTTGCGAAACTAAAAGGCTCGACTACAAACGATACACTGTGCGACGAGAAAAATAAAATATTGTTTGATAACATCATTTTCCCGGAGGCGGCGATTTCCGCGTCTGTAAAGCCGCACTCAAAGCATGACGAAGAAAAGATCATGGGCGCTTTGGCCCGCCTTGCCTCGGAGGACCCGACATTCAGCCATGGAAGAGATCCCCAGACAAAAGAACTTCTTATCTCAGGCATGGGAGATCTGCACCTTGAAATAATGGTAGCCAGGCTTAAAGACAGGTTTAAGGTCGGAGTTGACATAGGCACTCCAAAGGTCGCTTATAAAGAGACGATAAAAGGCACAGCCAAGGTGCAGGGCAAGTATAAAAGACAATCCGGCGGCCGCGGCCAATACGGGGACTGCTCTATCGAAGTCCATCCTCTGGAAAAAGGAAAGGGTTTTGAATTTGTCGACAAAGTAGTCGGCGGAGCGATCCCGCGCAACTTTATACCATCTGTTGAAAAAGGAATAGTCGACTCGATGAAGGCGGGAATACTGGCAGGATACCCTGTTGTCGACATGCAGGTCATTTTATTCGACGGCTCTTTCCACCCTGTAGACTCATCGGATATGGCTTTCCAGATCGCCGGCTCGATGGCGTTTAAAAAGGCGCAGGAACAGGCAAAACCTATTTTACTGGAGCCCATAATGGACGTTGAAACAGTAGTGCCTGATGAATTTATGGGCCAGATAACTGGGGATTTAAACCAACGAAGAGGAAGAATAATAGGCATGGAGCTCAAGGGCAAGATGCAGGGCGTCAAGGCCCACGTGCCTTTATCCGAAATGTTTAAATACGCGAGCGAACTCCGCTCAATGACAGGCGGCCAGGGAAGCTATACGATGAGATTCTCGTATTATGATGAAGTCCCCGGCAAAATAGCGCAGACGATCGTAGCGCAATCGCAGAAGGGCGAACAGAAAGAAGAGGAGTAAATATATGTCAGGACATTCTAAATGGGCCGGAATAAAACATAAGAAAGCTCTTATCGACGCCAAAAAAGGAAAAGTTTTTACAAAACTCATAAGAGAAATAACAATGGCTGCTAGGCAAGGCGGCGGAGCTCAGGACGCGAATCCGCGCCTAAGAACCGCTATTTTAAAAGCCAAAGAAGCGAACATGCCCAGTGACAACATTGACAGGGCGATTAAAAAAGGCACAGGCGAACTTCCCGGCATGACTATCGAAGAAATGACCTACGAAGGATACGGCCTCAACGGCGTCGCTATCATAATAGAAGCTATGACCGACAACAAAAACCGCACAACTTCTGAAATAAGAAATATACTTTCAAAAAGAGGCGGGAACCTGGCAGGCTCAGGCGCCGTTTCATGGATCTTCCACAAGAAGGGCTACATAATGGTCGATAAGAAGACCGCGGAAGAAGATAAAGTCATGTCGATAGCCCTTGATAGCGGGGCGGAGGATTTCGTCATAGGCGAAGAAAGCTATGAAATAACAACCACTCCCCAGGATTTTGAAAAAGTAAAAAATGCCATAGAGGCAAACAAGATAGCGTTCCAGGTCGCGGAAATCACCATGATCCCCACAAATAGCGTCAAACTCGAAGGCGATGCTGCCCGCAAGGTCTTGGGTTTAGTGGAAGAATTGGAAGACCACGATGACGTCCAGCATGTTTACGCGAATTTCGATATACCAGATTCGATCATGAATCAGGATATAGAAGGAAAATAATGCGCATTATGGGCATAGACCCGGGCCTTGGGATAACAGGCTACGGAGTGATTGAAGCGAGAAACCAGAGCGTAAAAGTTTTGGAAGCAGGTGTCATAAGGACGTCGTTAAAACAAGGTATTCAGCAGAGGCTTTCCTCGATACATACAGAAATCACAGCGCTTATAGAGCAGCATTTACCGGAAGTTTGCGTATTAGAAGAATTATACTCTCATTATAAACATCCCAGGACATCGATTTTGATGGCGCATGCCAGGGGAGTCATCTGCGTGGCGTGCGCGCAGAAAAAAATCCCTGTGGTAGGTTATGCGGCAAAAAGGATAAAGAAAGCGATAACAGGAAACGGAAGCGCAGATAAGCAACAGGTCCAACGCATGATCCAGCATATTTTAAATTTGAAAGAGCTGCCGAATCCCAATGACGTTTCGGATGCTTTAGCGCTTTCTATAGCTCACGCGCAGATTCACCCCGCCCTTTTACATGGCACGGATGCGCAAGTTAAAAAGGGCGGGGTTAAAAGGACAGGCGGTCAGAAATGATATCAAGGATCAGGGGAAAAGTGGTAAACAAGAAAAATGACAGCCTCGTGATAGATGTAAATGGGATCTGTTATGAAGTCCTGATCCCGGCCGCTATTATGCGAAGTCTTGAGGAGAAATTCGGGCAGGACGGCGAGATAGAGCTTTTTACTTACCATTACCACCAGGTGGACCCATCCAAATCAATCCCTGTTTTAGTCGGATTTTTAAACGAAGTCGAGAAGGAATTTTTTGAAAGGTTTATCACGGTCTCAGGCATAGGCCCGAAAGCGGCTGTCAGGGCGATGAGCCTGCCGATATCGACTATCGCCCAGGCGATAGATACAGGCAATATGGGAGTCTTAAAATCTTTGCAAGGTATAGGTGAGCAAAGGGCCAGGGAAATAATCGCCAAGCTCCAGGGAAAAGTCGGAAAGTTCGGGCTAATACAGGATAAAGAAATAAAGCAAGCCGCGAAGATCGGCTCAGACATAGAATCTGAGGCCATGGAAGTCTTGGCGCAGCTTCAGTATAAGACATCAGAAGCAAAAGAGATGATACGAAAGGCGATAGAAAGAAACCCGGACGTGAAAACCGCCGAAGACCTCTTAAATGAAGTCTACAAGCAGAAGCAGGTCAAGTAAAGATGGATGAAAAAGAAGAATTAAAAAATAAAGCGCAGAGCAATCGCCAGCCGCTTATCATGAACCAGGAGACTGAAGAAGACATAATACTTAACATGTCTTTAAGGCCTTCCAAGGTTGAGGATTTTGTCGGCCAAAACGAAGTTATTGAAAATTTAAATATATCCATAAAGGCCGCGCAGAACAGGAAAGAGCCCTTAGAACATATTTTATTTTCCGGGCCTCCGGGCTTGGGAAAGACAACGCTTGCGCATATAATTTCGCATGAAATGAGAACAAAAATAGTCGCTACATCAGGTCCTGCCATAGAGCGGGCAGGCGACTTGATAGGGATTTTAACAAACCTTGATGCAGGCGACATATTATTTATTGACGAGATCCACAGGCTCTCGAAAGTCGTTGAGGAATTTTTGTATCCGGCGATGGAAAGCTACCAGATAGATTTCGTCATAGATAAAGGCCCTTACGCCAAGACAATAAAGTTTAATTTAAAACACTTTACACTCATCGGCGCGACGACAAGGGCAGGACTTTTAAGCGCCCCCTTAAGGGGAAGATTCGGCATATTCCACCATATGGATTTTTACAAACCCGAGGAGTTGGCGAAAATCATAAACCGTTCAGCGAAAATTCTTGATATAAAAATCGACGAAGATGCCGCTGTGGAAATAGCAAGAAGGGCAAGGGGGACGCCCAGGATAGCAAACAGGCTTTTGCGCAGAGTTAGAGACTGGGCAGAAGTAAAAGCGCAGGGAAAGATCACAAAAGACGTGGCTGACAAGGCGCTTGTCGCGCAGGGCATAGACAATCTGGGTCTGGATAATGTTGATCGGAAAGTGCTTAAGGCCATCATCGAGTTTTACGAAGGCGGCCCTGTCGGCGTTGAATCATTGTCAGCGACTTTAAACGAAGAAGTCGATACCATTGTCGATATAGTCGAGCCGTTTTTATTAAAAATCGGTTTTCTTAAACGAACACCTAGGGGCAGGGAAGCCACAAAGCTTGCTTACGAGCATTTCGGGATAAAAGACAACAAAAAAATAAAAGAAAAGGAATTATTCTAATCATGAAAGTATTGCTTCATGTCTGCTGCGGGCCGTGCGCCATACATCCATTGGATGTCTTAAAGAAACAAGGGCACGAAGTCCATGGTTTTTTCTATAATCCCAATATCTACCCTGAAGAGGAATTTTTAAGAAGAAAAAAAGCCGTGGAGCAGTTCAGCCAGGTTTCAGGCATGAAAATAAACAGCCTCGCCTACCAATTGCAGGAATACCGAGACGCCATAAAGGATTTAAATGACAAGCAGCAGAGGTGCGGCAAATGCTGGCACCTGCGCCTGAGAAAAGCCGCTGAATTCGCCAAGAAAAATGATTTTGACGCGTTTACAACCACGCTTTTAGTAAGCCCTTATCAGGACCACGATTCGCTAAAAAACCTGGGCCACCAGATCCAGGAAGCGGAAAAAATAGATTTTTTGTATATGGATTTCCGCGAAGGCTTCAGCGAAGGCCAGAACGAAGCGAAAAAATTAAATCTGTACAGGCAGAAGTACTGCGGCTGCGCGTACAGTTTATATGAAAATAATAATAAGCCTGCCTTAAACCCTCCGGTCAATAAATAGAAAATGAAAAGAACGTTTCTTTCAGCCATTGCCTTGACGGCAAGCTTAATTATATTTTCCCCTAGCGCGGCTCCATCCGGGACATATAAAGCGCCCAGCTACGAAAATGTGGTCAGGGTCGCTGTCTTAAATGACGCGGATAGATTCAACCTTTCCGTAAAAGGGCTTTATGAGATTCGGGAATTTGGGAAAGAAGCTGTTTTGAAAGGCGGTAAGAACTTATACGACGCAAAGGTTGAAGCCCATGCAGACGGCATTTGGGTAGGGAAAAATAATTATCCTTTTGATAAATTAAGCGTTATTGTGATGAAAGACGCGTCGATATATATAAATAACAGGTGCTTCCGCGGCGAGATAGATATTATAAAAAAAGCTAATAATAAGCTTTTGGTAGTCAATAGGATCGATGTAGAAGACTACATAAGGGGAGTTTTGTACCATGAGATTTCGCATAAGTGGCATATAGAAGCGATAAAGGCGCAGGCAATAGCGGTAAGGACATACGCGCTTTACGTCGCGCAGGAAAGTAAGGGCAAAGATTTTGACATGACTTCCGATATATATTCGCAGGTGTATGGCGGCGCGACTTCAGAGAAATGGAAGACAGACAAGGGCGCTAATTTGACAAAGGGCCAGGTCCTGACCTACAACGGAAAAATATTCCCAACTTATTACCACGCGACCTGCGCCGGCCACACCGAAGACGCGGCTGTTTTATGGAATATAAATATCCCGCCTCTTAAAGGCGTTTTTTGCAACTTTTGCAAAGGCTCGCCTCATTATTATTGGAAAAGAGAAATGAAACTGGCTGAACTGGAAAAAAAATTGCAGGATGCTGGGTATAAAGTCTCAAATATCATTTCGATAAGGCCATACAAAATAGACCCTTCCGGCCGTTATTTACTTGTAAAAATAAACAACGCTGCAGGAAACATTGAGCTGCCCGCCAAGGATTTCCGCAATATCGCGGGCCCGAATACGATAAGGAGCAACAAATTCAAGGCAGAGATAAAAGGCGGCTTTGCGGTGTTTACCGGGATAGGATGGGGCCATGGCGTAGGATTGTGCCAGTGGGGCACGAAATATCTGGCGGAAAAAGGCCGCAGCGCTGATGAGATTTTGAAATTCTATTATCCTCAAGCAGAAATAGAAAAGTTTAATGAATGAATTGCTTTGGCTTAATTCTCGCAGGAACGCTTGATTTGCCCCACCTAGGCAAATCTGCGCTCGGAGGAAATCCTCGCTCGTCCCTCGCTACGCTCGGGACACCATTGCAGCTTCGGATTTCCTACGTCCTGCTCGAATTAGCCATATCAATTCATTTGAAAAAGGTGACGGATGAAGTTAGCCGAATTTGATTATAATCTGCCAAAAGATTTAATAGCGCAGTATCCCGCGAAAGAAAGGGATGCGTCGCGGCTTTTGGTAATTGACAAGTTAAAGGGCTCTGTTGGCCATGGAAACTTTTCCGATGTTTTGGAATATTTAAACCCGGGCGACTGCCTAGTTATAAATGATACAAAAGTTATTCCCGCGCGCCTTTGGGGAGTAAAAGAAAATTCGCAGACGCGGGTTGAGGTTTTATTGTTGGAGCAAAAAGAAAAGAATTTATACAAGGCGCTAATAAGGCCTGGCTCAAAACTAAAACCCGGGCAAAAGATATTATTTAATGGCGGAAAATTAAGCGCCCAGCTTTTAAGTAAAGGCGCAGGCGGAGCTGAAATAAAATTTAACGCAAACGGGAATTTGTTGGATATTTTGGAAGATATAGGTGAAGTGCCTCTTCCGCCATACATAGAAAGAAAACCTGAAACACAGGACAGGCAAAGGTACCAAACTGTGTTTGCAAAAAATAAAGGCGCAATCGCCGCCCCGACAGCAGGGCTTCATTTTACACCCGAGCTTTTGGATAAAATCTCCAAGAAAGGTGTCAATATCGCGCGCCTTACTTTGCATGTCGGCTACGGCACATTTAAACCTGTAAAAGAAGAAGATATAGAAAACCACGATATTGAAAGCGAGCACTTCGAAATATCCCCAGAAACAGCTGAAATGTTAAATAAAACAAAACAAAATGGCGGCAGAATAATCGCTGTTGGCACAACATCAACAAGGGCGCTTGAAACAATTGCGGGAAAAAACGGGAAAATAATCGCAACCAAAGAAAAAACCAATCTTTTTATTTATCCGGGTTATAAATTTAAGTTTGTAGACGCGCTTTTGACTAATTTTCACCTGCCCAAGACAACGCTTTTGATGCTTGTCTGTGCTTTCGCAGGCAGGGATTTAGTTTTTAAGGCATACCGGGAAGCTGTAGAGGAAAAGTACAGGTTTTATAGCTACGGCGACGCGATGTTGATAATTTAGAATTGCTGCGGCCTGGTCTTAATTGAAAATTTGTTCTTTGTCGGCTTTGTCTCGCAGGGACGCTTGTTTGCCCCACCGTGGCAAACTGCGCTCCGTTGTCCTGCTCGCTCGTCCCGCCTTTGGCGGGACACCATGGCCGCTCGCAGGCCAAAGGCCCTGCTCAACAAACCCGACCCGAACAAATTTAATCTAGTTACTCAGGCCCTATCAATTCTAGTGGGTGCCGCGGGACGATTGAAAAGCTTGCGAAGGGCGGTTATGCGAGGACCATGCGGAGGCGAACGGGCATGGTTCGCCCGATAAAACACTAGCGAGAGTGAGCCGAGCAATAAGCGAGCTGCCTCGCTGGGGCAGCGAGCGGGTCCGAGCAAACCGGCCGAGCAAGCTTTAAAATGGGAACGTTAAATGTTCAAATTGATCAGTAGAGATAATAACGCAAGGGTCGGGGTATTAACAACGGCGCATGGGGAAATACAGACGCCGTGTTTTATGCCTGTCGGCACGCAGGCAACCGTCAAGACTCTTTCTACCCAGGATTTATTGGATGCGAATATCCAAATAGTTCTTTGCAACGCTTACCACCTGTATTTAAGGCCCGGAGTAGAGATCATAAAGCAGGCGGGCGGGCTTCATAAATTTATGAATTGGAATAAGCCGATTTTGACTGACAGCGGCGGATACCAGATTTTTAGCTTGGCGGACCTGATGAAAGTAAAAGAAGAAGGCGTCTCATTCCAATCCCATCTTGACGGGGCAAAACACTTTCTGTCTCCAGAGGACGTTATCAAGCTCCAGGCGGATTTTGGAAGCGATATTATTATGCCGCTTGATGAGTGCATCCCTTATCCGAGCGAAAAAGACAGGGCACGCCAGGCGATGGAGCTTACTGTCCGCTGGGCCAAACGATCTAAAGATGCTTTTAAAGCCCATAGCCCAGAGCTCACAGCTCATGGCTATCTTTTATTTGGCATCGTCCAGGGCTCGACTTATCCTGATTTAAGGGTGGAATGCGCAAAAAGGCTTATTGAAATCGATTTTGACGGATACGCGCTTGGCGGAATAAGCGTCGGCGAGCCCACGGATTTGATGTATGAGATCATTGAAAAGACTATCGAACATTTGCCGCAGGATAAACCAAGGTACTTAATGGGCGTCGGCACGCCATTAGACATGGTCGAGGCTGTATCGCGCGGCGTTGATATGTTTGATTGCGTGGTGCCTACAAGAAACGGGAGAAACGGCACAGCTTTTACCTGGAAAGGAAAACTGAATATAAGAGGCGCGTCTTTTGCAAAGGATTTCGCGCCGATTGATGAAAATTGCCAGTGCTTTACATGCCAAAACCACACAAGGGCCTATATAAGGCACCTATTTAACACAGATGAAATTCTGGGATTAAGGCTAGTTTCTTTACATAATTTGTTTTTTTATTCTGAATTTATGGTAAAATTACGTAAATCTGTCGCGCAAGCTAAGACAGGGGAATTTGAAAAAGCTATTTCGGAATACTACGAATAACTAAACGGAGGAAAAAAATGTTAAACACAGCGTACGCAATGGGTCAGAATCCTAATGTGGCACCGGGCCAGGCGCCCAATCCGATAGTGGGGCTAGTGCCTATAATCCTGATGTTTATAGTGTTTTATTTTCTCTTGATACTCCCGCAGCAGAAAAAGAAGAAAGAGCACCAGAAATTGATCTCCGGGTTGCAAAGAGGCGATGAGGTCGTGACTGTCGGCGGTATCTACGGGAAAATAGTAAACGTAAAAGACGCGACGGTAATACTCCAAATAGACGATAATGTAAAAGTCGAAGTGCAGAAAAACTGCATTTCGTTTGTCAAGATGAAGACATAACTTAGCGAGCAAAAGCGAAGCTAAGTTATTAGTCTTCATTTGACCCTTGACATTTTATTGTTACGCACAAATTAGAAATGTCAAGGGTCAAGGGTTAATTCGCAGACGGCCTTCCCTCGATTAATCTCGGGACAAGACGGCCTGTAATTTATGTCGTCCCTAGTGGGACTCCATAAATTATCTGCTCATTAAAACGGAGGCAAATATAAAAAATGCAGAAGAATCTTAAATGGAAATATTTATTGATAATCGCGATCATCGGGTTAAGCATCTATTCGATGTATCCGCTGGGCCAAAAAATCAATCTCGGCCTTGACTTAAAAGGCGGCACGCACCTTGTTTTATTGGTCGATATTTCTAAGTTGCCGAAAGAGGCGCAGAAAGACGCCGCTGACAGGGTAAAAGAGATAATCTCAAACAGGATCGATAAATTCGGCGTGACAGAGCCTATTGTACAGCGCCAGGGAACAGACAGGGTCATTGTCCAACTTCCCGGAATCACCGACAGGGACAGGGCAATAAGCATTGTCAAGCAAACGGCGCTTTTGGAATTTAAACTGGTATCCGAAGATAAAGAAAAAATGCAGGCAGCGGAGGCGGGAAATGTCCCTGAAGGATACGAACTTGTAGCTGATAAAGACGGAAGAGCCATATTAGTTGAAAAAGAAGGCGGCCTGACAGGGACAGTACTTGCCGATGCAAGCCAGGATTTTGGCGAATACACCCAGGCTGAAGTCAGGTTTACTCTGACAGGCGAAGGGAGCAAAAAATTTTACCGCCTGACAAGGGACAACATCGGAAGGCGCCTTGCGATAATACTTGACGGCAAACTCATTTCAGCACCGACAATACAAAGCGCGATATCTGATTCAGGAAGGATCACGGGCAATTTCACGCTAGACGACGCAAAAGACTTGGCACTTGTCTTAAAAAGCGGTGCTTTGCCTGCTCCGGTCATAATTGAAGAAGAAAGAACAGTCGGCCCTGCCCTAGGAAGGGACTCGATACAAAAAGGCATAAGAGCCGCGTTAATAGGGACAGGTCTGGTCATTTTATTCATGGCTGGTTATTATTTTTTATCAGGTCTTATTTCCGACGTGGCTTTGGTGCTCAACCTAGTAATCCTTTTAGGGATCTTGGCTTACCCGCCATTGGGAGCTTCATTGACGCTTCCCGGTATCGCGGGTATCGCGCTTACATTAGGTATGGCTGTCGACGCCAATGTTTTGATCAATGAAAGGATAAGAGAAGAGCTGCAGCTTGGCAAGCATCTGCGCTCGGCGATAAGCGCGGGATATAAAAGGGCTTTTATCACGATCTGGGATTCGCAATTCACGACGCTTATAACGGCTATAATACTTTTTATTTTCGGGACAGGGCCAGTAAAGGGTTTTGCTACAACCCTCTCTATAGGTATTATCGTCGGCCTGTTTACAGCCATATATGTCACAAGAATTATTTTTGATACCTTGTCGTTAAACAAAGGTTTTACGAAGCTTCACATGGCTAAAATCATAAAGGAAACAAAAATAGATTTTGTGAAGCTGCGGAAGTTTGCTTACCTGATTTCAATAATTTTTATCATTATCGGGATGACAGTTTTTACGATGAAAGGAAAGAAAAATTTAGGCATCGAATTTACCGGCGGTTCATTCGCGCAGTTTGAATTTAAAAATCCTGTTTCAGCGCAGCAGGTAAGAAACGCTCTTTCGGAAATAGGGCTCGGCGGCGCGACGATCCAGGATTTCGACAAAGGCAAGGGAGTCATTGTAAAAACCCCGACCGATACATCCAGAGAGGTCCAGAAACTTTTCCAGGAAAAATTCAAGGACAACGAAGCCACTTTGATGACTGTTGAAAAAATAGGCCCTATAGTCGGAAAAGAACTGGCGCGCAAAGGATTTTATTCGATCTTGCTCAGCTTATTGGGGATATGTATTTATGTCGGTTTCAGGTTTGAGTTTAAATGGGCGGTCGCTTCCATAATAGCGCTGGTTCACGATACCCTTGTATGCCTTGGCGCGATCGCGCTGACGGGGCGCGAGGTGTCGCTGCCTGTTTTGGCGGCGCTATTGACGATGATCGGCTATTCGATAAATGACACCATTGTCATTTTTGACAGGATGAGGGAAAACGCAAGAACGATGCGCAAGGCGACATTCGCCGAGGTGATGAACATAAGCATAAATCAGACTTTGCGCAGGACGATCCTGACTTCTTTTACGGTATTTTT
>Ga0315285_10003488_pt1 | contig 16376 bp, 6 predicted proteins | sample YL17G09_36_MG_FD_203698 | JGI IMG/M metagenome (GOLD analysis project Ga0315285, IMG submission 203698) | Sediment microbial communities from Yellowstone Lake, YNP, Wyoming, USA - YL17G09_36 | ecosystem: Environmental > Aquatic > Freshwater > Lake > Sediment | place: USA: Wyoming | collected... | reverse complement strand
GTGTCCTTCCAGGCTGCGTGGATTTCCGGCGACATCAAGCCGATATTACATAGGCCGGCTTTATCCATGCCGTCTGCGACATCTGAAACACGCAGGCCCTGGAAAAATCTGAGGATCTGGTCGTCTTCTTCGGCGGCGTAAGTCTTTGTGGGGATGAAATTCTTGCCCGTCCTCAGCTCCTCAGTGCTTGGCTTGTCCGATTGCCCAGCGGCGGCCGGCTGCGAATGCGCGGGCGGCAGTAACAGCGAAAAACCCAGTAGTACAATCGCAGCCAGGACGATTGCCAGCGCTCTGATTTTTACATTCTTCGTTTCCATTTTAGCCTCCTGAATTAATTTAGGTTGAAATCCGATAATGTTACTTTCGGCAGGTCAATACTATAAGGCCTTCTTGTTCTGCTTCAATATGAAAAGCCAGGCACACAAATTATTTGCGAAAATACTACCCGGCGGTGTCCACCGTTGCAGAATTGCTTGATTAACCCGGGCGTATCTGGTAGATTGAAAATACTCAAGCTGAGCGATTCGTCGTGTCATTCCTGCGGAAGCAGGAATTCATTAACTTACTTGTGACAGTGTCCTATCGAGAAATCGGTCAGTTCGAGTAAAATAGGTATGAGACTTGCCAGTTGGAGACCGGTTTGATGATTGAAATCACCCGCGGCATTTACATTTCTGAGGATGAGCTTGTCTTTAGGGCCTCTCGCAGCGGTGGGCCGGGCGGGCAAAATGTGAACAAGCTCAGCACTCGCATAACGCTACTTTTCGATGTGGCGAACTGCAGAAGTTTTAGCGAGGTGCAAAAACAGCAAATATTAAAAACGCTCGCAACTCGGGCCAATAGAAACGGCGTAATAAGGGTGGTTTCGCAGAGATTCCGAAGCCAAAGGGCAAACCGCCAGGCGGCAGTTGGACGGCTTGGCTGGCTTTTGGCGGCGGCACTAAAAAGCCAGCCGCCGCGGATAAAGACCGCCATACCCGAGCGCGCTCACGGCCGGCGATTAAAGGCGAAAAAGCAGCGGAGCATGTTAAAGCAATGGAGAGCGAAGAAGAATTGGCCTGAGCATTTGGAAGACTAACCTGGATATCTCATAAGACCTTACCGGTTTTCTAATAAATCCGTTAGAAATAATTTCCTACACCAGGATTTCAACATCATTTACAAAAACAGCCTGTTTTGGTAGCAGAATTGTGCGAGAGTTCTACGTTAGATTTATGCTGCTCGCGTTTGTCCCTGTCTTCGTTCCTTTTTTCGTACGAAAGACCTTCATGGACGGGCATGCAAAAGTCCCTTTTTCTCTTGAAAAGGACCGAGGAGATGCTATAATACCTGCTGCTCATAAGACTTCTTCAGGAGAAAGTTCAAATGGCATTCAATGAGGAGGATTGTCTCAAGATGAGGCTGAGCCGACAAAGGTGCCCATTCCGTGCACCGTTGAATGGTCACAGTCCCTGGAGGTCAGAGAAGATGACGACACAATACCTATCGATGCTGCTGATCGTGCTGTCAGTCATTACCACCGGTGTACAGGCGAAACAAGGTCCCACCGCTGACGCCGGTCCGGACCAGATGGTCAGTATGCGCGAGATTGTCACTCTAAACGGTATGGGCAGCCACGATGGCGATGGGTCGGGTGCACAGCAGTTGACTTTCTTCTGGAAGTATGTTCGATCGGATCCTCCTTCGGGAGGATTGTACATGGTGGGGCCATGGGACATGAGCGAACCGAACCAGCCGATTGTCACCTTCAGGGCCCCGCCCGTCGTCACCACCCTTGTTTTTCAACTGACGGTAACCGACCAGTCTGGGTTACCTGCAATGGATGAGGTGTGTGTGACCGTGATTGAGGACGTGAATTCTGCCATATTTGTCTCCCCAAAGTTTGGGCGGGACTCACAGCCCGGTACAAAGGATCTGCCCGTACAGTCGCTGAAAACAGCCATTGAGCTTGCCGGCGGGAAGACCCCACATTGGGACATATATGCTGAGGCGGGTGATTACGGCTCTGGTTCTACGTTGACCATACTGAATGACATGAGCTTATATGGCGGATTCTCCATATCCATATTGAGCAAAGGGCAATTATCATGGACGCGGACCGCAAAGAAACCAACGTATATCTACGGTGCCGCGACCGCCATTGCGGTGATGGACGCAGTGGACCCCACTACGATCGACGGCCTGACTATCGTATCGGCCAACGGTGCCAACGCCTCAGCCGCTGGACAGCCGGGCGAGAATTCGATCGGCATCTACGCCGGTTATGGCTCAAGGGGCCTGGCAATCACCAACAACGATATCCGTGCTGGCAAAGGTGGCGACGGCCTGGACGGCAAGGCAGGCAGCGACGGCGACCCCTGCACCCCCTCAGGCTCGCCTGGTGAAGACGCACCCAACTGGTGTCTGTGGACACTCTGTCAGAGTTGCCTTGAAAGTGATTCAGACCTATGCAATCAACTTGCGAGTAGGTGTTCTGAAGTACTTTCCCCAACGGCAATCGCGGAACTATGGACAAGGTTCTACCCTATTGATAATGATGACCTTCACACAGAAGGCGGCGAGGGCGCTCTGCCACAATCTATCTGTTATGAACAGGGTGGAAAGGGTGGCGATAGTTATGCAAGGCCGGGCTATGTTCCTAACAAAGAGGCCTCGTGGCCCTGGTACTTCGATAGGCATTGGGTATGCGGCTGGGGATGTACAGACCACAGAGAAGGATACACCGACGCAGCCCCTTGGGTCCCTGCAGGCATAGGGGGGGCGGGAGGATACTGGCTTTATGAATCCCATCCCGAGAAAGTGATCATTGGAGCAGTTCTCTCTTGGATTCCGTACGTAGGTTGGGTGCTGTCATGGATAGCAAATGGGGCATTCGAAGAGATGGGGATCGAGGCCTGGGGGCTTCACGGCGAAGATGCTCGTAATGGTAGTTATGGCAGAATAGGCAAACCTGGCGCAGGTGGTCCTGGAGGTGCAAACGAAGGATTCATCACCAATCATAACTGGGTAGGCGGTTTCGGCAGAAAGGGCGAACCCGGAACCGGAGGCTCAGGCGGAGGCGGCGGCGGGGCCGGCTGGCCAATGCTGAAGAGATTCCCTGACTATCTACCTGCTCTTTATCTACCTGGTGGCGCCGGTGGTGGCGGAGGCGGGGGTGGAGGCCCGGCTGCGGGCGGTGAAGGGGGCACTCCTGGCGGTGGCAGTTTTGGAATCTTCGTGAGAGAATCGTGGTCGTTCATCAGATACAACAGGATCAGTACCATTGGCGGCGGCGCCGGCGGAGCCGGCGGACAGGGAGGAGAGGGTGGCCCACGCGGCGAATCAGGTAGGGGAGGTGTCCCCGGATGCATAGGCGACGACTTCTTGTGGGGAGGCGATCCAGAGTACGTCAACTATGTCATGAGCGGGCGAGGTGAAATGGGCGGTCCTGGCGGCGAGGGCGGCTCGGGGGGCGGAGGCGGCGGTGGTTCCGGAGGCGCTTCCTGTGGAATATATCGAGCGCAAGGTCCTATCGTGCCCGTTTTAATAGCGCCTTTTATTAGCCCCAACACCTATGAGATTGGACCTGCCGGATACGGCGGAACAGGAGGAGATATTAGTGAATTATGTGGCCGGCAATTGGACATCTTTGAGGGAGGAGGATATGAGTTCGCTCAGAAGATGGTAGAGAGCATCGAGAACTCCAGAGGCGAACCGGGAGAATATGGTTTGCAGGGAAATATCTGTCCCCCTCCGGGGCCAGTGCCGGAGCCCAACTTTACGGAATGGACCCCAATCGTGCCGGGCCAGGCCACCGTCTTGGAATGGACTATACCAGCGGGCGTACCGGCCTTCTTTGCCTATATAGGATACGGCGGAGGCGATGTTGTCATGAGCCTGATCTCACCATCCGGCAGGGTCATTGACCGCGCTACGAGAGCCCTGGATGTCGTCCACCTCAAAGGCGAGACATTTGAGAGTTACGTGGTCACCAATCCCGAGGAGGGGCAATGGACCTTCCAGCTTTTCGGAGCCGACGTTCCACCCGAAGGAGAAGAGGCCCTGGTGACGGTGACACTGATACCGCCCGGCGTTCCTCCCGTTGCCGATGCGGGTCCTGACCAAACGGTGGAATGCAGCAGTACGGCCGGTGCTGAGGTAACCCTCGGCGGCTCCGGTTCAAGCGGTTCCGGCTGTTGTGGCGCACTGGCCTACAAATGGAAGAATGCCGATGGCGATGTGGTGGGCACAACCCCCATAGTCAATGTGCGATTGCCTGTGGGAGTGTACACCTTCGAGCTAACCGTCGACGACGGCCAGAATACGGGCACAGACACAGTCACCATTACCGTGCAGGATACGGCACCGCCGCTCATTATACTCAACGGCGCACAGACCATGGAATTGATGTCCGGCAGAGACACCTATACAGAGCCTGGGGCATCAGCCATGGATATGTGTGAGGGAAACGTCGCGGTAATTATTGGAGGCGACCAAATCGACGAGTCAACGCCGGGTACGTACTTGGTGACCTACCAGGCCACGGACGCTTGCGGCAACTCCGCGCAGACGACACGAACAGTAAACGTTGTCAAGATCGAATTGCCGGCCAAGCCACTCGACGCACTTGACCATTTGGTAAATATCTCTATAAAGCCTGGGGGACGTAACCCCCTGACAGGTGTGTATCTAATGATAGTGACGGTTACCAACACGTCACAGGAAGACTTGATCGCTCCGCTGATGCTGATGGTTTATGTTGTCCCTGCCGATTCAGTTAGGCTGACCAACTATGATGCCACTAATACAGACGGCATGAAGGTGATTAGTCTATCCGCAGATGGGGACAATCTCATATTCGAGCCGGGCGAGAGTATGACCGAGCGATTGTATCTTGAGAACCCGCAAGGAGTGCCGTTCTCATTGGATTTGAGCCTTCGTGGCAGGCTTTGGTCTGATATTTACGATTATGACTACGACCTCGCAAGGCAGATATGTGCTGGACCGGCATTTGGAGAACTCACCGGCGACTGCCGAGTTAACCTTAGAGACTTTGCCGTTCTAGCTTCTCACTGGCGCGGCGACGGTTACTCTGATACGACACCCGTGCCGGTGGCACAATGGAGGCTGGATGAGACGAGTGGGACGGTCGTTCATGACAGTGCAGGCATGAACCACGGTCAGGTTCTCTGCAAGTCTGGCACCTGCGTTCCTCTATGGTGGCCAACCGGCGGGCGCGTGGGTGGAGCACTGCAGCTCAATGGCTTCGGGGATACTATCAGTGTGCCAAAGATCGGCGAGAGCGTGGAGTTTACCTATGCCCTGTGGGTCAAGCAAAGTTTCGTCAGCCCTGGATCGGCTGCGCTTATAGACCACAAAGACTGGATACCAGGCTCTGTTCACTTTGAACTGAAAGACGGGCATCCCAACGTGGCCATCAATAAGGCAATATGGCCCAATGGTGACCTGGAAGCATCGGACCATACCCTGCCGGCGGATCAGTGGCACCACGTGGCTGTAAGTAAGTCCGTAGCATCATTGGCCATATACGTTGACGGAGAGTTGGCCAGATATAGACCGCTGACAGCCTCCGACACAGTGATTCTGGGTGACGGTTTTGTGGGTTCGTGGTCCGGCGACCGGTACTTTGGTGGCTTGCTCGACGACGTTCACGTCTACGATCGGAGTCTTGACAACAGCCAGATTAGAGAGTTGATGGGCGATGGGCCAGGAGGTACGGTCCTGCCTGACCCAATAGCACACTGGTCATTCGATGAGCCAGAAGGCCAGATAGCCCATGATAGTGCCGGCCACCACGATGGGATGTTGATGGGGGATCCAGCATGGCAGGTGACCGGCGGCGCGGTCATGGGTGCGTTGATGCTCGATGGGATCAATGATTATGTCCTGACGGACTTCGTGATAGATCCCGGGGCGGGGCCCTTCACCGTGTCCACCTGGGTCAAAGGTGATACGCCGGGTCAGGTGATCATATCGCAAGCGAGCGGCGAGAACTGGCTCAGCACAGATTCGTTGCATGGGCGGCTCATAAGCAGTCTCAAGGCCCCTGGTACATTGAACTCACAGACAAGCATTACCGACGGCCGGTGGCACCATGTTGTGCTCGTCTGTGACCCTCCGTACAAAAGGGCGTTATATGTTGACGGTGTCCGAGTCGCTTCGGACATACCAAAGGCTTTGGGCAGCTCTAAACAAGAGCTGCACATCGGCGCCGGTAACAACCTGCAGCTGGGTAGCTTCTGGTCGGGTTTGGTCGATGATATTCGCATCTATGACAATGCGCTGGCTGAAGTCGAGGTAGCTGCGATTGTCCCTGAGACCCTCAGTGATGCTCTCAAGGCATTAAAGCCTATGCCAGCACCCAGTGATCTTGACGGTAGTGGCACGATTGACTTTTCAGACTTAGCCTTTCTCTCTTCTCAATGGCTCAATTGTTATCGTCTGCTTGAGGAGGCATGTTGGGATCAATAGGCGTTGCCCTCTGATTGAGCGGCGGATAAGTGCCATGCACCGGCCAGCAAACGCTGGATGATGAGGTTGAACCGCCAGGTGCCGGGCTGGCGAGTATTAGATAGCTTTATCACGGGTCGAAATTGGAGTAAAGGGATCGTGAGCATTACGCTTGTAGCCTTTATTCGGGGGGTAGCGGTCTAACCTCACTATTTCGCGCCTTTCTGGTGTCTTTTTGAGGAACTTTTGCACGGATAAGATATAAGAATTGAGGTCTCTTCACGACCAGTCAGAACACTTTTAAAAGATACCCCATCATAAGAAGTATGAAATATACGCGCGCCAGCTCAGCGGCAAAGGAGAACAGTTTCAGCCTTTTTTTCGACGGCGGGCAAGCACAAAGACCACCAGGGCGGTAACAACAACGATGACCAGGACTTCACTGGGGCCAAGCAAGAAAGCGATCACAGTAACTTTGTCTCCCACTTTATCCCGAAGGGATTTAGCCGGACTCTATGCTTCAAATGATTCCGCACCAGCGTATCTACTCCCGCATTTGTTGTCAAGCGGGCCCGGCGGAATTTGTCCTGGATTTAAACCGACATATAACTGGCAAAAAGAGCCAAATCTGTTAAACTAAAACGGCGACTAACACCGTCCTATTAGTCAGAGGCTTTGATTTTGAGCTTAGTCAGGCTAACCTGATATGCTGGAAGATAGACGTCTACTATGGCGGCTCAAGCGGGGGGACAAGGAGGCACTACGCGGCGTTTATGAAAAGTACAAGGACAACATGTTGACGGTCGCCACATCGCTGCTGCACGATAGCGGCGCAGCCGAAGATGTGCTGCATGATGTTTTTGTTTCATTCGCGATGAGCGTGCCGAAACTCAAGCTTCGCATCAGCTTACGCAAATATCTGATAACCAGCATTATAAACCGGGTGCGCGATCGGTTTCGCACGAAAAAGCATCACGTAGTCGAACTTGACGAGGTAGGGCCGATAAGCTCGAATTCAGAAGGCCCAGAGCAATCAGCCATACTAAGTGAGGAATCGCGGTTGTTGGCGGGGGCGTTGGCTCGGCTTCCTCTGGAACAGCGGGAAACAATAGTGCTGCACCTAAAGGCCGACATGAAATTCAAACAGATAGCCAGGATGCAGGGTATTTCAATAAGTACCGTGCAGGGGCGATACCGCTACGGCCTGAGCAAGCTGCGGACGATATTGGATGGAGAGCTGAAAAAATGAATCCGGCGGACAACTTAGAGCGTTCAATCAGGCAATTCCAGGTTACAACCGGCATCGAGACGGATAGACGCATTCTAAATGACGCTTTTGCGGCTCTGGAGGGGGCTATGCCGGGGGCATCGGCCGGCGTCGGACGAGCTATGCCGCAGATAGTGGTCTTTCCCAGCGTCGTGAAGCTGGCTGCGGCGGCTGCAGTGGTAGTGGTAGCTTGTACTTTATTGTTCAAAGCACTCTCGCCAAAGACTGTCGAGCTTGGTCAGGTTTACCAAGCCCTGCAGAAAGCTGAAAATGTCTGTGTCTCAAGGTATACTGATGCGGAGGCCGAACCAATCCAGCAGGTGTGGACATCACGCACGTTGAAAATCGTAATGTATAAATCGCAAACAGGTACGCAGGCACAGTTTGATCTGTTTGATATTCCAAATAGGCTCAAGAAGACGATGTATCAGGCTTCGGATACTGTCAGCACGGAAAGACTCACGGCAGAGGCGGTTATCAGGGCTGAGGGTGCGATAAGGGATGTCTTCGAGCTTGTACCTTTTGCCGATATGGGCTCCGCCCCCAAAGGCAGCCAGTGGAGTAGAGTGCCCGAAAAATATCAGGGGGCGTCTGTTTCCGGAACCCAAGCGTATGAGCTGACCTGGCCGGCAGAAGGGCTCTTCTACAAGTACCGTATTTTTGCAGATGCCAAGTCTGATCTGCCCAAAAGAATTGAATACTATTCCAAGGAAAAGTCGCAAGACCAGTACAAATTCGAGAGCATGCAGGTAGCTTCGTATCCTGCCGAAAAAGAAATAAAGCTGCTCATCAAGGAGATATTTGGTCCGGACCAGGATAGGTCGGGCGAGCCGGGATACATCGGCACGCCGGAGCACCACGGGCAGGGCACATCCGAGAATCCGCCATAGGCGGACTGCATAAAGCCGAACCGCAAAAACAGGCTTGTCGGCAAGTCTCGACCGGTCTGCGCGCGCCCGAGCGGCGACCGAAACGAGCCAAGCCTTTATGCGAGCGAGGAAAAAGATTTTCATGTAATAAAACCAGCCGCCACACCGTCATTCCTATTTGAGCGGCAGATTATGAGTGAGATGCTGGAACATATCAATTTGATGGGCAAGGCATTTGTGGAATTTGCCTGGCCGCTGCTTATTCGGTCCAGCGCACTAATGACGGCCTTACTGCTGGTTGAATTACTGCTTCGCAAGAGAGTACGGGCGGCGCTGCGATACTGGATGTGGATGCTCGTACCCATGCAGTTGCTTCTGCCGGTTTCTATATCGTGGTTAACGAATTTAGAGCGTTACTTCAGCGACAAGCTGCCATACGCAGAAGGGCAGTTGACAGCCGCTGCGGCACAAATCTTAACAGCGGCACAGACGCCGCAAATCCTGCGCGGCTCAAATGTTGCTCGCGTTGCACATACGCAGCCGGCGATGACGTGGCAGGGCACCATTTTTTTGCTTTGGCTGGCTGTTGTAGTGGTTATGGCGCTATTGCTTCTCAAACAGACTCTTTTTGCCAGAAGGATGGTCAAGCAGGCGCGGGAAGCCAACGCTTTGATGAAAGACATCTTGAGCTACTGCCGCACGTGCATGGGGGTGAAGAGAAAAGTTCGCCTACGGGTCTCCGCAGATGCGATGAGCCCGATACTGTGCAGCTTTTTTCGGCCGGTAATCTTGGTTCCTCACAACCTGGCAGCGAGCTTAGGCTCAAGACACCTGCGGTCGGTTCTGCTCCATGAGCTGGCTCATATAAAACGCGGCGACCTGGGGCTGAACCTGGTGCAGACTGTTTTGCAGATCGCATATTTCTATAATCCGCTGCTGTGGCTTGTCAATTCGGTAATCCGCACGGTACGCGAACAGGCGGTGGATGAGAGTGTCCTGGTGGCGGTCGGCGAAAAAACACCGTGGTATCCGCAGACCGTGACCAATGTCGCCGAGCTGGACCTTAAGGACCCAGGCTTGGGATTATTTCTGGTGGGGGTCGTAGAATCGAAAAGTGCCTTCGTCAGCCGGCTCAGACATATCCTCAATCTGCCATGGCCAAGAAAGTGCCAGCCCGGCATACGTATAACGGGCCAGGCTTGACGTAACCACAGCCTCGTTATGTCTTCAGCATGCGTTCTGCATGGCATATCTTGAATTCTGATTGTCAATTGTAAATTGACAATTGTGAATTGAGAACTGACAATTGGGGCATGGCGGTTCAATTCATTCTCGGCAGAAGCGGTACGGGCAAAACCAGCTATTGCATAAGAGCAATACTCGATGCCTTGCTGGAGACGGGTAATAACCAGCCGCTGATTCTGCTGGTGCCGGAGCAGGCTACTTACCAGGCTGAGCGAGCTATCCTGGCTGACAGAAGAATAGGGGGTTACAGCAACCTGAGTGTGCTTTCCTTTGACCGCCTGCAATTCTGGCTGCTGGGCAAAAATACCGCCCGGCCGGCCCTTTCGCGGGTCGGCCAACAAATGATAATCCAGCGAATCCTGCGCGACAATACTGATAAGCTGAGGATTTTCGGACCATCGGCGAACTGGCCCGGTCTGGGCCGACAAATGGCAGCGACTATTATTGAGCTCCACCAGTACGCAAAAACAGCGGATGACATTCAGTTGCTGCTGGACAATTTAGGCAAAGATGAACGCAACAGCCTGGCCGTATCGAAGTTTGCCGATATACGTCTGATTCTCCAGGAATATCTCAAATTCATCGAGGGCAGGTTCATTGACCCGGATATTCAGTTGAGCCGCGCGTGCCGAGCGGTTCCGGAGGTGAGCTTTGCCAGAGATGCAAGGTTATGGGTGGACGGCTTTGCCGGCTTTACCGCCGGCGAGCTTGCGATGCTTGCCGAGCTATTGAAAGTAGTCGCCCAGGCACAAATCGCCTTGTGCTTGGACGCCTCAGACGTTGACTTGGCCGGGCAAGGTATTGAGAGCTGCGAGCGGAATGGATTATTTAGCCCGACGCAGCGCACTTATGCCGCGTTGTTGGAGGTCGTCAAGAAAGCCAAGCTCCAACTACGCGAGCCTATAATCCTTAACCGGCAAATTAGATTTGCCAACTGTCCCGAGCTTGCTTACCTGGAGGCAAATATATTTGCCGACTCCCACGTTGTGAAAGGACGGCACAATGCCGGGCGGAGATCGGAGGCGCCAAAAATTCCGCCGGTGGGCAATATCCGTATTGTATCCGCGCCCAATCCCAGAGCCGAGGTTAAATTTATCGCCAGGTGCATCCAGCAGTTGGTCAAAGAAAAGAATTACCGATACCGTGACATCGCAGTTATAGCCTCAGACATCGATCACTACGAACATTATATAAGGGCTTATTTTGACGACTACGGGGTGCCGTTTTTTATTGATAAGCCAAAGCCCTTGAGTCAGCACAGCGCTATCCAGCTTATTCATTCAGCCCTGAAGGTGGTGACCGGCGGTTTCTCCAATAGCGATATTTTTGCTTATCTTAAAACCGACCTTGTGCCGGTAGAGCGCAGCGATGTTGACCTATTAGAGAATTACTGTATTGCCTTTGGCGTTGCAGGTAGTGACTGGATAAGCCAGCAGCCGTGGCAGTTTGCCGGCAAAGACAGCGGAGAATTCGACCAGCAGCACGTAGAGCAAACGCGGCGGCAAGTTATTGAGCCTTTGCTCAAGCTGCGGCAGGAGCTTTGCTGCGACGATGCTTCGGCGGGTAAGGTAAGCCCTGAAACGTTCACGCGCGCTATTTTTGATTTTCTCGATGCTCTATATGTAAAAAAGACGCTGGCTCGCTGGATCGAGGAAGCTGCCGAGCAGAAAGACTATGCGGTGGTGGACGAGCACCGCCAACTGTATGATAAGCTCGTGACTGTTTTCGATGAGCTTGTCGAGGTTTTTGCAGGCCAGGCGATGTCGCCCCAGGACTATCTTGCGATTATTAATTCCGCTTTTTCGCAGTTGACGTTGGCTTTTATCCCGCCCAATCTGGACCAGGTTCTCGTGGGGTCAATCGAGAGGAGCCGGCATCCGGGTCTGAGAGCCGCGTTCCTGATAGGCACCACGCAGAAGCAGTTTCCGGTTCCTATCAGCTTTGACAGCATCCTGACGGATGATGACCGCGGCGCCGCTGAGTCGGCGGATTTTTTGCTTTCGCCGGCGACCAGGCAGACGCTCACCGACCGGCAGTATTTGGCCTACATCGCGTTTACTCGCCCGTCGGAGTTTCTCTGCGTCACGTATCCGGCGCTTGATGATAAGGCAAGCGCTGTTCCTCGCTCGCCATTTTTAGCAGACCTGGAATCGCTGTTTGACAATCTTAAGGAAGAATCAATTGCGGGCCGGGAGATTGAAATTGAAAAGGTTCAAAACCAGACCGAGTTAGAGGATTTGCTCTGTAGGTCGCTTGGCAAAGATGCCGCTGCCTCGGAAGGTGATAATGGCGGTCGGCTTTATACGTTATTAGATGATGTTTGTTCGGATCGGCAGTTTGCCCAGCTCGGCGAAAGGGTCATATCCGCAATAAATTACCGGAACCGAGCGCAGTTGGATGGCGGCGTAGTGGAGGAGTTTTTTGGCCGGCGGATATCGACCTCAGCGACAAAACTTAGTGATTTTGCCAAGTGTCCGTATAAGCATTTTGCCGAGCATGTATTGGAATTGAGGGAAAGAAAAGAGTTTAAGTTTGAGCCGCTGGACGTGGGCATTTTTTACCACCGCGTTTTGGATGCGTTGCTCAAAAGACTGAATGCCGACGGCAAAGACCTTGCACTAATTCAGGATAAAGAGCTTTTAACGTTTGTAAGGGGCGAAATAGCAGGGCTTATGCAGACCGATGCTTTCGTCTCGAACTTTGCCCGTCGCTCGGCTCACAACGGCTTTATTATCCACTGTGCCGGTGAATATCTTGAGGACTGCGTTTTGGCAGTCGCAGAAATGGTTCGGGCGGGAATTTTTAGGCCGAGTCTGTCGGAGGTCTCGTTCGGCGAAGATAGTGCAATACTTGGGCGATGGGAGCTTACCCTTGCCAAAGGGCGGCTACTTTCTTTGAACGGCAAAATCGACCGGCTTGACATTGCGGACGTTGGCGGCAGGAAAACCGCACTTATTTTCGATTACAAGCGCAAGGAAGAATCTTTCGACTGGTCGGAGTTTTACCATGGTCTGGATATGCAGCTTCCGATTTATATGCTGGCCGTCCGAAATGCACGCCGCTCGAAAATAAAAAACGTCGCGGGCGCGTTTTATATGCCCGTTGAAGCGAAACCAACCAAGGCTGCTCTTGATGAACGGGACAAAAAGAAAGAGAAATTTGACCGCAAAGCGAGAGGGATATTCGACGGCGAGTTTTTTCGGCAGTTGGACGCTACGGTAGGTTCCGGCTGGAGCAGATTCTATAATTTCTTCGTGTCAAAGGAGAACGGACAATATGGCCGCAACACCGACAGCGGCGCGCTAAAGCCCGGTGATTTTGACAAGTTCCTGCAATTTACTGAGGCAAGGATTCTGCAATCGGCGGAGGGAATTCTATCAGGGAAGGTCGACGTAAATCCGTACTACTTGAATAAGACGTCGCCCTGCAGCTATTGTCGGTATAAACCGCTGTGCCGATTCGACTGGCTGATAAACGATTACAAGCGCCTGGAGTCGCTAAATAAGGTCCAGGTTCTTGACAAGATAGGAACGGTTGATGGCTGAAGAAAAGCTCAGATGGACCGACCAGCAGTTGCGTGCGATTAAGCAGCGAGGCAGTGACGTCCTGGTAACCGCCTCAGCCGGCACCGGCAAAACCGCCGTCCTGTCGGGGCGGTGTTTGGATATCGTGTCCGACAGGTCCCTATGTCCCGACATCTGGAGCATTTTGGTGTTGACTTTTACCGATATGGCCGCCGAGCAAATGCGCAGCCGAATCGCCCGGCAGCTGAAGGACGCTTTTCTGGCCAGCGGCAATCCCCATCTTCGCCGGCAGCTTGTGCTGCTCGATGGCGCCGACATCAGCACAATTCATTCGTTTTGTAAACGCCTCATTACGGGCTATTTCTATAAACTGGACCTTGATCCGACATTTAGGGTAATTGACGCCGACGAGGCAAGGCTCTTGAAAGCCGAGGCGCTGGAAAAAACTGTCGACTGGACGTGGCAGCAGAGTCATTTAGTCGACGGTCTTGAGCAGCTCCTGCGTCGCCGCGACCTTCGCACAAATGATGGTTTCCTGGCAAAGATAATAGAGCTTAGCGATTTTCTGGACGGCGTGGTCTTACGCAAAAATTGGTACGAAAAGGCATCGCAGCTTGCACAAGCCGGCAACCCGCTTGTAAGCGAGGTTGGCCAAAAGCAAAGGCAAATCATCGCGGACAGGTTGCAGCATATACTCGCTCAGATTGGGTATGCTATAAGGCTTTGTGAGAATGAAAACGGCGGGCGCGGCTGGGCGGCAAAATGGAAAATGCAGCTCGTCGACCCAATTGCCGGCTACCTTGAATTTCTAAAATCCGGCCGATGGGAAGAGTTTTACAAAGAGATAAGAAACTATCAAAAACCACCCAGGTTTGAATACAAACCCAGAGATCTGGCGGGACCAGCTGCCGAGATTATCCAAAGGACCACCAAAAGTGCCAGAGAGTCCTTTGATGAGCTTTTCGAGCTGGCGCTTTTGAACCCGGACTATCTCGATAAAATCGCCAACAGCGTAAGCCTTCAGACGAGGGTGCTTATTGAGCTTGTAGAGAAGTTTGACCAGCTCTATAGTCAGGCTAAGCGAGCCGTCAACTGTCTGGATTTTGCCGACCTTGAACACAAGGCTCTGGAGCTGTTGACCGATAAGGATTCCTCGCAAGATAATCTGATGCCTTCGCAGACTGCTCTTTTGCTGCGGCGCCGCTACAAGTACATATTTGTCGACGAATACCAGGACATCAACCCCGTCCAGCAGGCGATACTTAAGACGATAAGCTCCAAAGGGAACGTTTTTGTCGTGGGTGACGTCAAACAAAGTATTTACGCCTTTCGCGGGGCTGAGCCGGAGATTTTTGTAAAAGACCTGAAGTCCGCCTCGCTTGACCCAGTCAATGCGCCCGACGGGCTGCGGGTAGACCTTAACGCCAATTTCCGCTCCACCAAGGCCATCCTTGATTTTGTCAATAAGCTGTTCTCTCGCATAATGACCGCACCTTTTGCCGGCATTGATTACGACCGGTCGGCTGAATTGACGCCGGCACTGCAGCTCAAAGGCATGCCGGTTTGCGGCGAAAAAAGTGTTGTAGAGCTGCATATCCTTGACGAAACGGCTAAAGACACGGATTCACAGAGCAGTGAAACAGCGCAAGGTGAAACATCCGAATCGCAAAGCGATGAAGGTCTAAATGTTGTAAGCTCTCGGCAGCGCCAGGCTGCGATGATCGCCCAGCGCATAAGGCAAATGGTCGGCGCAGATACGGGCAGGTGCGAGTTTCAAATATATGATAAAGACCAGGATGAATTCAGGCCTGTCGAGTACCGTGACATTGTGATATTGATGCGGTCGCTCGCCAAAAAGGCTAACGATTACGTCGAGGTGCTGCGGTTAGCGGGTGTGCCGGTAAGCTGCCAGGGGACAGCAGGATATTTCCAGGCGACTGAAATTACCGACATATTATCTCTGCTTAAGGTTCTCGATAATCCTCAGCGTGACATCGAATTGGCTGCGGTGCTGCGAAGCCCGTTTTTCAAAATCAGCGACACCGAGCTGGCGAAGATAAAAACGCACAGCCGGACGCAGGGGCGGCACGGAAACTTCTACAAGTGCGTTCTCGAGTACTGTGAATCGGGCAAGGATTTGGAGCTTGCTGAAAGACTTAAGGAAATACTCGCCCAGATTGAAAACTGGCGGACGCTTGCTCGGCGCGGCAGTCTAGCTGATTTAATATGGCGGATTTATCGCCGGACCGGCTTTTTGTCGTTTGTCTCGGCGCTGCCGAACGGCCAAGCCCGCCGAGCCAACCTGCTCAGACTGCACGACAGGGCCATTCAATTTGAGGGTTTTGCCAGCAGTGCGGGCATAGCCTCGCTGACGCGCTTTGTTGAATTTATCGAAAGGCTTGAAGAAATAGGCCAGGATTGGGCGCCTGCCGAGCCGGAAGCTGCTGCCGGTAATGCGGTTCGCATTTTAAGCGTCCACAAAAGTAAGGGGCTTGAATTTCCGGTCGTCTTCTTAGCCGAGCTTGAAAGCAGATTCAACCGAAAAGACATGCAGTCGGATGTTCTTGCCGATGCCGAGAACACCTTGGGGCTGCAGATTATCGACCGCACGTCAAACAGCAAGCTCAGCTCTCTTGCCCACCAGGTTATCGCAGAGCAAAAACTCGCCAGATTGCTGGCAGAAGAAATGCGTATTCTTTACGTTGCGACAACGCGGGCAAGAGACCGCCTTGTTTTGACCGCCTCGCAAAGGCAAGACCGCTGCCGAAATATCATTTGCGACGGTTTTTTCTTTGGCGGCGAGTCTATTCCGCACTGGCGGCTTCGTCGCTGCTACAGTCACCTGGACTGGATTCTATACGCACTCTCCGACCAGAAGGCTTTGCATAACGCGTTTCAGACGCAGCTATCGGCGCAGACTGGTGATGATAATCTATTCAGCTTGAAAGTCTACGACAGCAAAGAGTTGGACCAGCTTTCCCGCTTTGTGCTCGGCCTGCGGGCGGACAAAGGCAAGGAGCA
>Ga0315285_10003487_pt1 | contig 16376 bp, 14 predicted proteins | sample YL17G09_36_MG_FD_203698 | JGI IMG/M metagenome (GOLD analysis project Ga0315285, IMG submission 203698) | Sediment microbial communities from Yellowstone Lake, YNP, Wyoming, USA - YL17G09_36 | ecosystem: Environmental > Aquatic > Freshwater > Lake > Sediment | place: USA: Wyoming | collected... | reverse complement strand
TCAGTCGCCCTTCCTGTAAGAGAAATCCTAAAGGCAGGAGGATTTGCAAGGATTTTAAGAGGCAAAGATAATCCGCATCTATCTATAGAAGAGCTCGATTATTCAGAACTCCTGCGCCAGGAGGGGGAAGAGACAAAGGACGTCTGGGCTTACCTATTTAAGGAAGCGGTGGAGAAAAGGGATTTCCGCAAGATCAATGAATACGCGGATAATTTTGAGAAGATCATGAAAAAGTTTAAGGTCAAAGATTTCTCCGAGAATGAAAACTTAAGGGAAGATCTGTATAATTTTCTTTCCTATCTTAAAGTGACGCAGAAGGAGAAGTTCTGCAGGTGTGCCAGAGAAACATTCAATTCGCTCCTCAAACACAAGGAGGCGCTTTCTGACGAGAGACTTGATAAGCTCAAATCCCTGTTTAAGGATCTGAATAAGGATGAATTCGCCTGCATGTTTTGGGACGGGGTAATGCAGGATGAGAGTTTTGACATCTTAAACTTGAATTTATTTTCACAGCTGACCGCAGGAGAGCGTCAGAATGAAATCGCCTCTTCATTGCTGGAAAGGGCTCCGAGCAGAGAATCTCTGCGCAGCAATCCCTCTGCTACAAAGAGGATACAGAACATTCTTTCTTCCTCCGGAGGCGAGTTGGTTTCTGAGGTGTACAGAAATATCCTCACCAGCCTCTTTAAGGATATTTCTTTAGAAAAGGGTATGTCTTTTGACCGTGATCTTCTATATACAAGTTACCGTTATGCGCTCCTGAATCTGCTTTCCCAGGAGAAAAATAAAAAAAGGCTGAATATGATTCTGGAAAAGTTATCCGGGGAATGGAAGGTAATAGAGAGAGAGAAAGATCCAAAATTCATAAAATATTTATCACAAACCCTGAGGCAAAGAATTAAAGAAGAGCCGAACTTGGCCTCTCTTTTTGATGAGCTACAAAGGCGCATATCAGGATTTCTGGAAAGTGTTATCTGGGAAAAAGAGACGGATGCCGATTTGATTGAACTGGCGGATAATTTAGAGAAGAGCTCGCAAAATGCCGATTTCTATATTAGCAGGATATTCGCTGAAGGAAAAGTCAATGCCATTGGGATAAAATTATTTTTTAGATTTTTCCCTGAAAGCCTTGCATCCTTTAATAAAAATTTAGAAAAGAAGAAAACGGATATGGAATTCCTCTCAAAGATAGTAGGGGCATTGAAAGAAATTGATTCAGCGCTTTCTATAGAGATTTTAAAAAACATATATTTTTTTGCCAGTGAAGTCATAAAAATAGAAGTACTGGAGGCAATGCAGCAGCTATCCAGCTTCGATAGGCAATTTATTTTTTCTATCTTAGAGAGGGGAGACCTCACCCTAAAGAAAGAGGCATTGGCTCTCTTATCAAGAGATGCGAGATTAAGAAGAGAGGCCATAGATATGCTTCTTACAATAGAGAGCCCATGGGGGCTAAAAAATAAAATTTTGCTGGAAAATATGACGCTTGTAGAAGAGCTGGGATTAAGAGAGGCAGGAGGGTATTTAGACTCTCTTAGCAGGAGAAAATTCTTCTGGAACCGCAATATCAGGAAAAAAGCGCGCCAGATTTTGGAAAAATGGTATGCTAGAAAAGATTGAGGCCTTTATCAGGGATTTATTAGCCACATTGCAGACAGTTAAGCTCTATGCAACTGGCCACCCAATTTTCAAGAAGTCGGTGGATAAGACATATATGAGCCTGCAGGAAGCCCTCGGAGGCCGGGAAGAGATAGCCATCGGGATCATCGGGGAGGAGCTTGCCTTTGAGAAGGAGATATTTTTTGATTTAAGCAGGATGGTCAGGCCAGTAATCTTATATTTGAAATCAAGGGGCATTGAGAGGATGGTTTTTTATCTGGGAACGGAAAAAGAGGAGCTGGTGAAATTTATAGAATTCCTGGCAGCGCCGAAAGAGGAGATAAAAGGCGACCCCCAGCAGATTTTATCCTTAATGGGGGTAAAAAATATAACCGCAGGAAGAGTAAAGGCGCCCACTCAAGGCGTATTGGAAAAGGTAAAAGAGCCCCTCACCCCTTTAAGCGTTTATGAAAGCTCATCGGAGAAGGTCTCAGAATCCTTAAACAGCGTCTTGAACCTGGAGGCAATGGATCATCTGACCTTAAGATTCTCCTTAAATAATGTCATGGAGAACTTAAGCACGCAGTATCAGGAGCTTCTGAAATTAGCCACAGTAAAAAGGCATGACCTGGAAACCTTTACCCACCTCTTAAACGTTTCAATTCTGGCCATGCACTTTTCCTCAAAGCTGGGGCTTTCAAAAGACGCGGTACTTGATATCGGGGTTGCTGCGCTGTTCCATGATATCGGCAAGCTTTACATTTCGCGCAAAGTCGTCACAAAAGCCGAGGCCCTTACGGAGGAGGAGTTCGCACAGATTAAGAGCCACACTGTTTTGGGTGCAGAGCTGCTTCTTAAATACGTGGATACCCTGGGGATTCTGCCGGTAGTTGTTGCTTTTGAGCACCACTTAAAATATGATTTATCGGGATATCCGAAGCTTGCCTTTGCGCAGAAACCTAACATCAGCTCCATGATCGTCTCCATCTGTGATGTTTATGATGCCCTTTCAGAGAGAAGGGGATATAAATCTGATTATCCTCCGGATATGATCTATAACCTGATGATAAAGGAAAGGGGAGCTGGCTTTGAGCCGGACCTTGTGGATAAATTTTTCCGGATAATGGGAGTCTGGCCTATCGGCTCGGTTGTGTCCTTAAATGATGAAAGGGTGGCTGTAGTTATTGACGAGAATGAGGATGATATCTCTTCTCCTAAAGTCGAGGTAATCCATCCAATCGAGAAGAAAGAGGTTATTGATTTGAGCTTGGAGAAGGACAGGCTCAGGGTTGCAAAGTTCTTAAACCCCTGGAAGGAAGGCAGGGATTATTTGCATCTAATCGGAGCGCCCCAGCCTAAAAAGGCACAATGAAATTCGTTTACAAACGAGGCTGCGCAAGGTATAATATTTTTTTAACTGGCGCACATTATGACAAAGAAAGTAGGTTTTGATAACGAGAAATACCTCAAGGAGCAGAGCGCAGCGATTTTAGACAGGGTTAAGAAATTCGGCAATAAGCTGTATCTGGAGTTCGGCGGCAAGCTCTGCTTTGATTACCACGCCGCACGCGTCCTTCCCGGTTACGAGCCCAATGTTAAGATAAGATTGCTGCAGCAACTGAAGGATAAAATAGATATCATCCTTGCTATTTACGCTGGCGATATTGAAAAGGGCAGGGTGCGCGGTGATTTTGGCATCACTTACGATGCTGCCACGCTAAAGTTGATTGATGATCTTCGCAAATGGGGGCTGGATATATTGGCAGTGGTGATCACCAGATTCACCAATCAGTCATCAGCAGTAATTTTCAAGAATAAATTAGAGCGCCGGGGGGTCAAGGTTTATTTGCATTATCCGATAGAGGGTTATCCTGCTGATGTGGATTTAATAGTAAGTGAAAAGGGGTTCGGCAAGAATGATTATATAGAAACAAAAAACCCTATCGCCGTCGTCACTGCTCCAGGCCCAAATAGCGGAAAACTCGCTGTCTGCCTTTCTCAGCTGTATCAGGAGCATAAACGCGGCATCAACGCCGGTTATGCAAAATTTGAGACCTTCCCTATCTGGAACCTTCCGTTAAAACACCCAATCAACGTTGCCTACGAAGCAGCCACTGCCGATATACTTGATTTTAATCTGGTTGACCCCTTTCACCTGAATAAATACAACAAGACCGCCATCAATTACAACCGCGATGTGGAGAGTTTCCCGATTCTGAAATTGATCTTGAATAGAATTCTGGATAAGGACGCAAATCTGCCTGTGTATAATTCACCCACGGATATGGGAGTAAACCGCGCCGGCTACGGAATCGTTGACGACAAGGTGGTGCAGGAGGCAGCAAAGCAGGAATTAATCCGAAGGTATTTCAGGTACAATACCGAGTATGTGATGGGCATAGAAAAGAAGGAAACGGTGGATAGGGTTGCACTTCTTATGGAAGAGCTGGGTGTTAAAATCTCTGACAGGGCAGTTGTTGAGGTAGCCAGAAAGACAGCAGATGAAGCAGAGGCAAAGGGCAAAGGCAATGAGGGAATATATTGCGGCGCAGCCATTCAGTTGAACGACGGCCGCATAATCACAGGAAAAAACTCAAAGCTGATGCACGCTGCTTCGAGCTTGGTGTTGAATGCCATAAAATTCCTGGTCAATATTCCCGATGAGATACTCCTGCTTTCGCCCCACATCATCAATCAAATCGCAAAACTTAAAGAAGGAATTCTGGAAGCTGAATCTGAGAGTCTGGATCTTGAAGAGACATTGATCGCCCTTTCTATAAGCGCCACCACTAATCACACTGCAGAGCTGGCAATGAATAAGCTGGTGGAATTAAAAGGTTGCGAGCTGCACATGACCCACATCCCCACTCCCGGTGATGAGGTGGGGCTTAAAAGGCTTGGCGTCAATTTAACCACCGACGGAAAATTCTCCTCCCGTAACCTCTTTGTCACCTAAAGACGTTTTCTTATGTCAGTAAATCTTAAATTCTTAGGCGGAGTTAGAACGGTTACCGGTTCAAGCCACCTCGTGATGACAGAAAAGTCTGAGGTGCTGCTTGATGCAGGACTTTTCCAGGGCCACCGCGATGAATTTTACAAGATTAATACCTCATTCGAGTACAATCCTCACACTATTGATGCGCTGATTATTTCCCATGCCCACATTGACCACTGCGGCAACCTTCCCAGCCTGATTAAAAAAGGCCTGCGCGGGAAAATCTATGCGACTTCCGCGACGAAAGCCCTCTGTAAATTAATGCTTGAGGATTCAGGCAAGATTCAGGAAGAAGATATAAAGTATGTCAACAAAATCAACAAGCGGCTGGGCCTGCCTTTGCGCAAGCCCCTTTACACAATGAAGGAGGCCAGCAAAGCAGCCAAGAAAATCCGGCCGCTCTCTTACGGACAGAGATTGTGCATTACAAAGGATGTGTTTGTTACTTTGTTTGACGCAGGACACATCCTGGGCTCGGCAATTGTGTTCCTGGAGATAAAGGATGATGAGAAGACGATTCGCCTGGGTTACGCCGTGGACCTGGGAAGAAAAGGCCTGCCCATGCTTAACGACCCGACGAAGGTCAAGGGTTGCGATTATTTAATCCTTGAAAGCACCTACGGCGGAAGGTTTCATGCTCCGATAGGCGAAGCAAAGGAAAAGTTAAAAGAGACAATCAACCGCACTGTGGAGCGCAGGGGGAAAATCATCATCCCTGCATTCAGTCTTGAGCGCACGCAGGAGGTAATCTATTTCCTTAATGAGCTCGTCCGGGAGAAAGCCATTCCTTTTATACCTATATATGTGGATAGCCCCCTGGCAAAAAATATTACCGAAGCATTCCAGAGTTTTACGGATTTTATGGATAGGAAGACGCATCGGGCCATAAGGCGGGGGATGAGCCCCTTTGAGATGTTAAATATGAGGTATGTGCGCGATCAGAAGGAATCCAAGGGCCTGAATAATGACAGGCGGCCGATGATTATTATTGCCGGCAGCGGTATGTGCGAATCAGGAAGGGTCCTGCACCATCTTATCAACAATATTGAAGATTCTCGCAATACGATTCTCGTGGTCGGATACATGGCGCGCGATACATTGGGCAAGAGAATCGTAGACAAAGAAAGATTCGTGCGCATTTTCGGAGTGGAATACGAGCTAAATGCAGAAGTGGTGGTGATCAATGCCTTCTCAGGCCATGCGGATAAACGCGAGCTGGTAGATTTCGTAACCAGTTGCTTTCCTTCAAAACGCGTGTTTCTTGTACATGGAGATATGGAACAATCCCACGCCTTATATGAGGCGCTTACCGAAAAGGGTGTCAGCGCCTATATCCCTTCCCGTGACGAAGAAATCTTGCTAAATTAGCGATTGTGTGGTAATATTACTTCCCTAATTTAATATCACAAGGAGGATGACAAAATGACAGGTGGATTTTCAACCCCGAAAAAAGACAAAGCAATAAAAGTTACAGGCGGCATGGTAGTAAAAACCGGCCAGATTCTATCAAGGGGCAAGGATACCTACAAGGCAGGGATTAACACGCGAGGCCTGGGTACAATTTTTGCTCTCTGTCCGGGTAAAATCTACTTTTCCAGAAAAAAGATCAGTCACGGCAAATTCCGCAGCTTTATCAATATTGCGCCGCTTCAAGAAAAATCCGCTAAATAAGCATGCCCGATCAGGATACAGAAAATCTGCAAAAAAGAGCCAAGGATTATTCTTCCCGCAAATATACCCTGGCTATCATTGATACCGTGTATCTGGTTGTCCTGCTCTTTATTTTTTTAGGCGCGGGGTTCTCAAAAGTCTTGGCAGAGGTGCTGCAGAAATTCAGCGCGAAGAATTTCCTTTTGCTGCCATTATATGTGGCGATAATTTCCTTGGGTTATTATCTTATCAGCCTTCCTTTAAATTTTTACCGCTCCTATACCTTAGAGCATAAATTTTCTCTCTCCAACCAGAAGCTCGGCGACTGGATTTTGGATCAGATCAAGGCCGGCATAATATCTTATCTTATCGGCCTTATCCTGATCAGCGCTTTTTATTATATTTTAAAGATGAGCCCGGGTTACTGGTGGCTGATAATATCGTTTTTCTGGATATTTTTTAGCTTAATCTTAGCAAAGCTTACACCGGTAATCATCATCCCTTTATTTTTTAAATATAAGAAACTTTCGGATGAGGCGCTGCGAACACGTATTTTGAATTTAGCGGATAAAATGAAGGTAAAAATTCTGGATTGTTTTGAAATAGATTTCAGCAAGAAGACACTCAAAGCAAATGCTGCCTTTGTGGGCGTAGGAGGCACCCGGCGCGTGATCCTTGCTGATACCTTAAAAGATAAATATAGCCACGATGAAATTGAGGTGATTCTGGCGCATGAATTTGCGCATTACAGATTAAAGCATCTAATAAAGCTTATCTTGGTGAATTCTTTGGTCACCATCCTGATTTTTTATCTCATATTTAAGACCAGCGGTTATTCCTTGGGCCTATTCCGTTTATCTTCATTAGCGGATTTAGCTGGCCTGCCGCTTATCCTCATCTATTTTGTGCTTTTTGGGATAATCATGCAGCCATTTGAGGCGTTTATGAGCCGCGCCTTTGAGAGAAATGCAGACAGGATGTCGTTGGATGTCACCGGCCTAAAAGGCGCCTTTATTTCTATGATGAATAAACTTGCTGCTCAGAATCTTGCGGACAGATCCCCGCATCCAGCGATTAAGTTTTTCTTTTTTGACCATCCGCCTGTGGATGAGCGGATTAAGATGGCAGAAAGGCAGAAGATATGACAAATAAAATAACAAGGATTATTGCGCTCTTGAGTATATTTGTGATTATCGGCTTTGTTTTGGCAGCTTCAGCGATTATTGCTTCCAGGAAGTCCTCCAGCGATAAAACAATCAGTCCTGAAGAGGCAGGCAGGAGAGTCCTGGATCTGGCAAACAAGTATTTCCTGCAGAATAAAAATGCAGCCATCTCAGGAGAGCCGGCAGAGGAAAGCGGATTATATAAAGTAAACTTAAATGTCGATAAAAACACGCTGCCCTTTTATCTGACCAAGGACGGTAAATCCATTATTTTTCCCAATGGCCTAATGGAGGTGGAGAAAATTAAAGAGCAAGCTAAAAAAGAGCAGGCTAAAGATCAGATGCTTAAGGCGGACAGGCCAAGCGTTGAATTATTTGTGATGAGTTTCTGCCCTTATGGCGTCAAAGCGCTGAAAGATGCGCTGCCCTTAAAGAGCCTTTTCAAAGACAAAATAGATTTTAAAATCAAATATATCGTCAGCGTGAAGGGCGAGAGCATCAATGAAGTTGAATCCCTGCACGGAAGCGAAGAAGTTAAGGAAGATCTGCGGCAGGCAGCAATAATACAGTTTTACCCCGATAAATTCTCTTTGTATCTAGAAAAGATAAATGAAAAATCCTGTCTTATCTCCTGCGGCGCGCTGAAATTAGAAGATTACTGGAAAGAGACGGCCCGAACTTTAAAGATGGACGTCAAGAAAATTGAGTCCTTTGCCTATGGCCGAGAGGGAATGGAGTTATTGAAGCAAAATGAAGCTGATGCCAAAATTTACGCTGTAGAGGCAAGCCCAACTTTGATTATAAATGGCGTAAAGAGTGACGCGATTTACAGTGGGACAAAGGCAACGCAAGAAGCAATCTGCTCTGCCTTTAGTGTTTTGCCAAATGAATGCCAGGAAAAGGAGGCCATATGAAAGACAGCACAAGATTACTGTTAGCTTTTATCATTGTTTTTGCGATGGCGCTGCCCGTTTTTGCCAGGGGAATGTTTGACATTTCTACGCAGCCGCCTACTCCAACATTATTATCACCTAATGAGAAAGTCGATTTGTCTGGTAAGGCCACCTTAAAATTTAAATGGTATTCAGAAACATCTTTTGCTGTTGACCACCTTGAATTTAGAATTTATAAAGGTAATGTTGCCACCGCTGAAAATTTAATTTTTAAACAGGATCTCTCTATGACTGCTTCGAGCATAGAAGTAAAATCAGACCTGTTTGATATTGGGCAGGTCTACACCTGGACCTTACGGCTGCTCTCGCGTGGAGGACAAAAGTCAGATAAGAGTTTTGATACTTTTGAGGTGATTAAGAAGTAGATAGAACCCCGGAGACAATTTTTGCGGCACGGAAAGCCGCGCCTTTTTCGCCAAGCAAAGATTTGACCGAGGCCAGATCCTTTTTCATCTGCTCTGCCTCTTGGGGTTTTTTGAGGATTCTTAAGGCAAATTCGGAAATTTTCTTTGGGGATGCAGCAAACTGAATAAATTCCGGCACAATTAATTTATCCGCCACAATATTTACCATCCCGATAAAAGGCACCTTTACCTGCGGCCGATACAGAAGATAATTTAATAGACCCATCTTATAAATCACTGCAAATGGTTTCTGCATTATCGCTGTTTCTAAGGTAGCTGTGCCTGAAGCAACCAGGGCAAAATCCGCAACATTAAGGCAATCGTAAGTCTTCCCTTCAATTATTTCTAAATTTGAGTTAAATCCCTTAGTCTCTCTGATATATATTTCCCAGTCAACATTGGGGGATTTTGCAATCACAAATTGCACATTCTTAAGCTGCTTTTCAATGAGGGTAGCGCTTTTTAGCATTAACGGAAGGATATCCCTGACTTCTGATTTTCTTGATCCGGGCAAGAGAGCAATGGTAGTTTTGCCTGTGGACAAGTTAAACTGTCTTAAGAATTCCTTTTTATCCATTGTCGGCTTGACAATATCAAGAAGCGGATGCCCCACAAAATCCACGTTTATTCCCTGCTCCTTATAGAATTCCTCTTCAAATTTAAAGAGCACAATGATTCTTGAGATAAATTTCTTGATTGTTTTGATTCTGCCCGGCCGCGATGCCCAGACCTGGGGGCTTATGTAGTAGATAGTGGGGATACTTTTATTGATTGATTTGGCAAGCCGGAGGTTGAACCCGGAGAAATCCACAAAGATAAGGCAATCCGGTTTTTTTTCTTTGATTTTAGTGAGGATAAAATCTTTAAGTGCAAAGAAATGGGGGAGTTTTTTCAGGACATCAAAGAGCCCGATGACAGAGAGGTCTTTAATATCGTAGATAATCTCTGCGCCTGCCCGACGTAACTCTTCTCCGCCGACAGCGGATATTTTTATTTCAGGATCTAATTTTAGGATTTCTTTGGCAAGATTCGCGGCATTGAGGTCTCCGGAGGCCTCACCGCAGATTAAGAGGATTTGTTTTTCTGCCATATTTCGTTCTGGATCTCCAGGGCCACTGCCAGCGCTTCTCTTGCTACCGGACCCGAGACCAACGGCTCTTTATGTTCGAGGACGCAGTCAATGAAAGACTGCAGTTCTTTCTGCAGGGGCTGTTCTTTTTCAATGGGCAGGTTTTCCTTAGTGATCTGCTGTCCCACTCTTTTATATACAGAGGCCTTAGCTTCCTTGTAATCTAAGGATATATAGGTATCTTCCTGAAAGATGCGGATTTTGCGCATTACTTCATCGGAAACGCGGCTTGCCGTAAGATTAGCGATGCAGCCATTTTCAAAGGTAATGCGGCTGTTGGCTATGTCCTCGAATTGGGTCAGGACATTTACTCCCACTGATTCAATTTTCTTGATTTTAGAAGGAACAAGCCCCAGCACAATATCAATATCATGAATCATAATGTCCAGAACTGCTCCGACATCTAAGGAGCGATGCGGAAATGGGCTGAGCCGGTGGCACTCAATAAATTTTGGCTCTTTGATGAGTTTCTGCGTGGCGCTAAAGGCGGAATTAAATCTCTCAATGTGGCCGACCTGCAAAATCAGGTCGTTTTTCCGGGCGATTTCAATTAAAGAATCGGCTTCCTGAAGGTTTGGGGTAAAGGGTTTTTCTACCAGCGTATGTATTTTCTGCATCAGGAAGTCGGAAGCTACCTCGTAATGCGATTTGGTGGGCGTGGCCACACTTACCGCGTCAACTTTATCAAAAAGCTCATGATAATCGCTGAAGGCCGGTACATTTAGGCCCTTAGAGATTTCGTTCAGGCGAGTTTCGTTAACATCGCAGACTGCCACCAGCTCGCAGTGCTTTAATTCCTTGTAGATTTTGGCATGGATACTGCCTAAGTGCCCAACTCCGACAACGCCTACCCTTAGTTTGCGCATAATATGGATGATAGCAAACCGCGCGCCTGCTTGCAACTAAAATCTTTTTTGCTAAGCTGACCTGGTTTTTAGCGGGTCCTGTCTTGGACTATTTCTCGCGGGGACGCTTGTTTTGCCCCAGCGTGGCAAAACTTCGTCCTCCGCTTACGCTTAAGGACGAAGCCCTGAGCGTAGCCGAAGGGCTGCGCTCCCCTGCGGTGCCTCGCTCTCACCGAGCATCCAGATAGCGGGTGAACCATGCCCGCTCGGCATCCTCGGAGGCCCCGCTCGAAATCAGTCCAAGCCACCCGCTAAAAATAGAAACAAATAATAAATTCCTGTTGACGCAGTCCCCCTCAGAGGTATAATCAAGTCAACAAGGAGGGCTCATGATTAAGAAAACATTAATTTTGGTAATTGGAATTTTAATTGTCTTTGCCTCTTTTGCTTTTGCCCAGGAAGAAAAACTCACCATTAGCACTTATTACCCATCGCCATACGGCGTGTACAATGAGATGCGCTTTTATCCGCACAGCCCTGCAACGCTTACCTGTACATTAGAGCAGGAAGGACTGACCTATTTTGATTCCAATGAGCATATCCTGAAGGTATGCGCTTGTCCGGGAGGCGACTCTACTAAATGCTCCTGGTCAGCTGTGCCGGGAAGAGGAGGTGGGGGAGTAAAGGTGGTAGAAGGCCACGGTATCGTTCCTACTAAGTGTCCGGGGCATGCCGGAACTCCGTTATTCTGCGGGGTATTTTATGAGGACATTACTTTTTCTGAGCCATTCAGTTCTCCTCCTAAGGTCCTGGTGAGCATTGAAGATACGGGTCCTGTTGGTGGTTGCGCTCAACATACCACCGATAGAGTCATAGCTTATCCTACCAATGTTACTACAACTGGGTTTAGGCTTATGGCTGCCTCCTCGCCAGACAGCCCTTTTTGCGGAGCAACGGGTGCAACTAGTTGTACTCGGGCAAAAGTCGGTTACATTGCTATTGGCGAACAATAAAATATAATTTAGGGAATTAGGAAAAAATGGCACGGTTTTTCTGAAGCCGTGCCATTTTTATGACCCTTTGTCATTGCGAGCCCGAAGGGTGCCTGCCTGCCGGCAGGCAGGAAGCAATCCCTTTTTGGATTGCTTCGTCTCCGCCTTCGGCGGATCCTCGCAATGACAGCAAAGGGGTATACTTCAGCTCTGGCATAAACAACCTTTTATATAAAAAAGGTTGCGGCAGCTCACCAGATATGCTACAATAATTTTCCTTTGGCTATGGCTTTGCCTATCGGAAGGCAAACCACTGTCTTCTGCCTTGTGGCCATTGTACAGGAGCAAAAGATGCGGGATTATTTGAAGTTACTGAGATTTGTGAAGCCCTATTTGGGGCTGTTTGGACTGGCCTCCATATGCATGGTTTTCTCTGCGATCTTTGACGGAGTGTCGCTGACCATGATCATCCCCTTCGCGGATAAGGTCTTTACCAACAAAAAAATCATTATCCCTGCCAAATTACCTACCTTTTTAGCTAATTTTGTGGATAAAATCAATAATATTCCTCAGGAAGCGCTCCTTAAGTATATGATTTTCGTGATTATTGGGCTTTTTATCCTTAAAGGATTCTTTGGATATTGGCAGAGCTTTCTTATGTCTAATATCGGCCAGCATGTGGTTAAAGACATCCGCTCCAAGCTTTATGCCAAGCTTCAAGCGCTTTCCTTGGATTATTTCACGCATAAACGCGGCGGCGAGCTGATTTCGCGTATTACCAATGATGTAAGACTGGTGGAAAACGCTGTTTCTTACGGCTCAACAGATCTAGTTTACCAGACTGCACAGGTGGTTATATTCCTGTTTCTGACCCTTTTTCTTAACTTTAAGCTTGGGATTATCTCTATAATTTTAGTTCCATTTATCACTTTTCCAATTATCAAGGTGGGCAAAATCTTAAGAAAGCTCTCCAAAAGATCTCAGGAAAAAATGGCGGATATAAATAGCCTGCTTTATGAGACGATTATCGGCACCCGCATTGTCAAGGCCTTTAATATGGAGAATTATGAGATAGAAAAATTTAACCGCTCAAATTACGATTATTACAAAATCTCCATGAAGTCCATAAAACGCCTGCTGATACTCAGCCCCATTACGGAGCTTTTAGGTTGTTTTGCCGCGGTTATTATTATCTGGTGGTGCGGACAGGATATTATCTCCGGAAAGATCTCCTTTGGCGTGTTCGGAGTTTCCATGGGCGCGCTCCTGTCCCTGATCAGGCCGTTTAAAAAATTGAGCCAGGTGCATTCTATAAATCAGCAGGCAGTAGCAGCCAGCGAGAGGATTTACGAGGTATTAGAGACAAACCCGACAGTAGCAGAAAAGCCAGATACAATAGAATTAACCGGATTTAGCGACCGCATTGCCTTTGATAATGTCTGGTTTAATTACGACACTAATGAGGTTTTAAAAGGAATTAATTTGGAAGTAAAGCGCGGACAGATGCTGGCAGTGGTAGGCCCGAGCGGCACGGGAAAGACTACGCTTTTAGATTTAATCCCGCGCTTCTATGACCCGGAAAAGGGGAGGGTTTTAATTGACGGCATAGATATAAAAGGGGTCAGCTTAAAATCCCTGCGCCGGCAGATCGGGATTGTCACGCAGGAGACCATACTTTTTAATGATACAATCAAGGCGAATATTGCTTACGGCAATACTGCTGCCTCACAAATAGAGATAGAGCAGGCGGCAGTTCAGGCGCATGCCCATGAATTTATCAAGCACCTGCCGCAAGGTTATGACACGGTTATTGGCGACAGGGGAATGAAGCTTTCCGGTGGAGAGCGCCAGAGGATTGCCATTGCGCGCGCGCTGCTAAAGAATCCGCCGATTTTAATCCTGGATGAAGCCACTTCGCAGCTTGACTCAGAGGCGGAGCGCATTGTCCAGCAGGCCCTGGACAGATTGATGCAGGGAAGGACCGTATTTGTCATTGCCCACCGGCTTTCCACAGTCAGAAATGCCCACAGAATCGTGGTTTTAGACCGCGGAGTCATTGTAGAGCAGGGTTCTCATAGCGAGCTGCTTGCCAGGAATGGGCTGTACAGGCGGCTTTATGAGATGCAGGAGCTGCAGAAATAATTTGCATATCCTGGCTTATTTGATATAATTATTAAATTAACCTAGTGCCTTAGGAAGGTATTAGCAAATATTAACAATTTTTAAAAAGAGGGGGAAAAAGACGTGCCATCAGAATTAATCAAACAACTCTTAGAAGCAGGAGTGCATTTTGGGCATCAGAAAAAACGCTGGAATCCCAAGATGAAGAAATTCATCTTTGGAGATAGAAGCGGTATTTACATTATTGACCTCGAGAAGACCGAGGAGTGCATCAACGCTGCCCGCGATTTCTTACTGGACATCACCTCAAAAGGTGAATTCGTGCTTTTTGTGGGGACAAAAAAGCAGGCGCAGGAAGTAGTGCTGCAGGAGGCCCAGCGCTGCGGCATGTATTATGTCACTGAGCGCTGGCCGGGGGGGCTCATGACCAACTTTGCGACCATCAAGAAAAGCATTAACCGCCTCAAAGACATAGAAAAGATGCGCGAGGACGGGACTTTTGGGAAGCTCACCAAGAAAGAGGTGGCCCGTCTGGAAAAGGAATTGGCCAAGCTGAATAAGAACTTCTCCGGGATCGTCAAGATGGAGAAAATGCCAAAGGCAATGTTTGTGGTGGATACCAAAAAAGAGGAGACCGCAGTGCTTGAGGCAAATAGGCTGCATATACCTGTGATCGGACTGATTGACACCAACTCTAACCCGGACCTGATTGCTTATCCTATACCGGGCAATGATGATGCCACCAAGTCCATCCGCGCTATCACCACCCTTATCGCCGATGCGGTTATTGAGGGCAGAAAACGATTCCTTTCTTATCTTTCCCAGGAGGGTGTGGTGGTAAAAGAAGAGAAAGTTGAAGAGCAGCCGATAGTTTTACCTGAGGAAGAAGTAAAGATAAAGGAAATTGAAGAGATAGTGGAGACTGAAGAGCCAGCTGAGGGAGAAGCAAAGCCGACAAAAAAAGGCCGTGTCAAGGGCGCTCCAGAAGAAAAACCAAGGACCAAAAGAAAGGTGTAAGTAGGTATGGGAATATCAGCAGAACAAATCAAGGAGTTAAGGCAATTGACCTGCGCCAGCATTGCACATTGCAAATCTGCGCTTGAGGAGGCAAAGGGAGATATAAAGAAGGCAGCGGCGATCCTGCGCAAGAAGGGATTGGAAATTGCGGCTAAAAAGGAAGGCCGCGCTGCCAAAGAAGGAAGGATTGAGGCCTACATCCATCACGGCAACAAAATCGGAGTCCTGCTTGAGGTTGATTGCGAGTCTGATTTTGTGGCGCGTAATAGTGAGTTCGCCCAGTTTACCAAGGATCTCTCCATGCAGATAGCAGCCTGCAATCCTGCGTATATAAAGAAGGAAGAGGTGCCGGCAGATGTGCTAGAGCAGGAAAAGAACAAGGATGAGTTTATCAAAAACAATTGCTTGCTGGAGCAGGTTTTTGTCAAGGACCCCAGCATTACAATAAAGGATTATCTGGGCGCTATCGTCTCAAAGCTCGGTGAGAATATTGTCATCCGCAGGTTTGTGCGATATAAGATCGGCGAATAATGACGGCTAAGTCTATCTATAAAAGAGTTGTTTTGAAATTAAGCGGTGAAGCGCTGCAGGGTAAGAGAGCCCACGGAATTGACCAGCCTGTTTTAGTAACTTTCGCACGTCAGATAAAAGAGATAAGGGGAATGGGCGTGGATGTGGCGATTGTTTTGGGTGGCGGAAATATTTTCCGCGGCCAGGAGAATGTCGCCTCGCGCGGCCTGGATATGGACAGGTCAGTAGCTGATTACATGGGGATGCTGGCCACGGTAATAAACGGCCTGGCCCTGCAGGATGTGTTAGAGAAGACAGGGGTCCCTACGCGCGTCATGACTGCAATAGAGATTCAGCGTGTGGCAGAGCTCTATATCAGAAGAAAGGCGATCAGGCACCTTGAAAAGGGCAGGGTTGTTATTTTTGTGGCAGGAACAGGCAACCCATATTTCACCACTGATACTGCGGCGGCGCTGCGGGCAATGGAGATAAATGCGGACGCAATATTAAAAGCCACAAAAGTTGACGGCGTCTATTCAGCAGATCCCTTAAAGGTAAAAGGAGCCAGGAAATTTGACAGATTAAAATATATAGATGTGTTAAAGCGCGGTCTTAAGGTTATGGATGCAACTGCCATCAGCCTTTGTATGGACAACAAATTGCCCATCATCGTCTTCAATCTGAACAAAGTGGGCAATATCAAGCGCGTGCTGCAAGGCGCAAAAATTGGCACGGTAGTGGAATAAAGGAGGCAAAGAACACACATGACTACCAAGGAAATCCTGCACAGTACCGACGAGAAAATGAAGAAGGCATTTGATTCTGTAACCAGGGAATTCTCTGAAATAAGGACAGGACGGGCTAGTCCTCATCTGGTTGAAGGCCTATATATTGATTACTACGAGACGCCGACACTGCTTAAACAATTGGCTTCTATTTCCGTGCCGGATGCGCATTTGATTGTGATTCAGCCGTGGGACCCGAGCGCAATCCCTGAG
>Ga0315285_10003486_pt1 | contig 16380 bp, 14 predicted proteins | sample YL17G09_36_MG_FD_203698 | JGI IMG/M metagenome (GOLD analysis project Ga0315285, IMG submission 203698) | Sediment microbial communities from Yellowstone Lake, YNP, Wyoming, USA - YL17G09_36 | ecosystem: Environmental > Aquatic > Freshwater > Lake > Sediment | place: USA: Wyoming | collected... | reverse complement strand
TTTCTTATCAGGATCAAGAAGCATCAGGGAGCAAATCTTGGAATTCATAATCTCAGCAGTAACATTTACAATCAGACGCAGAAGTTCTTCCAGATACAACCCTGAGGTAATCAGGTTTGCCACCTTGGCCAGCGCTTCGATTTGTCTTAAATATATCTGATAGCCTTTTTTATTCTTTTCTTTGGGCATCTTATAATATAGGCAGGTATCTGTCTATTTCGTATTGGGTAACCTGGGCCTTGTATTCATCCCACTCCAGCTTTTTGTTGCGGATAAAAAATTCAAAAACCTTCTCCCCTAAGCATTCTTTAACCAGCTTACTCTTTTCGGTAATCTTAATTGCCTCAAATAAATCCTCAGGAAGCGATTTTATTCCTGCCCTATCTCTCTGTTCTGTGCTCATATGATAGATGTTATCATTTGCGGGTTCGCCTAATTTATAATTCTTTCCAACCCCTTCTAAGCCCGCAGCCAGCATAACCGAGAATGCCAGATAAGGATTGCAGGCTGGGTCAGGCGAACGATATTCGATACGCGTGGCTTTTTCCTTACCGGGTTTATACATCGGAACACGGATAAGCGCAGAGCGGTTCATTTGTGCCCAGCAGATATAAACCGGGGCCTCATATCCAGGCACCAGGCGTTTATAGGAATTAACCCATTGGCTGGTCACGGAGGTAATCTCCTCGGAGTATTTTAAGAGGCCGGCAATAAACGCCTTGCCAATACTGGAAAGATGATATTTCTCTTTCTTATCAAAGAAGGCATTCTTCTCGCCCTTAAACAACGACTGATGCACATGCATTCCTGAACCATTTATGCCAAACACTGGTTTGGGCATAAAGGTAGCATGTAAACCTTTCTGTTGGGCGATTTCTTTAACTACCAGCCTGTAAGTCATCACATTGTCTGCCATAGTCAGCGCATCAGTGTATCTTAAATCAATTTCATGCTGGCTGGAAGAGACCTCATGATGGCTGTATTCTACAATAATACCTAAATCCTCTAAGGCGCTGACCGTCTCATTTCTTACGCTCTGGGCAACATCTAAGGGCGTTAAATCAAAATATCCGCCCCTGTCTAAGATAATTGTATTTTTAGGATTATTGAAATAAAAATACTCCAGTTCCGGGCCAACGCAATAGGTAAAACCCAACTTTTTCGCTTGAGCAAGATTCTTTTTTAAGACGAACCTCGGGTCAGCCTCAAAGGGCTTGCCATCGGGGCTAAATATATCGCAGAACATCCGCGCCACAGGCTGGTCTTTCGACTCCCAGGGCAATATGGCAAAGGTGTTGGGATCCGGACGTGCAATCATGTCAGACTCTTCGATACGCGCAAAGCCTTCAATTGAAGAACCATCAAAGCCCATGCCGTCCTCTAAGGCGCGGGACAGCTCATTTATAGTGATGGTAAAACCTTTTAAGAACCCCAATACATCGGTAAACCATAATCTGACGTAGCGCACCTTGTGTTTTTTGACTAACTTTAAGATTTCACTCTTGGTTTTTTTAGACACCTCTACCTCCCTCTTAAAAAAATCTTTATCCTGTTTAATGCCTCTTTCAGATTATCAAAACTTGAGGCATAGGATATACGCACATGGTTATTGAATTCCTGACCAAAGGCAGTCCCAGGAACAACCGCTACTTTCTGTTCTTTAAGCAGCCTTTGTGCAAAATCCATAGCCTGCATACCAGAATTATTTATACAAGCAAAGATATAAAAAGCGCCTTGTGGCTTTGTGCATATAAGACCTATCCGGTTTAACCCCTCTATAATAAATTCTCGCCTTCTTTTATATTCGCGCTTCATCTCTTCTACTGATTTTCTACCGCTCTGCAATGCCTCGCATGCTGCCATTTGAGACGTTATCGGAACACACATAATCGTGTACTGATGTATCTTAGTCATTGCCGCAATTATTTCTTTTGGGCCGCAGACAAAACCCACGCGCCAGCCGGTCATCGCATAACTTTTTGAGAACCCGTCGATGTAGATGGTGTTGTTCTTTGCTTGCGGAAGCGTAGCAAATCGGGTATGCTCGAAATCATAAGTTAAATCCCCATAGATTTCATCGGTTATGCAAAGGACTTTATGTTTCAAGAGTACTTTATTGATTTCGCTCAATTCTTTTTTGTTATAGGACACCCCAGTGGGATTTGCAGGGTAATTTAAGATTATTGCCTTGGTCTTCTTATCGATATGTTTCTCTAAAACCTTTGCGGTAAGCCTAAACCCCTGCTGGCTTGTATTTATATAGACCGGTATTCCGCCTGATAATTCCGTCATCGGGCCATAAGAAACATAACTGGGACTGGGGATAAGAATTTTATCGCCCGGGTTTATAATTGCGCGTAAAACCAGATCCACTCCCTCGCTTGCGCCCACGGTAATCAGGATTTCCTCCTCAGGACAATATTCAAGATTATATTTGTTTTTGAGGTATCGTGTTATTCCTAACCTTAACTTATAAAGTCCTTTGTTGGAGGTATAAGAGGTAAAGCCTTCCTCTAAGGAAAATATACCTGCCTCGCGTATCTGCCAGGGAGTGACGAAATCAGGCTCGCCTACGCCCAGTGAAATAACATCCTTCATCCCGAGCACTAAATCAAAAAATTGCCGGATTCCGGAGGGCTGCATCTCCTGAACTTTTTTAGAAACAATTTCTTTCATAACTTTAAACTTTTACCTTTTTACTTTTTACTTTTAAGTTAATAAGATATGGCTATCCTCTTATTTTCTTCCCTGTGTTTTAAAATTACCCCGTCCTCCTTATATTTCTTAAGCAAAAAATGCGTAGTTGTCCCCTTCACATTTTCTAACGGTGCTAATTTCTCCGCTATAAAGCGCGAAACAGTATGCAGGTCCTTGCCTTCTACAATCAGAAGCAAATCATAGGTTCCGGAGATAAGATAGCAGCTGGAAACTTCGGGGAATGAATATATGCGTTCTGCAACCTTATCAAAACCCACATCCTTCTGCGGAGTGACATTCACCTCTATCAAAGCCCTGACGCTGGCATCCGTATCCTTAATCAATTCTTTATTAATCACTGCCTTATATTTCAAGAGTACGCCTTCCTTTTCATATTTCTTGATTGACTCTTTTATACTCTGCGGTTTCTTCTTCAGCATTTTGGCTATTTCTTCCGGAGTCGTGCGCGCGTCTTTTTCTAGTATCTCTAATATCTCATCCATCTCTCTCCTCCGTTTATTAAATATAACAAATCTTGGGTCCTTGTCTTTTATGTTCTGACTTCTTTATCATCGCTTTTACTTTCTTTACCTTTTCTTTTGAAAGCACCTGTTTGTTCTTTTTCTCCAGACGCTCTAAGATATCGTCAAGTTCAGCATAAGTAATGCCCATCTCTCCCTCATCGGTCTGGCCCGGCCAGAGGCCTGCAGTGGGCGCCTTGGTAATGATGCGGTTGGGTATTTTTAATTCTCTGGCTAAACTTCTTACCTGTCTTTTTAACAAATCACCTATGGGCAGGATATCTGTCGCACCGTCTCCGTGTTTAGTAAAATAACCTACCATAATTTCTGATTTGTTTCCCGTGCCCGAGACCAGATAATTAAGTTTATTGGCAAAATAATAAAGAACCGACATTCTCAGGCGCGGCTTGAGATTACTTTTAGCTAGATTACCTGCCCGAGGTAGAATCTTTATCAAATTATCATAAATCCTGGATAAATCCACTGTCCGGGTTTTAATCTTTAGTTTTTTGGCTACCATCCTTGCATCTTCTAAATCCTGATATTGGCTGTGGCAGGGTAAAATCAAGGCCAAAAGCCTCTTTCTTCCCACTGCTTCTTTAGCCAGGCTTGCTACCACAGTAGAATCCACTCCTCCGGAGAGGCCCATCACAATACCTTTTGTCTTTGCCTGTTTTACCTGCTTTTTAATCCAACTGATAATTTTACTTTTCATCATATATTGCCCTTTATCTATTTTAACTTCCAGCTGGAATCTTCTTGGATAGCAAATCAATCAAATAACTGGCGGAAAAAGGCTTGGTTATATAATCTTCTGCGCCCAGAGATTTAGCTTGACGGACACTTTCTTCATCCTCCAGTGCGGTAATCATAATTACCTTTATAGTCTTATCAATCTCTTTTATCTTTCGCAGAACATCCAATCCCGAAGTATCCCCTAACCGCATATCCAAAAGCGCTAAATGCGGCCGTTCTTTTTTTATCAATTCTATTGCCTCGGCTTCAGAGGTAGCAGTCAAAACAAGGTAATTCTTTTTGCTTAAGAAACTCTTGGTTAACTGGCATATCTCTTCTTCATCATCAATTACTAATATCCTTGTCTTATCCATCTAGACTAATACCTAATTTATAAAGTATAGCAAGCAAAAACTGTCAGGTCAAGATCGCGAGGTTATATTTTTATTTTGCTTTTATGGCTAAGACCTTAATCAGGTCAGCTGCATCTTCTATTTTGTCCGTTACCCCTTCCAGATATTCTGCCAACTGATAGCACAACAGAAGGCTTGTCGGCTCCAGTTTTGCATGTATCATTGCCTCAATCAGAATTTTTTTCTGATCATCCGCTTCATGTTCAAGCCGGTCTACATCTTCGCAATCCGCCAGCGCTTTCTTTAAATCGTTCTTGGCAAGTGCCTGGATTGATTCTCTTAGTTTGGTAATTGAACTTAAGATTAGCCCTGTGGCGCTGGATATATTTTTTGAAATATTTTCCGGGAGTTTCTGTTCAATAAATCCCAGAAGCCTGGCTGCACCGTTTGTCCAGTCAGCGATCCTATCCAAAGATTTAGCAAAATGCATCAAATCTTCCCTGTCAGGAGGAAGCAGAAGGCTCTCGGATAGTTCGCTTACCATTTTTGACCTTAATATATCCGCCTGATGCTCGCTTACCCTGACGTTTTCGATGGCTTGAGTTTTAGCATTTAAATCTCCCTGAATAAATGCGCTAACTGCCTCCGAAAAATACTTAACTGTCTTGTAAGTCTCTTCTACGTGTTTCTTCGCATCCTCCAAGATAGATTGTTCCTCTGCCATGCCTAACCAGCCTAAAATATTACGCATTTCTCTCATCTTAACCTCCTGTTTTTATAAATAACATAATCCCTTTTAGCATGATAAAACTAATAATACCGGAAACAAATGGTGTGGCTATCCAACAGATAATTATTTCTCTCATAATCCGCAGGTTTATCACCCGCGTACCTCTTACCAACCCTACGCCAAAGATAGCGCCTACAATAGAATGGCTTGTAGAAACGGGTATGCCGAAAACAGTATATATGTGCACATTTATCGCGCTGGCCAATTGTGCTGAAAAAGCCATAATCGGTAAAAGATGGGTTATCTCCAAACCAATCGTCTCGATTACTTTGTATCCCCAGGTCATAATCCCCAAGACTATTGCCAGACCTCCAAAGATTACACTTACCGTCGGCGTAAGCACCCCTGCTCCGGCAATCAGGCCTGTGGCATTGGCTACATCATTTGCGCCCCAGGAATAAGCCACATAACAGCCGCTGGCAATAATAAGCGCTGCTATGCTTATCCTTATATATTTGCGCGGAATAAATCTATAAAATATATTTTTAAAAATCCTATAAAAGAGATAACCTAAGACAGCCGCACCAATAGGAGTAAAAATCCAACAGATAAAGATATCCAGCAACACTTTCCACCTGACCGGTGCATGTATAGCTAATCCTGCTCCGGCTACTGCACCCACAATAGAGTGGCTGGTGGAAATTGGCATCTTCCAATAAGTAGCCAGCACCACCCAGGCGCAGGCAGCGAAGGTCGCTACCACTGCTATATATAACTGTAACGTCTTCCCAAGTTCGTTTAACGGTACAATACCTCGACCAATGGTCTTGGTAACGTAAGAACCCTGTAAAAATGCACCCAGAAAACCAAAGATAGAGATTAAGATAATCGCTTGCCACAGGGTTAAGACCTTAGAGCCAACTGCTGTGCCTAAAGAATTGGCAGCATCATTGGCTCCGATGGACCAACCGATGGCAACAGCCATTAACAGAACTAGAAAAATTAATAATAAAAACACGGATTAACTTCCTTTGCAAACCTTAACACAAATACCGCAGATATACTGGTCCACTAAACGCTGTTTCTGAAATTCCTTTAATTTCTCAAAACACTTGATGTGGTCAAATTCAGAAGGTTCATCCTTTATTGCTCCAGAAGGACATATTTTAACACAAAATCTACAATCTCCACAATCTTTTATTACTGGCTTATCTATCCTTAACGGCATATCAGTAAGAATGGAAACTAGACGAAATTGACTACCGAAGGTTTGGTTAACTAACAAATTATTCCTGCCTATCCAGCCCAATCCCGCTAAAACTCCGAGTTTCTTATGTGAAAGATGCGCCTTCTGATTCTGCCAGTCTAGAATCTGAGAGGCTGGTATGGGCAGGGCAAGATAACTTTTATTTTGTATATAATTACTTGTCTTAAGCGCAATTTGGTCAAGAAGGGCGTTAACTGTCCGATAGTGGTGGAAATAAAGCCGCGTGGGTGCATTTTCGATTTCTTCCAAGATACTTTCGGATAACCTTAGACCCAGACAGACTGCTTTATCAAGCTTCTCTAATAACTTCTGAGAAAGCAGAAAATCTTTTTTTATATCACTGATATCCGCTACGCCGAATAAATCCGCACCTTGCCCCTGAGAGAATTTTTTAAGTTCAAGATAATTTTTGTTTTTCTCCATCTAATTTCTTTAGATAAACCATTAAAAGAGAAATTGCCGCCGGCGTCACACCTGAGATACGCGAGGCCTGGCCTAAATTAAGCGGCTTAAATTTATTTAATTTCTCTCTTATCTCGCGGGAGAGCCCTGGAATATCAGTATAATTTATCTCCTGTGGCACCCTTATACATTCCAAATTCTTGAATCTCTCTACGTCTTTAAACTGCCTTTGGATAAAACCTGAATATTTTACCTCAATTTCAACCTGCTGCAAAGCAAATTCAGGAATATCTAATTTAACGTGATCAAAGCCTTTTAAGTCTTCTAGCTTTATCTGCGGCCTTTTTAAAATTTCTTCTAAGGTCGTAGGCTTCTTTATATTAGAGGTATTAAGACGACAGAGTTGAGTATTAATTCCTGATGTAGGTTTTAAGCGGGTGTTCTTTAAAAAATCAATCCCTTTTTTGATGGCTTCTTTTTTCTCTTCTGTTTTTTGATATTCCTCTTTGGATACCAAGCCAAGTTCATAGCCTATCTTTCTTAAGCGTAAATCCGCATTATCCTCGCGTAAAATAAGACGATACTCGACACGCGATGTGAACATCCGATAGGGTTCATTTGTACCCTTAGTGGTTAAATCATCGACCAGGACTCCAATGTAGCTCTTGGAACGATCCAAAACAAGTGGTTCTTTATTTTGGATGCGCAGGCTGGCATTAATCCCGGCAACTAGCCCCTGTGCTGCTGCCTCCTCATAACCTGTGGTGCCGTTAATCTGTCCGGCAAGATATAAATTTTTGATTGGCTTTGTTTCTAGCGTGGGGTAAAGTTGTGTGGGGCTAACCACGCTATGCTCTATGCCATAGCCAAAGCGGATTACCTTTGCCTCTTCTAATCCCTCAATAGAATGTAATATTTCTAACTGCACATCTTCAGGTAAACTAGTAGATAAACCGTTAGGATAAATTTCATCTGTATCAAGCCCTTGCGGCTCTAAAAATATCTGGTGTCTTTCTTTGTCGGCAAATTTGACAATCTTATCTTCAATAGAAGGACAATAGCGTACACCTGTGGCTTTAATAATACCAGTGTAAAGCGGTGAACGGTCTAAATTATCCAGGATAATCTTATGGGTATTTTTATTGGTGTAGGTAATATGGCAGGGAACCTGTCTCTGTTTTATTTCTTTGGTAGAAAAGGAAAACGGCCTGGGAGGGATATCTCCCTGCTGGACAATTAGCTTAGAGAAATCTATGGTATTCTTATCCAGCCTCGGGCAAGTACCGGTCTTAAATCTCAAGAGACTAAAACCTAATTCTTTTAGATTATCGGCTAAGCCTAGACTGGCAGGTTCATTTATCCTGCCTCCGCTAAAATGATTTAAACCCATGTGTATTAGTCCATCTAGAAAAGTTCCCGGACAGATAATCACAGCGCCTGATTCAATCTCTTCGTTTTTATCCGCAATTACTCCTCTTACCACCTCGTCTTTTACTATTAATTTCTTTGCCTCTGTTTCCTTTATATAAAGATTTTTCTGTCTCTTAACCAATTCCTTCATATACTGGTTATACCTGTGCATATCTATCTGTGCCCGCGAGGACTGCACAGCCGCACCTTTTGAGGCATTAAGTATTCTAAATTGGATACCACAGCTATCAGCAGCCCTGGCCATCTCTCCACCCAGCGCATCAATTTCTTTTACCAGTTGGCCTTTGCCTACCCCCCCGATTGCCGGATTACAGCTCATCCGACCTATTGAGTCAATGCTCAAAGTCAATAGCAGAGTGCGACAACCCAGCCGAGCACAAGCCACAGCTGCCTCAATACCGGCATGTCCTGCACCAATGACTATGACATCATATTTATTCATACTAAATACGTAGGTCTATAGTCTATGGTCAATGGTCTATAGTTCGCCATTTAGACATCTAGAGACTATAGACAATAGACCATCGACCCTTAATTTTTTTGACTTATTATTATACTACTCTCGCGCAGACTTTACAAGGAGGGGCATGATCTCCTGGCCGCGAAGTTCGCCTATGGAGCCAAATTTGGCTGCCTTCTCAGAAAAACTAAGTGAGCCGTCAGGTTTGATATTACCGCCTGAAATGAGTAAAGGCACAGGGTCAGCAGAATGGGCGCGGATTGCGCAGACAGTAGAATGGTCAGCAGTTACTGCAATTATTGTATTATTAATATCGAGTTGGGACAGTAGGCTAGTAAAGAAGAACTTATCAATCGCCTCAATGATTTCTTTCTTCTTCTGGAAATCTCCGTCGTGCGCCGGCTCATCCGGGCCTTTGATGTGCACATAGATACCGTCGTATTTTTTAATCGACCCCAAGGCAACTTTAGCCCAGATGGGGTAATCTACATCTAGATGCCCGGTTGAGGCAGGTACATCGATAATCTCCATTCCGGTTAAAAGGGCGATGCCTCTTTCTACCGGCATCTGCACAAAGGAACCAAACTTTAAATTGTAGAGGCTGTCTATCGGGGGGACTTTAGGCAGGTGGTCACCTGCATCCCGGGAGAGAATCACATTGGCGGGAAGTTTGTTTTCGGAAATTCTCTTTTTATTGACTAGCGATTCATTTAAAACTTTATGCGATTTTTGGGTGAATTCATTTAAAAGAAGGGCGGCTTCCTTGGCCTCAACGGAATCTTCATAGCCAGGCATGGGCTTGGCTTCTGCCACAAAATTTTCGAATTTCTCTTTTGCTACGCCAAATACACCTTCCCTCTCATAGGCAGGGTCAGTATTAGTGATCCAACCCGATAATTTAGAACGCATGCCTCTTATAACTAATACACCGCGATGGCCGATAGTATTTTTAAATTCGAAAGTAGCGCTCGAGAGAGTAACTTTGGAATTTATTTCTTTAGCTAAGGCTGTTGCTTCATCTATACCCAGGTTTCTTCCTACCCTGCGGTCTTGGATAGTTCGCCCGTCTTGCTCAACAGTGGCGAAATTAACCCTAAGGGCCGCATCACCGTCATTTACGTTTAAGCCTTCGGCAAAAGATTCCAAGGGGCCTCTGCCCGTATAATACTTGCGTGCATCGTAACCCAAGAGACTGATTACCGCGATATCCGACTCAGGGGCGATGTTTTTACCTACAGGATAAACCAAGCCGGTTTTACCTTTTTGGGCGAGTCGGTCAAGATTAGGGGTGAGTGCTGCTTCAAGGGGAGTTTTATTGTCTAATTCTTTCAGGGGCAAGTCGCCTAAACCATCCAGGACTATATATAAGAGCTTCTTCATTAACACTTAGAAAAGCCGCAGGCATGGCACTTCACGCAGCCCTCTTCATGGCGTAATGCTCCGCCGCAATCAGGGCAAACTCCTACGATATCTGCGTGATGTCCCAGATCAGTTGAGACAGGTTCATCTTCATAGGAGTGCTTCATAGCTACTGCTGCGGTCTCTACAGGAGCCTTTACTACCTGACCGTTGACGAGCCGTCTCTCAACCACGCGCGCAATAGCATCTGCGCAAGAAAATATACGCTGCCCCTTCTCCCAGGAAGGCGAAGGACAACGGATATTGCGTAACTGTTCAATAATGGCCTTTACCTCAATGCCTGAACGAAAACCTAAGGAAACTAACCTGCCGATTGCCTCAAGCTGAGACGCAGCACAGCCACCAGCCTTACCCATCTGGGTAAAAAGCTCAAAAGGCTTACCCTCTTCGTCAACATTTATGGTCACGTAGAGGTTACCGCAACCTGTGGAGACCTTAGTGGTGGTGCCGAGGATTACCTCGGGTCTCGGGCGGGGAACAATTTCTTTTTTTGATTCTATAGTTTTTTTTTCTTGCCTTTGCTCAGGGCTGCCGATATTTAAAACCTGTTCTTCGCGACTCCTGTCACGGTAAATGGTGATACCTTTACAGCTTAATTCATAAGCCATGAGGTATGCCTTCCTGACATCTTCTACGCCTGAGTCGTGAGGAAAGTTTATGGTTTTAGAGGTGGCGTTATGCACATATTTTTGAAAAGCCGCCTGCATGCGCACATGCCATTCAGGAGAGATATCGTGTGCCGTGACAAATATCCTTTTTATATCTTCGGGAATACCTTCAATGTTCTGGATGGAAGTGGTCTCAGCGATTTTTTCCATCAATTCCCGGCTGTAAAACCCTCTTTCCCGTGCCATCTCTTCGAATAAAGGATCCACCTCCACTAACTTATCATTATCCATTACATTCCGATAATAAGATATGGCAAACAAAGGCTCAATCCCTGAAGAACACGGCCCGGCAATGATGCTGATTGTACCGGTAGGCGCAATGGTGGTTAGAGTGGCATTACGCATCTTCATGGGGTTATCTTTTTTATCATAGACGCTGCCTTTAAATGCCGGGAATACTCCTTTTTCCTTGCCTAATTCCAGGGATTTTTTCGTTGCCTCATCTAATATAAAAGACATTACCTTCTCAGCCAACGCCACTGCCTCGTCGCTATTATAAGGAATATTGAGGCGTATCAGTAGCGTTGCCCAGCCCATCACACCCAAACCAATTTTACGCGTCAGCTTCGTCGCCCTCTCTATCTGCGGCATGGGGAATCTATTTACGTCTATTAAGTTATCCAGGAAATGCACTGCCAGACGCGTTACCTCTCTTAATCTATCCCAATCCATTTCATATCGGCTGCCTACTTTTTTGTACATCAGGGCTAAATTTATGGAGCCGAGGTCGCAACTTTCATAGGGCAGTAGTGGCTGTTCGCCGCAGGGGTTAGTACTTTCAATCTTGCCTAATTTAGGCGTGGGATTATATTGATTGATACGGTCGATAAAGATAACTCCGGGTTCGCCATTCTTGTGCGCCTGTTTAACAACTGAATCAAATACCTCCTTTGTATTAAGCCGTCGTACTACCTTTTGCGTGTGCGGATCAACTAAATCATAGTCTTCGCCTTTGGCGAGTCTGTGCATAAAATCATCGGTGATTGCAACCGAGATATTAAAGTTGGTAATATGTTTATTGTCTTCTTTACAGGCAATAAACTCCAGTATATCCGGATGGTCTACCCTTAATATGCCCATATTCGCGCCGCGGCGTGTCCCACCCTGTTTTACTGCCTCGGTTGCCGCATCGTAAACCTTCATAAAAGAAATCGGACCTGAGGCAATACCGCCGGTGGTTCTTACCACCGCATTCTTGGGTCTTAAGCGCGAGAAAGAAAATCCTGTACCACCGCCTGACTTGTGTATGAGGCTGGTGACCTTCAGCGTTTCAAATATGGATTCCATGGAATCATCGATAGGAAGGGTAAAACAGGCGCTCAGTTGCCCAAGGTCTTTCCCGGCGTTCATAAGGCAGGGGGAATTAGGCATGAATTCCAAATTGCTCATAATCCCATAAAAGTCTTCTTTAAGATTTTCTACCTCTCTATCAGTCCTGCCATAAGATTTATCTGCCAGGGCAATTGCCCCAGCGACCCGAAGAAACATCTCTTCGGGTGTCTCGATTACCTTACCCTGCTCATCTTTTTTTAGATATCTCCGTTCTAATACCTTCAAGGCATTATCCGATAACTTCAATGTCATTTTACACCTCTATAACTTTACCAGATTAGATTTATTTTTGTGAAAAGCAGTATAACACCAGTCCAATTATTTGTCAACAAAAAATACAATCTGTCGTATGATTCTAAGCATCACTATACTATAAGTTGTATTTAGAGCTATAAGGCGATTCTTTAACCAGAGGGGTCGCATGACTTACAGGATTCTCTAATGACTAATTCTGTGGCTAGAAGTATCTTTTTTACTTGTGCGTTTTTCTTATCGTCCATCAGGCGGTTTAATTCCTTAACGCTCTCCTCAGCCATCTTAATCAAGGGCTGCCTTACAGTAGTCAAAGCCACAGGACCGTAAAGCCCGGAGGGGTTATCATCAAAACCCACGATAGATAAATCACGCGGTATGTCTTTACCCGATTCTCTGGCCACCGCCATCACTTCCAGTGCCATAGAATCAGAGGCAACAAATACGGCGCTCACCGGCTCAGCCATCTTGATTAAATTCTCTGCAGCCTGCCTTGCCTGACCACGCGAGTAATCTGTCTTAAATATGTACTCCTGGCGAAACTCAATATTATTTTTTTTAAGCGCCCGCCTATACCCTTCCAGACGCAGGGAGGCGCCCTGCGTGAGCAGGTCGCCTGTGATATGCGCTATTTTTTTATGACCCAAACCGATTAAATAATTAACCGCTGCCTCAGCTCCGCCTGCATTATCAACGGCAATGCAACTGACCTTTAAATCCTCAACATAATTATTGATTACCACGCAAGGGATCTGGCTCTCCAGCACATCTTCTAGCTGATGGCGGTTTGCTATGATATCCGCGAAGATTACCCCTCCCGCCTCTCTTACATTCAGTGGAGTGCGTGCATCTGTAAGATGAAGCAACAAATCTAACTTTAAGGCCTCGCAAAGTGTTCCTATGCCGCGTATTAATTCCAGGGCATAAAAAGAATAGAACACACCTTCATAACGCGGGATAACCAGTGCTACTACATTGCTTTTGCCTGTGGCAAGTCTCTGTGCAAGCACCGAGGGCTGGAACTTAAGTTGTTTAATTACATCCAGCACCTTTTTACGGTTTTTTTCTTTAACGGAAGGGAATTTATTTATGACGCGCGAAACCGTGGTAATTGAGACGCCACTAAGCCTGGCAACATCTTCTATGGAAATACTTTTGGAGGGGGTGGTTTTTTTCCGCACCATTAATTATAAAGACAATATTTAAAAATTAGATATTAGAATTTAGAATTTTATCTTACTGTGTCGCCTACTGCTATTTCCGTGGTTTCATTCTTTATATCACAGGCCGCAATGTCTTGCCTGACCTGCATGACCTCAAGAGTAGCAATTGCATTAGCCTCTCTGTAAACCTGCAGGGCATCGCCTGGATTTATACCGGCGTTTTGACCCAAATCAATAACTACAAAATTGTTTTCTCTATTTACTGCGAGGATCTTGCCTTCGCGGGCACCAATACCCCCCTCTATCGCTTCTTCCGCCTGAGGGCGCACGATTATCGCTGGTAACTCGACGCTTTCTCTTTTCTCTAGCGTCTTTGTCTTAGCGCCGCCAGCGGCACTACCTATTTGCTCACTAAGCTCATCTATCTGTCCTATCCTGTCTTTTAACATCATTTCCATATCGCTGAACCTGCGCTCCATAACACTATTGCGCTCCTCTAATTCCTGGGCCTTTCTCTCCAGATTAATCTTACGACTATTGAGACTCTTCAATAAACGCGTCAGAATCTTATTTTCGCTTTTCAGTAACTTTAGGTTATTCTGAATTTGAATCTTATCATTTCTCTCCCTTACTAAATCCTGAGTTACGCTGTCTACCAGTTTCTGGTTATATTCAAATTGCCGTCTTAAATCTTCATTATCGCGGGTCAAATTCTTCATCTCTAACTGCAAGAGGTTCTTTTCTCTCAGCGACTCTTCGTTGGTTATCTGCGTTGATTTTAGTTCCCTGCGTAAATTATCCAACTGTAATTCCAGATCTGTCTTTGTCTTTAAAACCCCCGCCCAGTAAGAATCTGCTGTCTGGGGGACCGCAGGGGCCTGTGTCTGCGGTGCCATGGGCAATTGAGCCTGACGTGGTGATTTCAATTTTTCAACCAGGTCTGCCCTTTCTCTAATTAGTAAATCGTGTTTCTTTTCGATTTCTTGTTTTTCTTTAGAAACCCTGTCTAACTCACTGGTCAATGCCTTAATCTTGTCTGTATTATCTCGCAGGTTATTCTCAAGCTGAATGATCTTACTATTCAAGGCTGCATTTTCATTCTTTAAATCTTCCCTTTCCCTCACTAGTGGCTGTTTGGAACTTAAGGCCTGCAGAAAAAGAAAAAAACTTATTACAGCCAGGCCGATAAGGCCTATGATAATAAATTTTATCTTCTGCTCCATAAGGTCTTTTATCATAACTGAGCGAATAATTTCTGTATAACCAGGCTGGCAGCACCCAACGCTACTGCATTTTCCCTCAACTGTGAATACACGATCTTTAAATTATCCGTTGCCTCCCTAAAGGCCCAGTCTTTTACCGTGACAGCGACCTTATTTAAAAAGTCTTCGCCTGCTTCTTCCAAACCTCCTCCGATAACCACTACCTGCGGATTAAGTAAATTTACTAGATGTGCAATTTTTATACCCAATCTCTTGGCTGCCATATCCAGCGCCGAAGCTGCAATAGGGTCCTTTGAGCGCGCTGCAATAAACACGCTTTTTAAATCCACGTTATCTATATTGCTTGAGGTAAGTTTAAAAAACTTTTGGGCCTGTTCTTTATCACGGCTCAACATGGACTTTACATCGTCGACAATACCCAAATCCATTTCCCAACGTTTTATAAAACAACTGTTACCGATTTTGCAATTAAAAAGATCCTGTTCCTTAAAATTATAGATGGCTACTTCACCGGCGTACCCCTGTGCACCGCGGTAGACCTCGCCGTTAACCATTATCCCGCAACCCACACCTGAGAACATGTATATGACATTTTTAAACCCTTGTTCTAGATACAGCCAATGCTCGCCAAAACAGGCGCTGGTAGCATCATTTTCAATTAAGGTGGGTAAATTAAACTCCTTCTCCATAAGCGCCTTAAGTGGTAAATCTACCGAGGCATAGGTATAATAATGGTCCATCTTCTGAGGCCAATGTATAGAACCATTTTCTTTATTAATGAGCCCGGCAATACCGACGCCAATACCTTTTATATCAGCTGTATATTCTTTTGAACGTCTGAGTATCTCGCGCACAATCTCCAACAAACACTCCGCGATTTCCTTAACTGAGGCCCTGGGTCGAGCGATTTGCGTCTTGGTTACGATATTGCCTTTTAAATCCACGAGGAGCCCCACCATATTCATTAGGTTTAGGCCGGCTCCGATGACAAAACCCGCTTGGGGATTCAAGTCCAGGAGCACCGGTCGCCTCCCGCCTTCGGAGACGTCGAGCTCTTTCTCGTATACCAGATTGCGTTTTATGAACTCATCGATGTAATTGGAGACGGTCACCACATTTACACCCATCTCTTTAGAAATTTCCGGACGACTTATAGGGCCGCGTTTTCTTAAAATATCCAGTATGTCAATATTACGTTTTTCTTTTTCTGTGAGTTCCTCTCTTTGAAAATCTATCTCCCGCATTTAACCCCTTTTTCTTTCTCCGTGGCTTTTTTAAAAAAGAATTTATTTAAAAAATTTTTCTTATTTGATTATTTATACTACTAAAAAATATATAAGTCAAGTATTTTTAATAAGTAATGGCAAAAATAGAAAGCGGAAGGGTTAATCTACATCTGCTATATCAATGTTACGGTCAACGATGCCTGCTGGCGAGACTATAACCAGATTTATCTCTTTAGTCCCTGGTTCTGTATAGGTAGTATTAAATGTTGCCTCAGCAAGAGACGGCTTTTTGGTCCCGGTATGTCCTGACCAGAGATACTGCAACTCTACCTGCATGCAACCACTCTGGCTAAGATAGGAAGAGGTAGTGATATTTAATTCCTTTTCTTTTTTTATCCTATAAGGATGGGCCTTCAAATCTAATTTTGTCATATCAAATATTACATTTTCTTCTTTTAGGGAAAGGTCTAAAAATGTTTTAAGATTATAATCTAAGGGTTT
>Ga0315285_10003485_pt1 | contig 16383 bp, 17 predicted proteins | sample YL17G09_36_MG_FD_203698 | JGI IMG/M metagenome (GOLD analysis project Ga0315285, IMG submission 203698) | Sediment microbial communities from Yellowstone Lake, YNP, Wyoming, USA - YL17G09_36 | ecosystem: Environmental > Aquatic > Freshwater > Lake > Sediment | place: USA: Wyoming | collected... | reverse complement strand
AAACCCAGTGCTTCTTTGTGCACTCGTGGGTCAGGTCTGAATTCGTTAGAGAGGAGCATCAGGACCTTTCTCGGCATCCTAGCTCATCCCCCTCGCTCAAACATTGGTCTCGACCGTTCTGCCTTCGGTCAGAGATCTCTTGGAGTGTTCGATCATCTCCACCGTCTTGACGCCGATCACTCCGCTGTTCCTCGTCTCCATTAGAGGATCCCCTATGGACTTCAGGAAATGTTCCAGCTCAGTCCTTATCGTGTTATTCCTCTCGATCCCGAGCTTGTACGTGTATCCGCTCTCGTGCACCGTCACTTCCTGTCCGACGGCGTCGATCACGCAGGACCTGTTCTCGCCGACCACCTCGACCTGCCTCACCTTCCTAGGGGCGAGCCAACTTAGATTAGCATTTGCGATCTCGCCATCCGACGTTTCCGAAGTGATGTATGCGGTCTCCTCCATCTGCTTTCGCCTGAACGGCCGGGCAACGCAAGTGATCCTCTCGGGCCAAGCGTCCAGGAGGAAATTCGTGATGTCGAAGTAATGCGGGGCGAGGTCAACGATGACGTCCCTATCGGCATAAGGAGGTTCCAGGTTCACCCAGATCATGTTCAGGAAAAACACCCTACCGAAAAAGTCCTCGTCGATGAGCCTCTTGACCTCCAGCAGGGCATTGTTGAACCTGTAGATGTGCCCGACCGATAGCGTGAGATTCTTTTTCTCGGCCAGATCGACGAGGATCCTGCCGTCCGCAGAGCTGAGAGTGATCGGCTTCTCCACCAGAACATGCTTCCCACGATCGAGCGCTTCCCTGCATGCCTCGAAATGTAGGGAGTTCGGGAGGCAGACGTTCACCGCCGTGATCGAATCGTCCTTAAGCACGTCCCTGTAGTCGTGGTACAGGCCCTCGACCCTGTGCCGTTCCCGACAGTACTCCAAGTTCTTGTCCGATAGATCGGACACTGCCTTTACCTTCACTCCCTGGATGGCGCCGTACTCGTCAACGATCTTGCGCCCCCAGTACCCCACACCCAGAACGCCGACATCGATGCGCCTCATCCTCAAGGTCCCCCGTAGAAGTCGATTATCTGCTCGCAGACATACTTCACCTCGGCATCGCGCAATGCGGGGAAGATCGGAAGTGAGAGCAAACGCGATGACAACGATTCGCTTATTGGAAATGAGCCAGGTGCGAACTTGTACATTTCCCTGTAGACTGGCTGAAGGTGGATCGGAACGGGATAGTGAACGCCGCATTCTACTCCTCTATCTGAAAGATGTTTCGCAAGCTCATCGCGTCTCTCGCACTTTATGACAAATAGATGAAAGACTGGCTTCACATCTTTGCTTCCCCGAGGAGGTAGCGCGATACCGCCGACTCCTTTCAGAATCTTCGAATACATGGCCGCGATTAGCCGTCTCCTCTCATTCCACTCTTCAAGATAGCGAAGCTGGACGAGACCGAAAGCCGCATTTGCCGTATTCAATCTGGCCGTGAAACCGATGACGTCGTGGACGTAGCGGGAAGTTCGACCGCAGTCCCGAAGCTTGGCGATACGATCGGCCGTTTCCTCATCGTCGGTGGTGACCATCCCTCCGTCCCCTCCAACGGTCATGTTCTTCGTTGAGTAGAACGAGAAGCAACCGACGTCCCCGATCGAGCCTACCTTGGCCTTTCTGTAAGTCGCGCCATGAGCCTGGGCCGCGTCTTCGATCATCTTCAAACCCTTAGATCTCGCTATGTCCATCAACCCATCCATATCCGCAGGGTGCCCGAACAGGTGGACCGGGAGGATCGCCTTGGTTTTCGCCGTCAGGCGCTTCCTGACCTTTGCGGGATCGATGTTGTAGTCCGTTTCCGAGACGTCTGAGAAGGTGGGAACGCCTCCCGCCTGGACCACGGCATTCGCGGTGGCGATGAAGGATAGCGGCGTGGTCAGAACCTCCTTGTTCCTGACGTCGAGCGCGATCAATGACAAGGCCAAAGCGGCAGTTCCGGAAGAGAGGGAGACAGCGTGCTTCGTACCGATATACCTCGCAAAAGCACTCTCGAACTTGAAGACGCTCTCGCCGAGGACCATCCTTTCGTTCCTGAGGGCATCGGAGACGGCCTCCACCATCTCATCCGTGACCTGTGGCCTGCTGAGGGGGATCTTTATGATCGGACCGCCCCCTTCTTAATCACCTTCGCTGGGTTTCCAACGACGACACAATGAGCGGGAACGTCCTTGGTGACGACCGATCCGGCTCCGACCATCGCCCCCTCACCGACCGTCACCCCGCAGATTATGACGGCCCCCGCCCCGATCGATGCCCCTTTCTTCACCAGCGTGGGAACGATCTGCCAGTCTCCCACGGCCCTCGGATGAATGTCATTTGTGAAGATCGCGTGCGGACCGACGAAGACCTCATCCTCGATCGTGACCCCGGATGGAATGAAGGCGTAGGCCTCGATCTTGCACCTGTCTCCGATCTTTACTCCCCTTTGTATCTCAGAAAAGGCCGCTATCTTGCTGTCTCTGCCAATCGTACAACCGTAGAGGTTAACGAAATCTCGTATGACCGTTCCCTCACCGATGATGCAGTCTTGAATCGAATAGTACTTCGCCAAGAGCTTCATTTCAGGTGCAGTCCAACGTTATCTGGAAATTAATACTTTATTGTACATCAGAAATGCCAGCATCAGTGCCGAGATAGGATGCCGAAATCGTGATAAGCCCACTTCGTCATAACCCGGTCTGAAATGCTCGTCAGCGTCGTCCTCAACATCATGAACGAAGAGAGGAATATTGCCGATCTCCTCGACAGCTTGGTCATCCAAGAGCAACCGGTGGAGATAATCGTCGTCGACGCCAACAGCAAGGACAGAACGAGGGACATCGTACAAAGGTATGCTGACTCGCATCCTTTTGTCGAATTGTACATACACCCAGGCAGCCGAGGAGACAGCACGAACTTCGGGATTTCCCAGGCGAAGGGGGACATCATCGCCTTCACCGGAGGGGATTGCATCGCCAATCCGTTCTGGATCAAGGAACTGAGGAGAACGCTCGAAGGAGGGGCGGACATCTTCGCTGGTAAGACGATAAACCTAGGGCTGAATGCCTGGGAGGAACTCGAGAGGGTCGAGCTCTTGCACAAAGGTTACGACGTATCCTTCCCAAGCTGCAACATGGCTTTCAGGAGAGAGGTCATCCAGCGAGTAGGAGGCTTTGACTCATGGTTCATCACCGCTGAGGACATCGACCTTAACTTCCGGGCGGTTGAGGCAGGGTTCAGCATCAAATACAACCCGAACGCGATCATCTACCACCGAACGAAGGCGACGGTGTACAGCTTTTTCAGACAGGCCTTCTGGAACGGGACCGGAAGGAAGCAACTAACCCTCAAGCACGGTCGCCTATGGTCCTCGTACGACCCTTTGAGGATGTTCAAACAGAAGTTCAACGCCTGGTCTCTCTTGCGGCTCATATGCGCGCTCGGGGGTTATATCGGGTTCAAGCTCTTCGGTGATAGGGGATCATATGGGAAAGGGACGACCAGGAGCTGATGGCAAGCTCTATTATGTCCAGTAGCGTTTACCCGCTCAGGTGGTGCTGGGACTGAAGGTATCGATCATCATCCCGACGATGAACGAGGAGAAGTCCGTAGGCAGTGTTTTGGACGAGATAAAAGGGACGATGATGGGGAGTAACCTCGAGTACGAGATCCTGATCGTTGACACTAATTCGAAGGACAGGACCAGAGAGATATCTGAAGAGAAAGGTGCGATCGTGGTGGATGAACCCCGAAGAGGATATGGTAGGGCGTACAAGACCGGATTCGAAAGGTCCACAGGGGACATCATCGCCACATTGGACGCAGACTGCACCTATCCAGCCGGAGACATACCGAGACTGTGCCGGATCCTGTTCGAAGGAGACCTCGACTTCATCACGACGAACAGGTTCGGCAAGCTGGAAAAGCGTGCTATGAGCAGGAAGCACCGCTTCGGAAATTGGGTGCTCACAGAGACCACCAATCTCCTATTCGGCGTGAAGCTCGAGGACTCACAGAGCGGTATGTGGGTGTTCAAGAAAGCGTGCCTGGAGAAACTGAAGCTTAAGAACGATGGTATGCCTTTCTCTGAGGAGATAAAGATAGAAGCATTGAGAAAGGTCCGCTCCAAAGAGGTCCCGATCCACTATAGGGAGAGAGTGGGTGAGGTCAAACTATCCTCCTGGAAGGACGGTAGGAAGAATATCACATATCTATTCAAGAAGCGCTTCTCTAGCGATCATCATCGATGAATCCCTTCGCGATTCGAATGCTTTCTTGTAGGCTCTTTCGCGCTTGAACGTTGAAGAGACAGGCGGAGGGATGGTACGCTGGAAGAACATCGATCTGGTCCCTTCCGACCTTCACCTTTCTTACGATGTTCGCTTCGCTTCCAAGCTTTGTTGCATCTCCAATAAGACCCGCGCATGCGACCCTGCCCATGGCCACTACCAGCTTCCTGCCTTCGAGCTCCTGCTCCAGGTAAGGGAAGCAAGCGGTCATCTCCTCCGCGGTGGGATTCCTGTTCTCAGGGGGGCGACACTTGACGGTGTTCGTTATCATGATCCTCTTCCTGTCCAGTTCCTCGATCCGTAACAGCTTGTCAAGCATCTTCCCTGCCCTTCCGACGAATGGCTTTCCGGTCAGGTCCTCCTTCTCTCCCGGGGCCTCACCGACAAAACAGACGATCGAATCCAAATCTCCAGCGGGAGGGACAACTTGAGTCCTTGACCTGCTTAGAGGACATCGGGTGCAAGCAAGATCCAACCTCATCCTAATCCCCCAGCAGGTCGCCGGCAGTGAGCAATGACAGCAGACGTACGTTCATTCCCTCAAGTCTTTCCCTGCCGCCCTCCTGCCTGTCAACGACCGCCAGGACCGTCTCGACCGCAGCGCCACCGTTGCGAAGGGTGGTTATCGCATCCGCAACTGATCCTGCAGAGGTTATGACATCCTCGACCACGAGGATCCTCTCTCCTATGTTGAATGTCCCTTCGACCAGCTTTGCCGTTCCGTGGTCTCTTTTCTCCTTCCTCACCATGACATACGGGATGCCTGTCTCGAGCGAGAGCGCGACGGCGAGCGGGACCGACCCCAGCACGACTCCAGCGATCCTGTCGAACCTCACGTTATTCGAAGAGAGCGTGCCAGCCATCTCCTCAGCGATCACGGCGAGGATCCCTGGGTCAGTGCTTGCCTTCTTGATATCGATGTAATATTGGCTCCTCTTGCCTGAAGAAAGAACGAAGTCACCGTAGGACAGGGCACCGCACTTTTTCAAGATCTCCTTGATCCCCGCGTTCATAGGTTCACCATGGTACATTCTTATTCCCTGTCTTGTATCCTATGACGTTCACCACCCTATGGAGGATCGGGACCGCTATCAGAAATATCACAAGGGCGAGAATGTGCTCGCCTTCGATGAAGTTGGCGATGAACCAGTTCGGGAAGGAGATCAGTGCTAGGACGACGGAACCGAGAGCGAAGTTATACTGGTCCAAGATCGGGGCCTTGCCACCTCTCTCGATCCCCAACCTTCTCTTTACGAATGATCCGCCCAGATCCCCGATGAGCGAGCCGATCGATAGGACGGATACTATCCCGACATTGCCGGGACAGTCGCCGAACCCCCAGAAGTTCGTGGGATCAAAGGGATACGCGATGAATAGCAGTATGACTCCCAGGGAGACCCCTGCGAAGATACCGCCGATCAGGCCCGTCCATGTCTTCCCGTCACCGAATATCCTCTTGCCCCGCCAGCTTCGACCAAAATCGACAGGGGTACCGCCCCCAAATATCACGGCTGCGGAGTTTGGTAGAAGTGAAGGCAGCATCAGCCAAAGGCCGCTCAAAGCCACCCACAGCAGCTCCATCAGCGGTTGATTCGGTGAGGCGATTAAGTACTTTTCGCAACCTTGGAACCGGACCTGACCTGGCCCTTACGTTCCTTGAAGAAGTTGACCAGATCCGAGGAGAGATCGGTCGATGGCACTAGATCGATGCGATCGATGAATTGCCTCGCACGTCTGTCAAGGATTATCGCCGCCCCGACGTCCGTCTCGGTCCTGATCAGTCTCCCAATCGCCTGGAGCATCTTCCGGCATGCCGGGCCTCTCACGGTATACTCCCATCCCTTTCCGAACTTCATCTCATAGTAGTGTAAGAGCGCCCTTTGCTTCGCCGTTGGCTTGGGGAAGGGGACGCCGGCGACCACGGCCACCTCCAGCTCCCTGTCAGGAAAGTCCAATCCCTCACTTATTCGCCCTCCCATTACGGCGAACAGTACAGCGCCCTTCGGACCGCTCTCCCTGAATCTGGTCACGACCTCCATTAGTTCCATCTGGGGCATGCCCCTCTCCTCGATGTGGACCTTCCTCCTCATTCTTAGGAGAACTCCGTCCTTGAGGAATCTTTCGATCAGACCATGTGAGGGAAAGAAGACGACTGTGTTCTTGTCGAGGAGGTTCGACACGGAGACGACATAGTCTTCCAGTCTAGGGATGACCTTCTCGTCCTGCGTGATCTCCTCGTACTTCGTCGTCACGTCCTCGACGAAGAATATCTTTCTGTTCTCTCTCGGGAAAGGGGAAGGGAACGATTCCATCAAGGTGTCGGGACAGAGACCGATCGAATCCCTGTACTCGTTCAAGGGATTCAGAGTCCCGGACATGTGAACCGATCCTCCGCACTCGAGCAGGAACGAGGCGGCGAGTGAGGGGTCGAGGCAGTACCCCTCAAACATCGGGTTGTCGCCTCCGACTATGAGCTTGACAAAGCAGGTATCGTCCAGATTGATCCAGAAATTCAGAAATGCGCCTAGGGTGAATATGTAGGACCTCGGAAGCCTGCCCATCTCCTTCTTCCTTTCCCGGACTATCTCACCATGCGTCATCAGAGCCTTCGCGGCGAGGACAAGGGACCTAGAGGTGGCGGTGAAACTCCCCATCAGGTCCCCTTCGAGCAGATCGGGCGGAATGAGTCCGTCGTCGTCGATAAGGTATTCGTCGAGCGCACTGTTTAAACTGCAATTCAATTGACCAACGAGATCAGATATGCTCGCGCCCTTCATGATTTCTGGATCGCCGTACTCATCGATCTCTTTCCCAACAAGATCAAGTAGCTTACGAGACAGATTGACGGTCCTGATCTCTCTGGCATAATCGGGTAGGTTGTGAGCCTCGTCCACGACGACGACCGTCTCGCTCAAAGGTACCGCGAGCCAATCCAAGAGCGAGTTACGTATGAACGGGACGAAAAAGTAGGCATAGGGTGCCGTCACGACGGTCGCAAGGGGTATCAGTTCTTTGGTCAGTTCATATGGACAGACACCCTTCGCGTCGCAGTACTTCACGAACTCCTCCACGGTCGGGAGCTCTTCGCGACAGTACGTCTCGATCTCATCGAATCCAGTCGAGATGGTAGCCTCATAGAATCTGCACCCGCCCTCAATGTTTGCGACCGTTCTGCGCTTCTTTTCTCCGCACAAACGCGATAGCTCCTCTGGCGTCCCTCCTCTCAGGTCCGGGTCTCTTCTGGCGAGCGGACAGGTGCTCTGTCTGCCCTGAACGCCGATCCCGAACACCTGGCGCTTCCGAGAGATGTTCCGCAGCTCCACGATGACCTGGCGCTGCTGGGAGTTGGTCCTCGTGAGATAAACGATCTTTCTCCCGTCCTTCAAGACCTCCCGCAGGCACCCAGCAAGCACGCAGACTGTCTTCCCCGTTCCCGTTCCGCTCTCCAAGACGAGATGCTTCCTATTTCTGACCGCGCGAGACACAAGCTCAACGAACTCCTGCTGGTTGGGCCTCGGAGAGTACGGAAAAAGATCCATCCGACTGACTACTGAAATGGTGATGAATATGCTTTCGCAGGGATTGGCGAAAATGAAGTGACCGCTCCAGTTGATTATGAAATCGACCGATAGATGATGAAAAACAGATCGTCTCAGGTTCTCTGCCAGATATCCTCGGGAACCTCGTCATAGACGGAATCGGCGATTCCATGTGCCTGTATGTTCGAGCCGTTCGTTCTGATCAATTCGAGTATCCTTTCCTTCCGAAACAACCAGTAATGGATCCTCCATTCTCGGCCGTCGTAAAGTGTCGTCTCTTCACGCTCGGTCGTGAGTATTCCGGAGTCTTCGAGCATGTAGAACGCATCCCTATCCTCTGGCTCTAGGATATTGTCGATTATCCTCTCGCTGTAACCGAAGAAGTTCATAACGTGCCGAGCCATCGAACGAGCCTGCTCCTCTGGCATTCCTCTGCTATCTATGCTGTTCCTTATGGCGTATGCAAGGTCCTCAATGGTCAAGGTCGAGGCTGTGCCATTGTGACCGTTGTTAGGTGCCATCAAAGTTCGCTCCATTTCACTCTTTCAGTTTCTAAAACCTCTGCGGTTTCAATAGTAACTGTTCCATTAAGAATCACTCTATTTAAACCTTTCTCGATTACGCCCTGACGGAATTCGATTCAATTTGTTGGTATTTTTGGGAATTCGCTAATTCGGTACGATAACACCATATTTTTTAGCTCGGGTCTCCAATGGGCATGCGGAGGTGAACGAATGATCGCCGAATTCAGCGTCGTCCCGATAGGAAAAGGAGAGAGTCTCAGCCCCTATGTGGCGGAATGTCTAAGGATAGTCAAATCGAGCGGCCTGGTCCATCAGTTCACGCCGATGGGGACAATCCTGGAAGGGGACTTCGACGTGGTTATGAAGACGATAGCGGAGTGCCACAAGAAGGTCAAGGGCATGTCGAACAGGGTGCTGACGAACATAAAGATCGATGACAGATCCGGAGGGAAAGACGAGATTCACAGAAAGGTTGCGAGCGTTGAGAGGAAGCTTCCATAGGCAAGGTCAAGACTGGTTTCACGATCGGTTTGAGCATCTGCCATTGTATGCATCTATCTCGTCAGAGGATCATGTATTCCTTTGGCTTTATGTGACTGAGCCGGATCGACCTGACCTCATAGAAGTCACCCAAAGACTTGATCTCACCGAGCACTTCGTCAGGAGCCGGATCGTCGACGTTAATCAGCATGAGAGCCCTTCCACCGCGCTTCTCCCTCCCAACTCCCATTCTCGCGATGTTGATCTTCCTGCTTCCCAGGATTGTACCAACTCTCCCAATCACACCGGGGACATCGTTGTGGGTCGTAAGGATGAAGTCTCCTTCCAGCGGCATATCAACGTCGAATCCGTCTACGCCGAGGAGACGCGCCTCGGTCAATGGGAAGGCCGTTCCTTTGACCTCCCTCTGGATTCCATCAGAGTGAATCATCACCGAGATCATATTCATGTACCGGGAGGTCTCTTCCAGCTTTGACTCGATCACCTGAATTCCCTTCTCGTGGGCTATCGCGCTCGCATTGATAATATTCGTGTTCTCTCCTGTCAGATTCGAGAGGGCTCCGATCACAGCAGACACAGTGATCATCTTCGTGTCCACAGATGCGAGGTCGCCTGAGCTGGTCACCTCGATCCGCCTTATCGGGCCGTCGATCAGCTGGAAAGCGAACGACCCCAACTTCTCGGCAATCGGGATGTAAGGAAGGACCTTCGGATCGACCTTGCCGACCGGGGCATTGACCGCGTTTGTGATCTTGTGCTCCGTCAGGAACAGCTTGACGTGCTCGGCCATCTCCAGAGAAACCTTCTCCTGCGCCTCCCTAGTAGAAGCTCCAAGGTGAGGCGTGACAACGACGTTCAGCAGTTCGAGCAGTCTGGAACCAGTGGGAGGCTCTTTCTCAAAGACGTCGATCGCGGCACCGGCCATCCGCTTTGATTTCAAAGCATCGTAGAGCGCCTCCTCATCAACAAGACCGCCTCTTGCGCAGTTGATGAGCAGAGCGGTTGGCTTGAGCAACCTGAGCTGCTCCTTCCCGATGATATGGTGGGTCGAGGGGGTCAATGGGGCGTGTATGGTCACGATGTCCGCCTCCTCGAGCGCCCTTTCAAGCGGAAGGAGCCTGACGCCTACCTTGACTGCCGTCTCGGGCGATATGAACGGATCGTAGCCAATCAACCTCATCTGGAAGGACTTCGCGCGTTTCGCCACCTCTCCTCCGACCCTGCCGATACCGATGATCGCCAGGGTTTTGCCGCTGAGCTCCATGCCGGTGAACTTCCCACGCTCCCACTTTCCCGCCTTGAGAGACGCGTCCGCCCAGACGATGTTCCTCGCCAGCGTGAGTATCATCGCAATAGTGTGCTCCGCCGCAGAGATTATGTTCGCGGCCGGGGTGTTCATCACCAATATGCCCTTTATCGTGGCATGGTCCACATCCACGTTGTCGACTCCTACGCCCGCACGACCGATGACCTTTAGTCTCGTGCCAGCGTCGACAATGTCCTTCGTGACCCTTGTCCCGCTCCGTATTATTATCCCGTCATATTCCGGAATGATCTTCAGAAGCTCTTCGTGAGTGAGCTTCGGTCTGACATCGACCTCGACGTCCCTGTCTCGTCTCAGCATCTCGAGCCCTTCCTTGGAGAGCTCGTCAGTCACCAGCAGCTTCATCGCATTGCCTCCATGATCTCATCTATCGTTCTCACGAGAAACCTGACGTCTTCGACGGTCAGGTCACCCATGTGACCGATCCTGAATGTCTCTCCCACTATCTTGCCATAGCCAGCGGAGATTTCAAGATCCTTTTCCTTGAGCTTTTCGTGCATTAGTTCGAAGTCCAGATCCCCTTTGTTCACAACGGTGATCGTGTTCGATCGATATCCTTCTTCAGCATACAGACCAAGTCGCTTCGAAGCCCAAGATCTGACGACCTCCGCCATCTCGGCGTGCCTCCGATACCTGTTTCCCATGCCCTCCTTGATCATGCGGTCGAGCTGGAAGTCAAGACCGTACAGCAATGATACCGGCGGCGTCGTCAGAGGGAGATCCTTGTCCGCATACTTCTTGATCTCGAGCAGATCGAAGTAGTAACCGCGGGACTCGACCTTCCTCGCCTTCTCCAGCAACCTGTCGCTCACGCATATTATCGCAAGGCCAGGCGGAAGGGCGAGCGCCTTCTGAGTCCCGAACACGAGCGCATCGACGCAGAGCTCCTTCAGCCTCAAGTCTATAGCTCCGACCGCGGTCACGCCGTCGATGAAGACAAGTGGGTCATACTTCGACCGCACAGTACTGATTATCTCACCCAATGGATTGAGGACGCCCGTAGAGCTCTCGTTCGAGACTACGGATATGGCCTCGACTTCGCCATCGACTCTGCCCTCGACGTCTACCGATCTGACAGCACGCCCCCAAGGTACATCGATCTTCTGAACGATCTTTCCGTTGGCAAGCCCGATCGCTTGCCAGCGTTCGCCGAACGATCCGTTCGATATCCCAAGCATCTTGCTCTTCACGCCGCACCTTACGCACGATTCAAGGAAGCCAGAGGCCGAGGCCGGTGCCATGAGGATGTGCAGGTCTGTGTCAAGGACCTTGTGCAGTTTTTCCACAATTCCTCTCTGGAGCCGTGTGTAGTCCTTCCCTCGATGGACTATCATCGGCTTCTTCATTGCCTCTAGAACCTCATCCCGAACCTCGACAGGACCAACGGTGAATAATCTACGAGTCACAGATGCCACTCCACAACTTCCACGCAAGATCCATCAGGACCCGGTGTGAAAGCAGCGGGGGGGCATCTGCGATGCTCCTCCCCATCCGCTACCACATCCAGAGCCGAGCGAGCGGTTACGAAATCCTATCGTTCCAGAAATCGAGCTCGACGTACCAAGCCGGTCATCTACAGAACGCTCCGAGAGACCAGGGGAACCTACCAGGCAAGGCATGTCATTGGATAGCATGTCGAGGCTGTAACACGAACGAGTGAATATAAATCTTCCTATGGTACATTGTCAAATACTGGCGCTAGTAGCGCGCCAAGTTCTAGCAAGATTTCTTTGATGTCTGACCGTATCGAACATGTCAGATACAATTATATCACATCCACACGATTCTATGAAAGATGGCCAAACAGAGCGTGGCGGTGGTTGGACTTGGTTACGTCGGTCTGCCACTCGCCTGCGTCTTCGCCGACACTGGCTATGCGACCATAGGCATCGAGGCGGACAAAAAGAAGAGCAAGATGATCAGCGAGGGAGTGTGCCCGATACCAGGAAAGGAACCGGGTCTCTCCGAGCTTCTTATGAAAGTGACCAAGGAGGGGAGACTGCATGTGTCGACAGATCCCGCAGAATGCCGAAAGGCCGATGCGATCTTCATATGCGTGGACACCCCGATAGACAAGAACAAGGAACCGATGCTTGAATACCTCATGGAGGCGGTCTCCGACGTTGGCAAGCACATGAAGAGAGGGACGATGGTCTCCGTCGAATCCACGATCCCTCCTGGTACGATGGAGGGGAAGGTCGCCCCGGTCCTTGAGAAGGAGAGCGGGATGAGGGCGGGAAAGGACTTCTCGGTCGTCCACTGCCCGGAGAGGGTCATGCCTGGATTCCTTCTCAGAAATCTGAGGGGATATGAGAGAGTCATTGGTGGATTGGACGAGGAATCGCTCAGGAAAGGCATTGCGTTCTACTCCACGATAGTAAGATCCAAGCTGCATCCGACCGATCTGCTCTCAGCCGAGATCACGAAGACCATTGAGAATACCTATAGGGACGTCCAGATCGCTTTCGCGAATGAGGTCGCGCTCGCCTGTGAGGAACTGGGCGCAGATGCGTTCGAGATCAGAAGGCTGGTCAACACCTGTCCATACAGAGATATGCACTCTCCCGGTGCAGGGGTAGGTGGTCACTGTCTACCGAAGGACCCGTGGCTCTTCGCCAGCTCGGTCTCGGAAGGCTTGACGAGCATGATCGAGACCGCGAGGGCGATAAACGATTCCATGCCCGAACATCTCGCCGAGCTGATCGTCGATGCGCTCGGCGAGGCTGGAAGAAGACCGGCTGGCTCAAGGTTGACCGTCCTCGGACTCGCGTTCCTGAAGGACTCGGGCGACGTCAGGAATTCGCCAGCGATGACCATCATCGACGCTTTCGCCGAAGAGTCGGACGTGGTCGTCCACGACCCTTTCGTCGTGAAGGGATACAAGGTCCCCCTGACGAGAGACATCGAGAAAGCTCTTCAGGGGTCTGACTGTGTCGCATTGGTGACCGATCACACCGTCTACAAAAGCCTGGACCTGAAGAGGATGACCGAGCTGATGAGGACGCACGTGATCGTGGACGGACGGAACGCTTTTGACGCGTCGGAATGCAGGAAGCACGGATTCGTCTACAGAGGGATAGGGAAAGGCAAGTAGTTCACTTCAGCCTCTCTATTCGACCTATCGCCTCATCGATGTCCTTCGACGTTATCCCCCTGTGCGTCACAAACCTGACGATACAACCACCAAAGTCTGCCGCGAGAATGCCGTTTCTCTTGAGCTTCTCCACGAACTGTTCGGAATCCATGTCCAGAGGAGAGACGTCGATAAGAACGATATTTGTCTGGACGGTCCTCAATTCGACGTCGAACGTTCCCAAGGACTTCAAGCCGATGGCGAGCTTTCTTGCATTGTCGTGATCTTCCTTCAATCTGCCCACCATCTTGGTCAATGCGACGATGCCCGGTGCGGCGATCACGCCAGCCTGTCTCATGCCGCCTCCCAGCATTTTCCTCGTCTTCCTCGCCTTCTCTATGAACTCCTTGCCCCCGACGATGATCGAGCCAACAGGGGCGGAAAGCCCCTTTGACAAGCAGAAGCTGATGCTGTCGACGTCCTTCGCGTATTCCTTTACGCCGACGTCCAGAGCTACGGCGGCGTTGAATATTCGCGCGCCATCGATGTGCACCTTCATGCCGAGGTCGTGCGCGGACCTAGATACCGCAGAAACCTCCTTTGGGGTCCAGACCGTGCCGCCGGCCCTATTATGGGTGTTCTCGATCTCCACCAATTTCGAAGGCGGGAAGTGCAGATCGTCTCCACGTACCGCATCGACCACCTGTTCCGGTGTGAATATGCCCAAATTTCCTCTGATTAGTCTCGGAATGACCCCAGCGACGGCGGACATGCCCCCGACCTCGTAGTAGTAAATGTGGGCCTCCGATTCGACGATCATCTCGTCTCCTCGCCTGCAATGGACCATGACGGAGATCAGGTTGCTCTGGGTGCCGCTCGGGGTGAACAATGCGGCCTCGGTCCCGAAGCACTTTGCGGACAACTCCTCCAGCCTATTGACCGTTGGGTCCTCCCTCGAGACGTCGTCTCCAAGCTCTGCATCCATCATGCTGAGCATCATCTCTTTGGTAGGTAGCGTGACCGTATCGCTCCTAAGGTCGATCGTTCTCATCCAAATCCATCTCGCAACACTGCGAAAAGGGAGCGCCGATAAATAACTAGCGCTCCTGGGATATCTCTATCCTCTTCCTCTCCTTCAAAGATCTCGACGCGGCTTCACAGACCCGCAAGTTCGCCACGGCGTCCCAGCCGCTGGCCTGAGGCGTTCTTGCCGATCTCACCGCATCCAAGAAGTCCTCAAGCTCCCTCTTTAGAGGCTCCTCCTTCTTAAGTGACGTGCGGCGCACGTCGTACTCGAGAGGTATCTGGAACATATTGCCTGGATCGATCTCCTCTATCTTCGATGAGGCCATCTCGAGGCTCTGATCGATGTAATCAAGCTGGACAAAGCTCTCGCTGCAGGTCAAGGAGACCCTTCTCACCTTCATCGGTGTCAACCAGTTCGTCTCGACGAATCCGATCGCTCCTCCCCTGATCTCGAGCAGGAGGTTGGCGAAGTCCTCGAACTGAGTGCTGGAGAACCTCCCTCCAAGAGCGTAGACGGCGAGTATCTCCGAGGAGGTTATGTGACGGATCACATCAATGTCATGTATGGCAAGGTCCATGATAACGCCAACGTCCCTTATCCTCGACGGGAACGATGACACCCTTCTCGACTCCAGGGAGATGAGCTTCCCAAACCTCCCTTCCCTGAGCGCCTCCTTTGCGGCGGCGACCACTGGATTGAACCTCTCGACAAATCCCGCAGCCAGCGCGGAACCTTGTTTCTCAGAGGCCAAGCACAGCGACTTCGCTTTCTTCGAATCGCCTGTAAAGGGCTTCTCCAAAAGGACCGATTTGCCAGCTTTGATCGCCTTGATCGCCACATCAAAGTGTTTCCTGGTGGGCGTGCATATGCTCAGAGCCTCGACTCTGCCGATCAGATCATCGATGCTCGTGAAGGCTCTTGTTCCAAAGCGTTCCGCGACCTTCTTCGCTTGGGCTCTGTCGACGTCGTAGACCCCGACAAGATCGGTGAGTTCCGAGTACAGTCTAGCGTGGTTCTGGCCCATCGAGCCAACGCCGATGACTCCCGCCTTTATCACGGTGCGCAATAGGCCTTTGTCGGTAATTAAGAGTTGTCCATTGTTTGACCAGTTCGGATATTCGAAAGGGATAAATGAGAAGGTGACGATCTCCTAGCTGATAGGAATGAAGCGAAAGCTCCTCGACATATTGGCATGCCCTGTCTGCAAGTATCACCCTCTGGGACTCGATGTTGTCAAAGAGGATGACAAAGAAATAGTTGAGGGCAGGCTCCACTGCCCGAAGTGCAACGTCTACTATCCGATCGAGGACTCCATTCCAAACATGCTGCCTCCAGAAGGCCACTGAACCTCTGTATTCTTTAAGTAGGTAGCTTCGCCAAGGCCTCTCCGATCCTTCTCATCGACTCGGTTATGACCTCCCTGCTCGCGGCGTACGAAAGTCTGAGATGACCTTCCCCCGAGGGACCAAAGGCCGATCCTGGAGTGATCGCGACGTGAGCTTCCTCGAGGAGATATGCCGTAAGATCGTCGGACTTCATATTGAATTCGTACTTTGGGAACACATAGAAAGCGCCTTTCGGGCGGGGACAATGCAGGGAAGGAATTTCCTTCATGAGGCCGTACATGAGATCCCTTCTCGTATGGAACTCATCGACCATCTTGCCTACTGATTCCTGAGGCCCCGTCAGCGCCTCGACCGCTGCCTTCTGCACGAAAGACGTCACGCAAGTGAGCGAATGGGTCTGGAGCTTGTTGATCTCCTTTACGATCTCGGCAGGGGCCACTATCCACCCTATCCTCCAACCGGTCATGGCGTAGGTCTTCGAGAGACCGTTGGCCGTGATCGTCCTCTCGAACATTCCATCGAGCGATGCTATCGAATGATGCTTCGCACCATCGTAGATGATCTTCTCATAGACCTCATCGCTGAAGACGAGAAGGTCGTGATCCTTCGCAAGGTCCGCTATCCCCTTGATGTCCTTCTTTGTCAGGACCGCACCGCAGGGGTTCGAGGGGGAGTTGATCAGTATCAGCTTGGTTTTCTTGGTGATGAGCTCAGCGATCCGCTCGGGCGT
>Ga0315285_10003483_pt1 | contig 16385 bp, 13 predicted proteins | sample YL17G09_36_MG_FD_203698 | JGI IMG/M metagenome (GOLD analysis project Ga0315285, IMG submission 203698) | Sediment microbial communities from Yellowstone Lake, YNP, Wyoming, USA - YL17G09_36 | ecosystem: Environmental > Aquatic > Freshwater > Lake > Sediment | place: USA: Wyoming | collected... | reverse complement strand
AAGACAATTGTGGTAGCAACGACTCGTGGGAACGTCCCTATCCCTGGCGCTGAAACTATTCGACTTGGGTTAAATTGCTATAAATATCCAGAGGAGAATAAATAAAAAATCATCACGGCGCTTAACCCAGGTTGCCCAAGATATTTAATGTCAACTGGTTCCGCAAAGGATCAGATGGCACATTCCTGTGGCCTGGTTATGGTGACAATGTCAGGATACTGAAATGGGTCTTCGAAAGAGTGGAAGGCACAGCAGGTGCTGTCGAAACTCCGATTGGCTATGTACCGAGGAAACAAGATATTGATATTTCAGGGTTAAGCGGTATAGCAGATAAACTAGATGAGATCCTGAAGGTGGACAACAAGGAATGGCTAGATGAATGCGAACTGATCGCTGAACATCAGGCAAAATTCGGTAGCAAACTGCCTAAAGAAATCTCCAGTCAGTTTGCGGCACTGAAAGCCAGGCTTACAAGATAGAAGAATTCTTATAGCCTGCATTCATGTCTGTGATGAAAGCTCCGCTATTCCAGGTGAAACATCAGCTATCATTTTTATGTTTACCACACGAAAAGAGAGGAAAAAATGAACACAAAACTGTTTAAGGTGATGATTACTGCTTTTATTGTAGTGCCTTTGCTTTCTATTGCAAAGGATGGTGCCATAGCGGCCTGGACTCCGATGAATAGTGGAACAACAGAATATCTCCTTGACGTCTTGGGCAATTCAGGAAGCGATGTCTTTGCCGTGGGCGAGAATGGAACTATTGTACACTATGACGGATCAAACTGGTCAGCCATGAGCAGTGGAACTACAGAACATCTTTTTGGAGTATGGTGCAATACGGGTAGTGATGTATTTGTTGTAGGTGCCAAAGGCACTATCCTCCACTATGATGGTATTAGTTGGAATTCCATGGCCAGTGGGACAACAGCATATCCCTATAAGCTTTGGGGCAGTTCGGGGAGTGATGTCTTTGCCGTAGGCAGCAACGGTACCGTTCTGCATTATAATGGTACGAACTGGTCTTCCATGAGCAGTGCAACGGGAGAGTCTCTCAGAGCAATCTGGGGCAGCTTAGGGAGTGATGTCTTTGCCGTGGGTGATAATAGCATCAAAGTACACTATAACGGTACGAGCTGGTCTCCTATGTTACCAGCAACAACAGGGCATCTGAATGGAATCTGGGGCAGTTCGGGGAGTGATGTCTTTGCCGTGGGTAGTAGTGGCACTATCCTTTACTACGATGGTACCACCTGGACTACCATGAGCAGCGGGACATCAACAGATTCTTTTACTGATGTCTGGGGAAGTTCTGGGATAGATGTCTTTGCCGTGGCTTATCCTATATTTCACTACGACGGTACGAGCTGGTCTGAAATGGATAGTGGGTCAGCCTGGTCCCCGTGGTCTCTCAATGGAATCTGGGGCAGTTCGGGGAGTGATGTCTTTGCCGTGGGTAGTAATGGCACCATTCTCCACTACGATGGTAACCCTACACCCACGTCTACCACCACTTTAGCTGTAACAACAACTACAGTTCCAGTTTCCACCACCACCTCCTCCTCTCCGCTGACCTTCACTATAGCAGGTAGAATAACAGGCGCAGTCAGTACTAATGTGCAAGTAGAGTTATTAGGTGATGTATCACAGATGGTAAGTACGGATGTCAGTGGATATTATGAATTTACAAATCTAGCTGCGGGTGGATTTTATGTCATCGTTCCTCGGCTTCAAGGCTACGTTTTTGAACCACCACAGCATGAGATACCAAACCTTCTGAATGATGAATTAAATAGGGACTTCGTGTCAAGTGTAGCTCCCCTGTGTGCTGCAGAAATTGTTTACGGTAAGGGCTCGGAGACAACCCAGCTTTTGAGATATCTCAGAAAAAATGTGCTGGAGAAAACACCGGCAGGTCAGGAGATGATAAAGTTGTACTATGAGTGGAGTCCTGTGATAGTGGAGATAATGGAAGAGGATGAGGCGTTTAAGGAAAATGTAAAGGAAATAATTGATGGGGTGTTACCATTGATTAGGGAAATAGTGGAATAGAGATTATTCTAAATGACAGATTTTCAAAAAGGCAGGGTTTATGGCTCTGCCTTTTCTTCTTTGAACAACAACATATTGTATGTGTCCTTTTCAGGGGAAAACTTTTTAACTACCATGGACAACAAGAAGTGAAAGGCCGAAATATTTGATACTACGCAATCAAATATGCGATAAACACCCACCTGAAAACTACTGGCAGAGCTTGCAAGAAGTATAAACAAAAAATTTTTTCTTTTCTCATTGTAGATACCCACACATATTGTACCTGTGAAAGTTATTATTATTGACATACCATAACAGCTTTCCTATACTTATCCCATCAAAAAGTGACTCAATCACCAAGTGGGGTTTTTTATTTTGAAAAAGGAGGTTTTCATGGGTAAGAAGATCAATCTATTTTTACTCACTATTTTCTTTCTACTATTTTCGTTATCGACACATGTCTTAGCTGTAGATTGTCCTGTTCCAGATACGGGGCAGACCAAGTGTTATGATAATACTCAAGAGATAACCTGTCCACAACCAGGAGAACCTTTCTATGGTCAGGATGCGCAGTATTCATGTAATTCACACTCCTATACTAAGCTGGATGAGAATGGGAATGACCTACCTGATGGAGCGACTGAGTGGATAATGATAAGAGATAACGTAACTGGACTGATATGGGAAAATAAGACGGACGATGATTCTATACATGATAAAGATAAAACTTATGATTGGCAGAATGCACAGGATGCATTTATCGCTACACTCAACTCACAAAATTTTGGAGGGTACTCCGACTGGCATCTGCCAACAATTATTGAGCTCGCCTTTCTTGTAGATAGGGATAGGTGTTATCCATCTATTAACACTACCTATTTTCCCAACACCATGTCGTCCGACTATTGGTCGTCTACTACTAACTTCGTCGGCTTTCCGTACTACGCCTGGCTTGTCTATTTCGGTAGTGGCAGCATGTACAGCGACTATAAGTCCCACGATTACATCTATGTGCGGGCGGTGCGCGGGGGACAGTCTGGATCATTTGATAATTTTGTCGATAATGGCGATGGAACCGTTACTGATACAGACACCGGTCTGATGTGGCAACAGGCTACTGCCCCGGGCACCTATGTCTGGCAGCAAGCACTCTCCTATTGTGAAAATCTCACACTGGCAGGACATAACGACTGGCGTCTGCCAAATATCAATGAACTCCAGTCGCTTGTCGAGTATGAGGGTGCCTCTCCTTCAATCAACACTACCTATTTCCCCAATACTGTGTCGTCCGACTATTGGTCGTCTACTACTAACGCTAACAATCCGTACGACGCCTGTTTCGTCTATTTCTTCAATGGCTACATGGGCAGCAGCTATAAGTCGAACTTCGACAACTATGTTCGGGCAGTTCGGTCGGGACATTGTGGGTCATCTGATACTTCGACCACAACTACCATTTCTGGTTCAACGACTTCCACAATATCAGGTTCAACAACCACTACTACAATAAACTCAACAACCACAACCACCTCACCACAAACTTGTATATCCGAATCAATCTATGGTGAAGATTCAGATGAAACAGAACTCCTTAGATACCTCCGTGATAATGTTTTAAGCACAACCCCCGAAGGTCAGGAAATAATCAGACTCTATTATGAATGGAGTCCGATGCTAGTGAAAGCGATGGAAGAAGATGAAGAGTTCAAAGCACAGGTGAAGGAGATGATTGATGGGGTGTTGGCAATCGTAAATTGTGAATAGTAAGTAGTGAATGGTAAATAGTAAATAATGAGTAAGATGTGAAAGGCAGAACTTAATCTGGCAAACAGTGTCAACAGAATTTTGCCCATCCAGTGACCAAGGGTCAACATCCATGTTCTAACGAATTCAATAATTCTAGTCGTGAATTATAATTAGGCAATATAATATTGATAAGAAGAACATTTTCTAACAAATAGGGCTGTGATTTTATGATTTTAGGGATATGAACTGGTCTTAAGCTATTGTCTTTCAAGAAAAACATAATAGCAACACAGAATATAATGTTAGCCCAAGTGAACCAAAAATTAAGGGGGTATAAATGGATGATATAATACAGAAACTTAAAACCCCTACGGAATGTATACAGCTCGCAAAGAATGTTCGAGACAGAAATCCTGCTCTTGTACAAAAAGCGCGCCGTCGCGCTGTTGAACTTCGAGCGCTTTCCTGTGGAAGCAAAAGCGAAGTTGAGACTGAATTGTTTAAGGCGCTTTATGCATATGAGGAAGTATTGTTTGAAAAAAATAAGAAACATACACGTGCTTCAAGAACATGGCAGATGATTAAACGCCACGGAATAATTGGTGCGGCAGAAAGAGCGGTGAACAGAAAAATCGAACCGGCTGGTTATAAAGTGCTAGTGGAAATGGGTATGCATGACCTAACATTCAAAGCCGTTATTATTCGCTACCCCAATGTATTTAATGAAGAGGTTGTATCGCGTGCCAAAGAACGTCTAAAAAAACTATCGGACATATAGTGGTGCGTTGGCTTAAAACAAAATGGGTGCTAACAACCGCATCAACTCGGACTAGCAATTCCGCTGCGCTTCATTGCCAGCCGGTTATGCGGAGCGTTATGGCTTTAAATAAGATGACATATTCCCATTTCGAACATAGACACAATTTTGCTGTATGGTGTGGAGCTCGTGCAGTTCAAAGAAATTTTACAAAAACTCCTATTTTAAAATGTGCATTGGAAAAATGTGGAGTGGTTGAATTTGTAAAGGAAAATGAAAATAAAAACATATCGCAGAGTATATTCGACAAACATCATGAAATTTGGTGTGAATCAGTTATCGAAACATGGGAGAAAGATAAAATTAAAGGTGCTAGCTATGGAAGAGCTGCGAAGTTAATCGCTGTTTATATCAAATCAATGATCGTTGTCCAAAATGTGCAGAGCAAACTTTCAAATGTAGCACATCCTCCAATTGACAGGATAATTCTCCAAAATATTTCAAAAGACACAAGTATTAATCACCCAAACAGACCCTACTGGAAAGCGAGAAACTGGACAAAGCTAGATAAGGCACAATATATGAATTTAATTTGTGATTTCCGAAAAGTATTCGATGGGCAGCCTTTTTGGCAACTAGAAAAGTATTGGACCATTACAAATGATTGATGGGGTGTTATCTTTGATCAAGTGAGAAGTAGAATAGATTATTCAATTTCGTAGCAGGTTTTCTAAAAAGGCAGGGTAATTCATTGTATCTCTGCCTTTTGTTCTATATATTGTATGTCAATGATTGGGCTCGATAATCAATACCATTAATGACTTAAAAAAAATTCATTTATTTCTTTTAACATTAGCAAATCAAACATGATAAGGAAGGGACTTATCAGATTTAAACTAAACTTGAAATATTTTGCAAGATTCAGTCCTATTAAATATATTTTATTGTAACTCTTATTCTAATCTGCATCACGTAGCTCCTAAAACTATGCTATTTCCCTTTGAGCCATTAAAAGCAAATCCCTGCCCTACTTAGTGTCCGAACGAAAACCCCTGTTCTGGCTCTGTTGTCACTTCGACCCCTTCGGATTTGCTCAGGGTAAACTCCAGGAGAAATCCCTTAATTTGCATGAGATTTCTCAGTCGCTTCGCTCCTTCGAAATGACAGCGGATGTAGTGTGAGAGGATTTTAGTTCAGCCTCTATCTAAATCTATACCTTATATATCTTTCTTTTCGATCCATCCCTTCTTTAATATTCTCAAGCGAGTTGGCATAGGAGAAACGGAGGTATCTCTCTGCATTTTTGCCAAAGTCGATGCCGGGAGCAACCCCCACCTTCGCCTCTTTCATAATTTTAAAAGTGCGTTTAAATCATTGAAAAGCCTCCTGGTGTTCGCCACTACGCCAAAGGCAACGGTTGTAATGGGCATCCTACCACTCGACAAAAAAACTGGGATCGCAAAAGGCAATGGGGCTTAGAGTCTCCACGGCCTACTCGATCGTCAAGCAGCATAACTGCCGTATCAACGTTTAGTCCAAGACTAGTGAAGGGACCTTCAGTATCTATTTCACCATGATCTGACGCGCATAGGGTTACGGCCTGACCTCAGCCAGGATATCTCGTAAGACAATCAGATAGCGTGTTGCTTTCTCGGCATTATCTCACAGCCAAGGCAAGTTAAATTTGTTGACAAATCACAATAGATTATGATTAATATCATCAATTAAAAAATGAGACTTCATTCAATAAAAGGTGGGATCAGGTGAGCACGACAGATAAAAAAATCGGCGCAGTAATGGTTGTCGGGTCAGGCATTGCCGGCATCCAGGCATCCCTCGATCTGGCTAATTCTGGCATGAAAGTCTATCTCGTGGAAAACGGGATATCCATCGGCGGTGTCATGGCCCAGTTAGACAAGACCTTCCCCACGAACGACTGTTCCGCCTGCATCCTCTCTCCCAAGCTTGTCGAGATTGGACGGCATCCCAACGTTGAGATTCTCACCCGATGCACGGTCGAAGCCGTCGAAGGCAAGCCTGGCAGATTCAAAGTCAAGCTCACGCGCGCACCGCGCTACGTGGACCTCTCCAAGTGCACGGGCTGCGGCGATTGCGCCAATGTCTGCCCGGTGAGCGTGCCTTCTGACTTCAATGAGAACCTTGGCGAACGCAAGGCCATCTACCGGCACTTCCCGCAGGCTATTCCATCAAGCTTCGCCATCGACAAGCGCGGGACCGCACCCTGCAAGGCCGCCTGCCCCACCCATATCAGTGTTCAGGGCTATGTAGCCCTGATCCAGCAGGGCAAGTACCAGGAGGCTCTCAAGCTCATCAAGCAGGAGAACCCCTTCCCAGCCGTCTGCGGCCGCGTCTGTAATCATCCCTGCGAGGAGGCCTGCAAGCGCGGCATGGTGGATAAGCCCATCGACATCATGCATCTCAAGCGCTTTGTGGCCGACCTGGACCTCTTCGACGAGAGCAAGTTCATACCCGAGGTCAAGGAGAAAAAGGGTGAGAAGGTTGCCATCGTCGGCGCCGGCCCGGCCGGCCTGACTGCGGCCTACTACCTAGCTATTGAGGGCTATGGCATCACGGTCCTCGAGGCCGCGCCCATTCCCGGCGGCTGGCTCACCTTGGGCATCCCCGAGTACCGCCTGCCTCGCGACATCATCGGCGCTGAGATCAAGATCATCGAGGACTTAGGTGTTCAAATCAAGTGCACCACCAGGGTCGGCACCGATGTGAGCCTCGATGACCTCACGCAGGGCTACGACGCGGTGTTCATCGGCTGCGGCACCCACGTGAGCAGCAAGCTCAACATCCCTGGTGAAAACCTTGAGGGCGTGGTGCACGGCATCGATTACCTCAAGCGCATCAACCTGGGCGAGAAGATCTTCCTGGGTGACCGCGTAGCAGTTATCGGTGGCGGTAACGTAGCCGTGGACGCCGTACGCACCGCCATGCGCACGGGCAGCAAGGATGTCTTCATTCTCTATCGCCGTACCCGGACCGAAATGCCCGCTGCGGCGGAGGAGATTGAGGAGGCCATCGAGGAAGGCGTAAAAATGAATTACCTGGTTGCCCCCCTTCGGGCAATCGGTGAACACGGCAAGGTCAAGGCCATCGAGTGCCAGCGCATGGAGCTCGGTGAGCCTGATGCCAGCGGCCGTCGCCGGCCCGTGCCCGTCAAAGGCTCGGAGTTTATCATTGAGTGTGACGCCGTTGTGCCTGCCATCGGTCAGGCCGGCGATCTAGATTTCATCACCAATGAAAGCGGCGTGGCCGTCAACAAATGGAACACTATTGACGTCGATGCCGTGACCTTCCAAACCAACGTCCCCGGTGTCTTTGCCGGCGGCGATATCACTACCGGCCCCCAGACCGTGATCAAGGCCATCAATGCCGGAAAGGAGGCCGCCATCTCCATCGACCGCTATCTCAGAGGCGAAGATATGTTCGCCGGTCGAGGCCGTGACTGGACCCAAGGCATTGCCGATCCCGCTGATACCAGCAAGGTTGTCAAGGCCAAGCGCGTGCATATACCCCACCTGGACCCTAAGCACCGCGTCACCAACTTCAAAGAGGTCATCAAGGGCATTAATGAGGAGGCCGCTAAGCTGGAAGCGAGCCGCTGCCTCTCCTGCGGCATCTGCTGCGAGTGCTACCAGTGCGTGGGCGCCTGTATCGCCAAGGCCATCTGCCACGACGAGATCTGTGTTGAGGAGGAGATAGAAGTCGGGGCGGTCATCGCTGCCCCGGGCTTCGAGACCTTCGACGCCGCCATCAGAGGCGAGTATGGCTTCGGTGTCTACGAGAACGTGGTCACCAGTATTCAGTTCGAACGCATCCTCTCCGCCTCGGGTCCCTACTTCGGCCATGTGCAGCGCCTGTCGGACGGCAAGGAGCCGCGCAAGGTGGCCTTCATCCAGTGCGTGGGCTCGCGCGACACCTCCTGCGACAATTCCTGGTGCTCCTCGGTGTGCTGCATGTACGCCACCAAGGAGGCTATCATCGGCAAGGAACACGCCAAGAATCTCGAGCCGACCATCTTCTTCATGGACATCCGCGCCCACGGCAAAGACTTCGACCGCTTCGTCAACCGCGCCAAGGAAGAGTACCGCATCCGCTACCTTCGTTCCATGCCCTCGGCTATCAAGGAACTGCAGCAGTCCAAGAACCTCCTGATCACCTATGTCCTTGAGGACGGACGGCTCGTTGATGAGGAGTTCGACATGGTGGTGCTCTCAGTCGGCCTCACGCCGCCCAAGGAGGCCGCCAAACTAGCCAAGGCCCTGGGCATCGAGCTCGAGGAGCACGGGTTCTGCCGGACGCAACTCGAGAACCCGGTACTGACCAGCCGCAAGGGTGTCTTTGTCTGTGGCGCCTTCGGCGGTCCCAAGGACATCCCCGAGACGGTCATGGAGGCGAGCAGCGCTGCGGCCTGTGCCTCGGGTCTCTTAGCCGATCAGCGTGGCACTATGGTCATTGAGGTCGAGGTCCCGCTGGAGAAGGATATCCGCGGCATTGGCCCCCGCACTGGTGTCTTCGTCTGCCATTGCGGCATCAACATCGGTGGCGTGGTGGACGTGCCGGCCGTGGTCGAGTACGCCAAGACCCAGCCCAACGTGGTCTTCGCCACTGATAATCTTTTCACCTGTTCGCAGGATACGGCCGTTAAGATGGGCGAGGTCATCAAGGAGCATAACCTCACCCGCGTGGTGGTAGCCTCCTGTTCGCCGCGCACCCATGAAGGCCTGTTCCAGGAAAACTGCGAGAAGGTCGGTCTGAACCGCTACCTCTTCGAGATGGCCAATATCCGCGACCAGGACTCCTGGGTGCACATGCACGAACCCGAGGCCGCCACAGAAAAGGCCAAGGACCTCGTGCGCATGGCCATCGCCAAGGCTGACTACCTCAAGCCGCTCAAGCCGGGCCAGCTCAGCGTCAACCACGCCGCCCTGATCATAGGCGGCGGCCTGGCCGGCATCACGGCTGCCCTCTCGCTGGCCGACCAGGGCTTTGAATCCTATATCGTCGAGAAGGAACAAGGGCTGGGCGGCAATTATGCCAAGCTGTACTTCACGCTCGAGGGACTGGATACCCGCACCCACCTTGCCAGCCTGCTCGAAAAGCTCATGCAGACTGATAAGATCCACGTCTATACCGGGGCTACGATCGAGAAGATCGAGGGCTTCATCGGCAATTACAAAACCACTATCAGAACCAAGGACGGCGAGACTACGTTCGAACACGGCGTGGTCATCGTAGCCACCGGCGCCTACGAACTGGAGACTAACGAGTACCTGCACGGCACCTCAGACAAGGTCATCACCCAGCGCAAACTAGAAGAGCTTATTGCCACCGGGAGCCCCCAGGCCAGACAAGCCAGCAATGTGGTCATGATCCAGTGCGTCGGCTCCCGGACCAAGGAGCGACCCTACTGCAGCCGCTATTGCTGCAGCGAGGCCATGAAGAACGCCCTCAAGCTCAAGGAGCTTGATCCCCATAAGGATGTCACCATCATCTACCGCGACGTGCGCACCTTCGGGCTCAAGGAGGACTTCTACAAGAAGGCGAGAGAGCTCAATGTCAAGTTCATTCGCTACGACGAGGATCGCACGCCCGAGGTCAAAGACCAGGGCGGCACGCTCTCCATCCGGGTCTTCGATCCGATCCTCAACGACTATGTGACCCTGAAGAGCGATATCCTGGCCTTGAGCGTGGGGACGATCCCGAACCCGGCCAACAAAGCGATCGGCAAGCTGCTCAAGGTGCCGACCAACCAAGACGGCTTCTTCCTCGAGGCACATGTCAAGCTGCGGCCAGTGGATTTCGCCACCGATGGTGTCTTCATGTGCGGTATGGCGCATGCCCCTAAGCTCTCCGAGGACACCGTTGTGCAGGCCAATGCAGCGGTGAGCCGGGCCTGTACCATCCTGACCAAGGATCTCATCAAGGCCGAGGGCAAGACCGCCTTCGTCAACAATGAGCGCTGTGCGGCCTGCGGCTTGTGTGAATCCAACTGTCCGTTTGGCGCCATCGCCGTGGATATGAATGAGGCAGCGGCCGTGGTCAATTCAGTGCTCTGTAAGGGCTGCGGCATCTGTACGGCCTCCTGCCGCATGAACGCTGTTGACCTCAACGGCTTCACCAACGAAGAGGTCCTAGTACAGATAGCTGCCCTCTATTAGGTATGATTATACTGTAGGGCAACCCTAGGTGGTCGCCCCCAGAACTGATTGAACGGAGCACCTATGGCTGAGAAAAAGGAAAAAGAAGGCTGGGAACCGAAGATCGTGGCAGTCGTGTGCAACTGGTGTACCTATGCCGGAGCTGACCTGGCGGGCATCAGCCGCATCCAGTATCCGCCTAATGTGCGCATTGTGCGCGTGCCCTGCACCGGGCGCATCAATCCTTTCTACATCATACGCGCCCTGCAGGAAGGCGCTGATGGCGTCCTGGTTTCCGGGTGCCACCCGGGTGAATGCCATTACCTGACCGGCAATTACCACGCCCGCAGGAAGTTCGCCATGCTCAAGCGTTTCCTTAACTATCTCGGTCTGGAGGCCGACCGGACCATATTCACCTGGTGTTCGGCATCTGAGGGTGAGCGTTTCGCTCAGGTCATCAAGGGCGTGACTGCCAAGGTGCGAGAACTCGGTCCGGCTGAGAAGCTGGTAAAACAGCAGTAAGGAAAAAGGATCTACCGTGGAAAATATTGAGCAGAAATTACGCGAAGAGGCCAAAAAGCTATTGGCGGATAAAAAAGCCGACGTCATCGTCGGCTACGAGCAGGGGACTTTACCCCTGAGCGCAACCCCCTGTTTCATCACCAACCCCGACGACGCGGACAGGCTCGTCTGGAACGTCTTCTGCACGCACAACCTCGCCAAGTACGTGCACGATATTCTCTCGGCCCATAAAGAGGCACAAAAGAAGATCAGAAACCCTCAAGACCGCAGGCAGAAGGTCGTTGGCATAGTAGCCCGCGGCTGCACGACTCGTTCGCTGGTCATCCATCTCCAGGAGCGTCAGTACAGCCGGGATGAGATCGTGATCTTAGGCGTCCCCTGCACGGGCTACAGTGACCGCAAAAAGCTCTCTATCGCCTTATCCGGCGAAGAGGTGCTCGAGGGCATGGTGGACGGCAACACCCTAAAGGTTAAGACTGCGTCTGGCGACACCCAGCTTGTCCTCACCGATGTCCTGGCCGACAACTGCCTAACCTGCCGCTTCAACAACCCGGTCATCAGCGACATCGCCTGCGGTGAAGCCGCTCCGGCCATGGCGACCGACAAGGAGTATGACAAGATAGCCGCCCACGAGGCACTGCCCATCGATCAGCGCTGGTCCTACTTCTTCAAGGAGATGGCAAAGTGCATCCGCTGCTATGCCTGCCGCCAGGCCTGCCCCTCCTGCTATTGCAAGATATGCTTTGTGGAACAGACCCAGCCCCAGTTCATGGGTATCACCGACAATCCCAGTGACACCCAGGTTTTCCAGATGCTGCGCATCTTCCACATGGTTGGTCGCTGCGTGGACTGCGGTAGCTGCATCTCGGTCTGCCCTATGGGTGTGGACCTGCGCACCTATCTCAAAAAGCTGGATAAAGATGCCCTTGAGCTCTTCAAGCATCGGGCCGGGACCTCTCTGGAGGATCCGCCGCCCCTTTCCACCTACAGTGAACATGACCAGGACGACTTTATCTATAATCCGTAAAGGACAGAGGGAGTAAGCATGAAGAGCTTTTTAGATGAGGTGAACGAAAGGATCCATGGGGTGCCTCTGCAGCGGTGCTACCACTGCCGCAAGTGCACGGCCGGTTGTCCCTTAGCCACAGCCATGGAATATAACCCCAACCGGGTCATCAAGATGATCCAGCTGGGGATAAAAGACGAGGTCCTAGCCAGCTCGACCATCTGGCTGTGCACTTCGTGTGAGACCTGCATCACCCGTTGCCCCAACCAGGTTGACATTGCGCGCATGATGGATGCCTTGCGGCAGATGGCTATGGAGGCTAAGATCGAACCTAGGGAAAAGAACATCCTTAAGTTCCACAAGGCTTTCCTGCACAACATCTGGCTCAACGGGCGCATCAACGAGCCGATGATGATGGTTGAGTACAAGCTCGCCTCTCGAGATTTCTTCTCGGATGTGGCCATGGGCATCGGTATGTTCATGAAAGGCAAGCTGCATCTCATCTCCCCGCGGCCCAAGGACATGGCCTCGGTGAGGAAGATCTTCAGGGGTTCTAAGTAAAGGAGGAAAGGCGTGAAGGTTTCATACTACCCCGGATGTTCGCTCCACGGCACAGCAAAGGAATACGACCAGTCCATGCGGGCGGTCAGCTGTGCCCTCGGCATCGAGCTTAAGGAACTCGACGACTGGTCCTGCTGCGGTGCATCGTCCGCCCATGCGACCAATTTCAAACTTTCCATGGCCCTGCCAGCCCGCGACTTGGTCAAGGCTGAGCAGGAGGGCATGGACCTCATGGTGCCCTGCGCGGCCTGCTTCAACCGCTTGAAGAACGCCCAGCACCACCTCAAGGATGATCCCGCCCTGCGGGGCGATATCGAATGTATGCTCGGCGCACGCTACCAGGGCACTATCAATGTCAGGAACCCGATCGATATCATATTTAGCGAGATCGGCGTCGAGACCCTTGTCTCCAAGGTCAAGCGGCCGCTGCGCGGGCTGAAGCCGGTCTCCTACTACGGATGTCTGCTTCTCAGGCCGCCAGAGGTCTGCCGGTACGAGAACTATGAGAACCCGGTCCAGCTCGACAAGATCATGGCGGCCCTGGGCGCTGACGTCAAACAGTGGTCTTTCAAGACCGACTGCTGCGGTGGCAGCCTCTCCATCAGCCGCACGGACCTGGTGGTGGGCATGGTCGACAAGCTCATGACCATGGCGCGCGAGGCCGGCGCAAACTGCGTGGCTGTGGCCTGTCCGCTGTGCATGGCCAACCTTGACATGCGTGCCAGCAACCACCGTAAACTGCCGGTCTTCTACTTTACGGAGCTGATCGGTGTGGCACTCGGACTGGAGGGGCCCGCAAATTGGGCCAAGCTCCACAACCTCGATCCGACCCCCCTGCTCGAGGGACTCGGTCTGCTCTAAACTATTTGGATAGGTAGATAACGCCATGGAAAAAAGGCTCATTAAGAAACAGGAACTCACCGGCATCATTGACAAGCTCGCCAGCGACCTGCTGGTGTATGCTCCGGTGCAGGACGAGGACAATGTCCTCTTCAAACCCGTGCAGAAAGGCGATACAGTCCTGACAACCTTCACTAACACCAAGAACGCCCCTAAGAACTTGCTCTTCCCGCGCTCCGAGCTGCTGATGAAATATACCCGCACCGACAAGGGTATGGAGTTTGCCGCGGGCGCTCCTGAAGCCCAGCAGACCGTGCTCTTCGGCGTACGACCCTGCGACGCCCGCAGTTTCATCCTCTTGGACATGCTCTTTGACCAAGATAAGTGGAAGGACCCCTACTACATCGACAAGCGCGCCAAGACCACTGTCATCGCCCTGAGCTGCGTCCACCCGCCCTACCCCAGCTGCTTCTGCACCTCCGTGGGCGGCAGCCCCGTTTCGAGCGAAGGAGCGGACATCCTGCTGACCGATCTAGGCGAGAACTATCTGGCCGAGTTTGTCACCGAGAAGGGCAAGGCCCTGCTGAAATATTTCGGCGACGTCAAAGCTGATAAGACCAGCGAAAAGATGAAGGACGAGATCGCCAAGGCCAGTGCAGCCGAGATCAAGGTTCAGATACCAGCTCGCGAGATCAAGCCCTGGCTGGATGCCAATTTCGAGCACCCCTTCTGGAATACCATCCACCAGAAATGCATAGCCTGCGGCACCTGCACCTATCTCTGCCCCACCTGCCATTGCTTCGATATCACAGACGAGATGAAGGGTGGCGACGGCATGCGCATCCGCATCTGGGACTCCTGCATGTACTGGCTTTTCACTAAGGAGACCTCCGGCCACAATCCACGGTCGTCCCAGAAGGAGCGCTGGCGCCAGCGGCTCATGCACAAATTCCGTTACTATGTCGACATGTTCGGGGCCATCTCTTGTGTCGGCTGTGGCCGCTGCGTCATATACTGCCCTGTGAACCTTGATATCAGGAAGCTCGTGGAAGACATCGCCAAACAGTAAGGGAGATGTAGGCATGCAGAACCCATATATACCGATCCCGGTCAGGGTGGAAAAGATCATCACCGAAGTGGACACCAAGGATATCAAGACTTTCCGCCTAGCCTTCGTCAACAAGCATGACGAGGAGAACTTCAAGTACATCCCTGGCCAGTTCGCCGAGTTGTCGGTCTACGGCAAGGGCGAAAGCCCCATTGGCATCGCCTCATCCCCGACCCAGAAGGGCTATATCGAGTTTACTGTTCAGAAGGCCGGCGTGGTTACCACTGCCCTGCACGAGATGGAGGAAGGAACTCTCATGGGCGTGCGCGGACCGCTGGGCAATTCCTGGCCGCTCGAGTACCTGGAGGGCAAAAATATCGTGGTTGTAGGCGGCGGCTTTGCCTTCACCACCCTCAGATCGCTGATTAACTATATGCTCCACGAGGATAACCGCACACACTTTGGCAAGCTCACCTGCGTCTACGGCGCACGCACGCCGGGCCTGCTGATCTACAAGGACGAACTCGAGGCCTGGAGCACGCGCGATGATATCGAGCTGCACGTGACCGTCGACAAGGGCGATGTGAACTGGAAGGGCAAGGAAGGCTTTGTCCCAACCATCTGTAAAGAGGTGGCGCCGAGTGCCGAGAACGCCGTAGTCGTGATCTGCGGACCGCCGATCATGATCCGCTTTACCCTGCCGGTCTTCTTCGACCTCGGCTTCTCAAAAGAGAATATCATTACCTCGCTGGAGATGCATATGAAATGCGGCATCGGAAAATGCGGGCGCTGCAACGTAGGTCACAAATACGTCTGCAAGGACGGACCGGTCTTCAGCCTGGCTGAACTGAATCAACTCACTAAGGAATACTAAGTATTCACTCGTTATTCACAGAGGGGGCGGCCATCATGGCCACCCGCCAATAATTGGCGTATATGTTTCACTGGCTACCGTCGTTTTCTCCCTGATGCACATCCCTAATTTTCTTCAGAATGGTACCTCAGGTGCAGTTGCGTGGCTGAGCTCGCTGGCCCCCGGCCATTAGCCAAGCATGCAGCCAGGTTACATCTTGTTGAGATTTTTATCTTGCTACACAAGTGGTACTTTCCCATACCTACCCCATACAAAAACAACCCATTCTTCATTGATAGCGTCGTAAAAAGTCCTGACAGGTGTCATTGCGAGGAGCGAAGCGACGTGGCAATCTTGTTTTTTCAACTACTTACAATGGCAGAGATTGCTTCACTTTGTTCGCAATGACAGTTTTTTGACTTTTTACGACGCCATCACTATTACCAAATCAAACTTTCAAAAACTTTCTTATGATTACCAGACCTACTTTTCGTGTACACCCATGATAAAGACAGATATTGATAGCTACTTGCAGCATCCCAATTATTATAGGAAAATGGATGTGGTTTTTACAGCCACTATAGAGGATCTCTTGCAAAGACATGAACTATATCAAGGCAAGGCAAAGAGATTGAAGTTACTGCCCCCGTTACTTCTTTTGGGCATTGGAATTTTTGGACTTGGTACCTCATCTTAGAGAAAGATGGAAAAAAGGTACGAGTTTTTGAGAGTCAATATCGAAATTATCCAGACTTTTCTTGGACAGTTGTGGGGTGACCAAATGGCTGAAAGCCGCGTCAATACTGGATCGTTACCTGAAAAATGCCAAAAAGGTAGTGCCACAGA
>Ga0315285_10003482_pt1 | contig 16385 bp, 11 predicted proteins | sample YL17G09_36_MG_FD_203698 | JGI IMG/M metagenome (GOLD analysis project Ga0315285, IMG submission 203698) | Sediment microbial communities from Yellowstone Lake, YNP, Wyoming, USA - YL17G09_36 | ecosystem: Environmental > Aquatic > Freshwater > Lake > Sediment | place: USA: Wyoming | collected... | reverse complement strand
GAATTGAATGCTTGGATTGACACCTTTAGTCTTTTGGAAATTGGCCAACTCCAAGCTTGGAATGAGTGGAATCGCTATAAGGAGGCAGGCACTCTTGACCCGGCCAGAGACGCAAGGGTAGTTCAAGCTTTAATTAATGCCCGCAACCAGGGTCTAATTAATATTCCCATTGGCAATACACCTCTGGACCTCCTCAATTGGACTGATATGAATTACCGTGATTACTGGAGAAAGTTTAATCAAGCCTGTCCTGGTTGCCTTAACCAGTTAGATTTTATTGTTTCCAATGTTTATGCGCCCAGTCAATACGGACCCAATAGTGTCAACGAATTTCTTAATGTTTGGCTGGGAGAATTAAATTTTTTGAGAAGTTTAGGGGTCAATCTGGATAATAAATTTTTTATCATCTCCGAGGCGGGCTTAGCTCCCGGAGCTTATGCTAATTTTGAAGAAAGATTAAGAGATACCCTTTTATTTGCCCAGGCTTTAGAAGCAGCCATCCTGGCTAACCCAAATCTCTTTCCTGGTTTAGACCAAATCACTTTCCTATTAATGAACGACGATACCGGTATCATCTACCTCATTTATCGAGAATGTGATGATCAGGGTATTTGCGTTTGGAAGGTGAGAGAATATTTAGAATACAATTTCAATGTTCCTGGAAGTCCTTTCTCTTCTTTTTCTTCTCTTCTATGTGAACCCCAGTCCACGGGCGACCGAGATTCCCGGCCCGATGCCTGTGATCCTTGTAATAAGACCAGCTATTTAACTCAATTTTGCGCTACTAGTTTTACGGTTAATGACACGGTTAAATACGAGAGGCGAGAAGGAGCCAAAGAAGAACCTCATTGTGTGGAACCAGATTGGAGCGGGACGGTCATTATTGATGCTTCAAATACCACCATTCCTTTTGTAGGAAAAAAGTGGGTCGAAGGCGATATCAATTCTCGAGAAGACGAACAGAAATATTTAGCTGATTATTTCGAAGGAACAGATGAGTACTACCAGACTTATGATATCCAAGTCGGTATTCCTTTTTTTGGAGGAAAAACCGCCTTTCATGGCACTAACACCACCCTTTTGCCTAATTATCAGGGGGTCTTTCGAAAATTGACACCGATGGAATACCAAGATCAGTTAAAGGTGGAAATGGTAAAAAGAGCTCAAAAAACAGTCGATTCAGGTGGAGAACTTGAGCCAGGAGGAATTCATAATTACAATGTTGCTTACAAGCCCCGTTTGTGTTGGGATTTACCTTTTTTTGGTGAAGCTGCCATTGAGTTTGCTCGTCGTATCGCTGGCGAAATGGAACTGAAATTTGGGCCAGTTGAGACTAACACCTCTGATCTATTTTCCTTTATGGCCAGCATTTCCCATTACTGCCTCTATAATTTCGGAGGTGACGACAAAAAACTTGACCTCGCTCTAGGAGCTATCGATTCGTTTAATAATACCATGGATTTAATTGGTCCTTTGGGGAACTTGTTTAAAATCCAGACCGAGGGAAAAATTGACGGAGTGGAAAAACCTTTGACTGATCTAGCCGGAAATTTTCCCCCTGACCCATCCGAGGAAGATTATGTTAAAAAATGGCAGGAGTGGAAAGATTCAGAATGGGGCAGACTTTGGGAAGCGGTACCAATGTTTTCCCGCGACGATACTCCAGGGGAAATCGAACCTTATTATGGCATAAAATCTAAGGATCAACCTCAATACATTCCTATTCAAATCGAAAAAGTTCCTCATTTAGCTCGACTCTTCGAAGAAACTTTAGGACTAAACGAGCTTCTTTTACCTGAAGGCACGGCCGGAGCGCCAAAATTTGTTCAAAATCAAGAAGAAACTTCTCTTGCTTCTGCAGAAAATGATGTTTTGAGCCAGGAAACAAAAGCTGGTTCCTGCTCATCAAGCACAACAACCACTATTGAGACACAAGTTTTAGGCGAAAAAACTATTTTGGCTCAAGGCGATGAGGATACTGTACCCGCTACTGCTTCAATTGTCTTGGTTCAACAAGGCTGTGTTGTTAAACCTTTTATCCAAGTTAATATGTGTCCAGCAGGAACTCGGGAAAACGGAGTGCCGTATCATGCTACTATACGATGCGGTAGCCCTTGGGACGACGTTGCTACCAATATTTTTGGGCAGGTCGGGCCTGGTGTCTGGCTTGGTGATTACTCATGCTCAGGAGTCGATCTTTCCAATATGGCCGTCGGACAATCCATCACCCTCTCTGTTTTCGCTACTAAAATAGATGCCCAACATTGTCTTCCTATAGAAAATATTAATCTTACCTGTACGGTCACAAAAAATGGTCCCGAGTGCGGACAATATGAGGCTACTTGTGCGACTGGTCCTCCTTTAGAAGAGCTCTGCGGTATTGCCGGACCAATGCCTGTCTCCGATTGTAATCGAGACGCCATTAAAGATACTAACCCGAATGATAAAATCTGCGGTGAGCCTAAAGAATGTGATAAATATCAGGCAATTAACTTCGAGTTCACTGCTTTTGATGCTTTTCAAAATCATCTCTACTTGGAATGCGGGACAACAGGTGAGTATTCGTGCAATTGGGTGGAAGTAACACCTGGAGTAAATGAATTGGTTTGTCAAGATCATTGTTATGATGAAATCACTCAAGAAGTCAATCGAAGGTTTGGGATAAATTTAGTCCATCCCTATCTTAACGAAATTTGGAATCTGTCAACTAATAGCGAGACTTTTGGAATTTTCAATATTTTTAGACCGGCAGAAATTCCTCAATTCGAAGACCTAGACGCTTCCAGCGAGATAAATTACACTTACATTGACACCAGCCTTCCTTCTGGTGGTAGTGTGACTCCTGGAACAGGTGAATTCTATTTTAATCATCTCGGCGGCGTCCAGAAAGCGAAAGAATGGGTGACGACTAAAGTCCTGATGCCCTACGTAGAGCAGTAGAGCTGGACTTGAAAATTAATCAATTCGGTGTTAATGTCTAATTAACTAGTCTCTAGTCTCTAATCTCTAGTCATCTAGATATCTAGTCATCTAAAAGTATGTTTCTGCCCAAATTGTTTAAAAAATTCCTCTTAAAACCATGGCTTGCTTTATTTTTAGTTTTCTGTTTTCTATTTTTAACCATTTTCTCTAAACCCCTCTTTGCCTATTCCAGCGGTGAATCGCCGTTCAGCTATTTCTTTTCTTTTGAAAACGCGGTTTTCAGAACCGAAGAGATGAACCTTCAAAGTTTTGTCTGGGAAACCATCAAAGCGACTACTATTTCCTTGGTGGAAATTATCACTGTCTGCGTCACCTGCCCTGAAGATCAGGGTGGTACCCAAGGCCTGATCCCCATGGTGGGTGGAGCAATCGCCAGCATTTATTCTCATCCTCCTGCCTCAGGGGTTGAATATCTTGCCTATGTTTTTCGAAAAATAGATCCCGTTTCTACCTCCTACGCCCAACAGGAAGGGTCGGTGGGGTTTCGCGAAATGTCTTCTTATCTACCCATCTGGTCCGTTTTTCGTAACCTTGCTTACTCTTTCTTTGTCATCATCTTCATCTTTATCGGTTTTGCGATTATGTTTCGGATTAAAATCTCTCCTCAGGCGGTGGTCACCATTGAATCAGCTCTGCCCAAGCTGATTATTGCTCTTCTTTTGATTACTTTTTCCTACTCTATTGTTGGCTTTATGGTAGACATCATGATGGTTGTAAACAACCTGGTCATCTTCGCTTTTAAAAGCATGCCTGGAAATATCCCTGAATTCGTTAGAAATATCTTACCGAGCGCCTCAATTACCGACGCCCGTCAATTTCTCCAAACAATTCTGGGGGTAGGCATCCCACCAATCCTAATTTCCTTTATGATTTTAGGGTTTCTTGGCGGTATCGGAGTAGTTATTGCTACGGCCGCTACTGGTGGTGGGGCAGCCATTCCCTCCTTAATCGGCTTAGGTATTGCCGTGCTTATCTTGGCAGTTGTTTTTCTTATCGCCCTTATCAGACTATTATGGACTCTTCTCAAGGCCTATGTGATGGTTATTCTAAGTTTAATTTTCTCTCCTTTCATCATCTTGGTCGGGGCTTTACCGGGAAGCAATACCATTTCCTCCTGGTTTAGAAACATTCTGGCTAACTTAGCGGTCTTGCCCACTGTCCTGGTCATGGTTTTTCTTTCTGGCTACCTCTCTTTAATGGCAATTTATGAAGTTCCTAATTTAGGACCTTTGGTTGAGGGTTATATGACCGGCCAAAACTCCCAAACAGGAAATCCTGTTGATCGTTTAAGCCAAGTCCAAGGAATGCAAAATATCATTGCTAATCCCGGAGTTGCCGATAGTCTCGGTGCCATGTTCGTTCTTTTTATGGTCAGTCTAGTTATCCTTCTCTTAGCCCCGAAAGCGTCTGATATTATTCAATCCTTCCTCTCTGGCAAACCATTTGCTTATGGAGCAGCGATTGGAGAAGCGGTGGGGCCATTAACTGGCATTGCTGGAACAGCTTGGGGGCTTGGAAAACAGGCCGCTGGAGGAGAAGTAATGTATCAAGTTGGAACGAGATATGTCCAACCGAAAGCTGCAAAGGCTCCAGGTGGTGCTTGGTCAGGAATAGAGCAATGGATGAAAAGACAAAAATATATTCCGTAGAAAGAGGTTGAATGAGCCACCCAGAAAGAAATATCAACGGACTCTCTGGGATAGCTAAAAATGCGCTTCTCTCAGAATTAGTCTATCGCTTGAAGATAATTGCAACTAAAAAGTCTGCTTCCACGGGAGAGTGGAACCCATTCCTCGAATATTTAATTAAAGTGCTAAAGAGTAAAACCAAAAATAAACATTAAATTTTTTTAAAAGTCGTTCTTATCGCGGAAAAGGGATAAGAGGATAAAGAGGGGCAAGTCTTATTAACTCTGCTCTAGTAAACCAAGTTGGTAACTTGTTTGGTGTTGGTGCAATTTTTCTATTGATAATTTGTTTTAAAAGATCCTCTTGCTCTTTCACCACACTCATTCCTTCCTGAGTTAGTTCAGTCGTTAGAAACCCCGTAACTATCGCCGCCCTAATTAAATTTACCTCTATCGTTTCCTTTCTTGATAATTCTGAGACTTGTGGTCTCTTTCGTCGCGGCCCAGTTGTTGCCATATCTTTAGGCATCACGGTAATAGCCGAGCCTATAGAACCCAGAAAAACAACCCGAACATAATTATTCAACTTTTTCGTCAGTTCTTCATCTAAACCATAAGCTTCTCCCATTATGCTCAAAGCAACATCGATGGCTTTGTTCATCTTCACTAATAGATCTGGTGTTCTACCTCCTCCTAAAGCTTCTGTATAGAGATTCACAAAATCTGTTCTCATAAAATTAGTAAACATCCAAAGGGCAGCATAATATTGTTCTAGCTTGTATGGAACCTCAAAGGCATCGGCATTGACCCCAAGAGAAACTGCAAGGGCCCTTTTACCCTCTTCAGTTAAGGCAATTTTTGTTATTGGTCTTCCTCGAGCGTCTCTGGCTGACTCTTCGATATACCCAATTGAGACAATTTTATCCCAGGGGATTTTTGTAAGAGGTATCTTTTCATAATCATATCCAACAAGCCTGGGTTCAGCTAGTGAATTTCCGTTTTCATCCACCCTTTCCAAAACCTGGACCTTTCCATCACCGAAGCAAAGCATATCAATTGTCATCTTTATTCGTTTCTTAACTTGCTCACCGTCTGGTTTTTGCCTGGTGATTTCTACTCCCTCAATCATCGTCAGTTGAGGAAAAGCTGCCGTTAGAGTTGGATAACAACCCAAAGAAGCAAGGGCACCGGCAGCCCGGGGATGTTCTCTGGTTTCGTCTTTCGAATAAGGTTCTTGACCTCCAGAAGATTCCATCATTCGCCTCATTTCAATAATTAATTTTGAGGCATCAGTTCCTTGCCGACCAATATCAAGATTAACTAAAGACATATCTTTTTCGGTGATATCACTAGGATCAAGAGCCTTACCAATTCCTTTAGTTCCAAGGGCATAAACAAGGGGGTAATCCCAGTGCCTGAACAAAATATATCCCGTCATGGCCGCGTCAAGATTGTCCTTTATTTCCAAAGCACGCTTAGCCTCATCGGTCTCGGGAATTTTGTAACCAATGCGGGTGGCGACATATTTTTCCATCGACAATTCAAGTAAACCAAAATTAAGGGGGAGAGCAAAAATATTGGGAAGCGTTCCTTGAATTTCATCAGCCTCAATCTCAAATCCATATCTTTCCGCGTCTTCTTTAGTCAATCTAACCTCTGCTTTCCCCTCTGCCACTTCTTTAAAAGCCTCAATTGCTTTAGCCACTTTTGAACCAAAAGGTTCAAATTCTCCAGCTGTTTCTCTAGTCCTCAAAATCTCACCATATTGTCTGGCATTAACTCTCTTCTTCCCTGCCCTCGTAAAAGCAGTAACACAGTACGCGTCAACATCATCAGCAAAAGCTAGTTGCTCGTCAAGTTTTTCGACCACTGTTTTTCTTGCCATAATCTCACTGGCTGAATCTCTTATGGTCGCCACCAACTTCTCTCTTGTTTCCCTATTTTGCAATCCATCTTTCACTTGATCTTCAGTAAACTCTCTCATACCCAAAGGCATAACAAACTCGAGAACGTCAGCCTTAGCCCGCATCGCCCTAACGGTCATCTGAATCCCATAACTGTTTGGGGATTGTTCATCAAAAATCGCCTCTTTCTCCATTGAAGCTAACTCTATCCTGGCACCTAAAGTCACCTCCTCTGGCCTATTCGACTCTAACATCTCCAGAGAAGAGGTACGCCCCCTTTCAAGTAAAAATTTGAAAGCGTCTGGTGTGGTTCGAGATAGTAAATCTCGATCTTGCTCTCCTGCCATATTCTTTTAGATTATAACATAACCATTTTAAAATTTTTAGGTTTTCTTGTAAAAGTAAATTGGTCCGTAGATTGTCCCTCGAGAATCAATTTTCTCTGGCTTCCAACCTTCGAAAGTAAAGGCAGTGGAGATTATTCTTGTTCCTGGCTTAAGTTCTTTTTTTAACTTCTCTTTTAATTTCTGATTGGTCTCCTGGAGCAAATAAAGACTGACCACATCCGCATTTTTTAAATTAATATTATGAAAGTTTTTATGAAGAATTTTTGCTTGTTTTCTTAGCCTAAGAATATAAATCCAGATTCTTGAATAAATTACCTTGGTCCAATCAATCTCGACTCCATAAGCCTGAGCCCCATGGAGAGCTGCGGCAATCACCAGTCTCCCGTCTCCTGAACCTAAATCATAAAAAACATCGCCCTTTTTAACTTCGGCTAATTTCATTACCCTCTCGACCACCTCAGGTTCCATCGCCACAAAAGGCGCACCGGCTTTAGTAGTTCTTTGAATATAGGGAATCCAAAGAAGAGCGAGTAAAAGAAGAATTAAAACACCAATGATTTCAAACACGTCGCTTTTATTATATCATTGCCCTATTTTGCTTGTAATATGACCCATTTTGAACGAGTTGAATTCTATCCTAATTGGATAGTATCATAGGGCATAGCGCATAGTGCATAAGCAACAGAACATAGCGCAAAGCACATAGCGCATAAGAAAGAAAAACATGCTGCCCGCCTCTTATAAAAACCTAATCGTCTACCAAAAAGCGAAATCATTAACCATAGATGCTATCGAATACTTTTCTAAACAACGGCAGGATAGGATCTCCGAAATCCTAGTTGGTCAACTTATCCGGTCGATTTCTTCTATCGGGGCGAATATTGCTGAGGGTTACGGTCGTCATTATCAAAAAAGTTATCGCCAATTTTTGGGCATTGCTAGGGGTTCAAGTTTCGAATCAGATTATTGGCTTGAGGTAATGCTCGAAACAAAAAGGTTTGAGGACGAAACCATTAAAGAATTTATCCAAAGAAATACTGAATCAATCAAAATATTAACGATAATGATGAAAAATTTAGAGAGTGCATAGTACAAAGCGCATAGCGCATAGGTTTCTATGTCCTATGTTCTGTGCGCTAAGTACTGCGCGGAGCGCTTATGGAACAACATCCAGTACCATCACAAATATCCGCTTACGAATTTAGACTCGTCGGCGATATGACCCTCAAACAATTCGCCCAGGTAGCCGCCGGCGTCATTATCGCCTTGGTTTTTTATGCCAGCGGTTTACCCTTTTACCTTAAATGGCCGGGGATTATTGTCTCCGGGGTGATGGGAACTCTCATGGCTTTTGTTCCTTTACAAGAAAGGCCTTTGCAAACCTGGATTCTGGCTTTTTTCAAAGCTGTCTATTCGCCCACTCAATTTCTCTGGCAGAAAAAAGCCAAAACTCCGGAATTTTTAATCCTTAAACCCGCCCCCGCCATCAGCAGAAAAGAAGTGCCTATAGGCACCGCCGCCGCCCAGCAAAAATTAGCGGAATATCTGGCCACTCTACCAAGCCAACCTTCTCCTTTGGATCAGCAAGAACACCAACGCCTGAAACAACTCGGCTCCTATTTTGCCTCGGCCCAACTTCCCCCAACTTTTACGCCGACCATTAAGCTCTTGCCGGAAAAAGAAATGCCCGCCGGTCTTAAAGTCCGCCGTCTTTTTGGACCCTGGGTGGTGGAAGAAGAAAGAAAAAGCATCGGCCGCACTCCTCTGGAACCAAGACCAGCCGTTCCTCAAGAAGAAATTCTGCCTCAATTTATACCCAAATTTGTTTCTCCGGTCCAAAGACCAAGAGAAAGAGGACCAATTACCGAGGCAAAATTTTCTCAAGAAATTTCTGTTCCCAATACGCCGACTTTTCCCAATCTCCTCGTCGGCATGGTTTTGGATTCTCAGGGAATGATTATCGAAGGCGCCATCATTGAAATTCGCGACTCAGAAGGCAATCCGGTCAGAGCCTTAAGAACCAGCAAATTGGGCCAATTTATGATTGCCACGCCTTTGGCTGATGGAGTTTACGAAATCGAAACCGAGAAAGAAGGCTATCAATTTGATTTAATTAAAATTACCTTGACGGGAAAGATCGTGCCACCCATTGAGATTAAAGCTAAAAACCAGAGCACTAGTACACTAGTACACTAGTCAACCAGTTATCTAGTTATCTGATTATCTAATTATCAAACCATGGCTGATCCACTCAAAATACCCATCAGAGCGAGCACTCAAGAGCACCTTGAGGTCGAAGATATTAAGGATGATATTGTCTTAATGAGAGATGGTTCCTGTTGTTTAGTGCTTTTAACCACCGCCATCAATTTTGGTCTGCTTTCAGAAAAGGAACAGGACGCCACCATTTATGCCTATGCCGCCCTTTTGAATTCTCTGACTTTTCCTATTCAAATTATGATCCGCTCGCAAAGAAAAGACGTCACCGCCTATCTTAAACTCCTTGATTTGGAATTAGTCAAACAAGCCAATAAGCTTTTAAGAGAACAAATTCAAAAATACCGTCTTTTTATTGAAGAGATTGTTAAGAAAAATGATGTTTTGGACAAACAATTTTATGTTATTATTCCTTTTTCGGCTTTGGAATTAGGCGTCGGCAAGACTTTAACCGCCATGGTCAAACCTCAAAAGAACTTGCCTTTTGATAAAAATTATATTTTGGAAAAAGCGAAAATGGCTTTGATTCCCAAAAGAGACCATCTCATCCGCCTTTTTAACCGCCTTGGCTTAAAAACCAGACAATTGAAAACCGAAGAGTTAATTCAGCTTTTCTTTAAGATTTATAATCCCGGCACCGATGGCCAAAGATTAGCGGTCAGCGAGGAATACACCACCCCCATGGTCCAACCAGCAATGAAAAAAACCGAGATTAACAATCAAAACCAAACTCAACCAACAACCGGAGGTCAAACATAATGGCCATGCCGATTAAATTACCCAATTTTTCTTTGCCTTTTGGCAATAAACCAGCCCAACCCAGTAATGGCGAGGCCAATCTGCCTAAAACCAATATTTCAGAAGAACTGGCTAAATTTGCCTCGGGAATGGTTTCGGTGCCTGATGTTATTGCTCCGGCGGCGATTGAGGTTGATTTTGACAACCTTAAAATTAACAACACCTATTTTGCCACTCTTTTTGTCGCTGGCTATCCAAGATTTGTCTCGGCTAATTGGCTGGCGCCTTTAATCAATTTTGATCATTCCCTGGATGTCTCGATGTTTATCTATCCGATTGAGGGCAAATCGGTTCTTGATGATCTAAGAAGAAAAATCGCGGAAATGGAGGCCGAAATTTCGACTGATATTCAAAGAGGAAAAATTGTTGACCCGGCCACCCAAGCTAAACTCGAGGATGCCCGCTCCCTTCAAGAACAACTGGTTAAGGGCATTGAAAGATTCTTCCAATTTGGTCTTTATGTCACCATCCCGGCGACCAGCCTAGAAGAGCTTAATCGAGTCTCTAAACAGGTGGAGTCAACCCTGGGCTCGCTTCTCATCGTTTCCAAACATGCGACCTTACAAATGGAAGACGGCTTTAAAACCACTCTCCCCCTTTGTATTGACAAACTAAAAATCAGCCGCAATATGGATACCACTTCTTTAGCCACCACTTTTCCTTTTACCTCAAGTGAATTAACCGCCAACGAGGGCATTATGTACGGACTCAATGAACATAATGGTTCTCTGATTATTTTTGACCGCTTTACCTTAGAAAATGCCAATTCGGTCATCTTTGCCAAATCTGGTGCCGGAAAATCTTATCTGGTTAAACTCGAGGCGCTTCGTTCTTTAATGTTCGGGACCGAAATTTTAGTCCTCGACCCCGAGGCAGAATATCAGGCTCTGGCTGAGGCGGTTGGAGGGGAATTCATCAGTTTCGGTTTTGATTCACCAGCTAAAATCAACCCTTTCGATTTGTCAACGGTTTTTGAGGAAGGAGAAAATGAGCTCGGCTTGAAAATCCTTTCTCTTCATTCTCTCTTCAAGGTTATCATGGGACAATTAACTCCCAGTGAAGAGGCCACCCTAGATCGGGCTTTAGTGCTGACTTATAAAATGAAGGGGATTACCCCTGATCCCGCCACCCAGAAGAATGAGCCGCCCTTAATGGAAGATCTTTACAAGGCCCTGATTGGCATGGAAGAGCCAGAAGCTAAAAGCCTGGCAGATCGAATTGAAAAATTTGTCAAAGGCTCTTTTGTCGGTATTTTTGATCAGCATTCGAATGTCGAAATCAGAAATCCTTTTACGGTTTTTTCTTTAAAAGATTTAGAGGAAGCCTTAAGGCCCATCGCCATGTTCATTATTTTGGACTTTATTTGGAATCGGATTAAAAGGGAAATGAAAAAAAGAATTTTGATTGTTGATGAGGCTTGGTATCTGATGAAATATGGCGACAGCGCCGCCTTTCTCTATTCGATTGCCAAACGGGCCCGAAAATATTGGCTTGGTCTCACTTCCATTACTCAAGACGTTGAAGACTTTCTGGTTTCTGATTATGGCAAGGCGATTATCACCAACTCTTCAATTCAAATTTTAATGAAGCAATCACCAGCCGCGGTCGATAAAATCGCCCAGACCTTCTATCTTTCTGAAGGAGAAAAACATCTCCTTTTAGCCGCGGATATTGGTGAGGGTCTTTTCTTTGCCGGCGCCAATCATGTCGCCATCAAGGTCATCGCTTCACCTGAAGAACATCAGTTAATTACCACCAAGCCAGAAGAGCTGGTCAGAATAAAAGAAGCTAAAGAACAAGCGGCGGCTCCTCAACCCCAAACTCAACCAACCGAAGAACCAGCTTCGGTTACGCCTGAAACCAATCAACAACCATGAATTCAGAAGGACAAATCAACGTCAAAGCCCTGAAAGAGAAACACAGGGTAATGGAAAAGCTTCCTCATACCACAACGAGTTCACTGACTGGAAACTTTAGCGGTAAATCAATTGGCCAAGAAAAAGTTCCCACTGAAAGAATCATCGCCACACCAAGATTGAGAAATTGGGCGGATGAATATCACAAGGATTGGGGAAAGGGAGAGCTCACTTCAGTTGAAAACCTGTCTGTCCAAATTAATAAAGAGGGTGATGAGTTCTGGGGAAAAACTCGGACGCAACAACAACAACAGCCAATCAAGCTGACGAAAATCAGTGGACCCAAGGGGCCTATTTACGCCGTAGAAGATGGAAGTCACCGGGTAGCGGCGGCAAAACTTGCTGGCGTTTCCGAAATACCTGCTGAGGTTGAAGATCTAACAAACAGAAGGGAATTCTCGACTTCAGACGAAATCGACCAAAAGTCATGGTGGGAAGCTTTAATTTACCGTGGTGCTATAAAAGGTAAAATCGAAAAAAGAGGGCCCAATTATCATTTAACGCTAGAAGAGACGTCTGAATTACCCTGGGTTCTTCAGGGACGGGACCGTTTTGTAAATACCAATAGAGTCTATCAGCAGGTTTACGGTGAAGAGGCGCTGACGGAAGTGAAATCTGTTCCCCAAGAAATTCTTCATGACAGAGGAAAAGCAGAGGTCTGGAGAAATACGGCCATCCGCGAAATGAGAGAAAAAGAGGCCGCAAAAACAAGATATAAACCTGAAGAAAAACCAAAAGAGGCTCCACTGGCAGTTAAAATAGGAAAAGCTCAAGGAGAAGCACTATTTAGATCTCCTGTCAAGCCAGCTCCACTCGAACCTCGGAGGGAACCGGTCCCAACAATTATTCAGGGCGTGAGTCGCCCTCCTGGAATGGGGAGAATTAAATCATTTTTCTTCCAAAGAGCGGTTCAACCAATTATTGCTCGCCTGGAAAAAACTGCCATCGGCAAATCAATTAGCACGGGGATTAGATATCTCTCTAAAGAAGGAGTCAAGAAAGCGGTCGGAGAAGGAATTAAAAAAGGCATTACTTGGCTCGCCACTAAATTTGGAGCTTCGGCCATTCTTTCCGCTCTTGGCACTGCTGCTGGTCCAATTGGAACAGCCATTGGTTTTGTCGCCGGTTTTTTAATTGACAAGGCTAAAGGAATTATCTCGGGAATTCTTCAGAAGATTAAAAAACCCGAAGTCGCTCTGGCTTTAGGTCTTGGTGGCGCTTTTTTCGTTTTCGGCATCCCTGGAGTGATAGGATTGGCTCTTGGCCTTCCTCTTTTAGCTCTCGGCGGAGCTGGTTTTGCCGCTGGTGCTGGTGGATTGCTTGGGGGCTTTGCCACTGGCGTGGCGGCTTTTTTTGTGGCCCTGGCCGCTCCTTTTGCCGCGCCAATTGGACTTTTAATCGGTGGAATTATTGGCGGCTTGGCCATTATCACTTTTTTTATCGTCATGCTCACCGCCAGCGCTTTTATCATTCCAGCTAAACCACTCGAGGAGGTTTCTGCCTATTTCAAAGTTAATAAAACAGTTAGTCGAACGGAAATTCCCAATAATGATGAACTTCAAAACAACCCAAAAGTTACTTATAGAATCTCTGTCACTGCCCAGCAACCAATCGCTATTACTGGTGTTCGCGATGAAAGAACAGTAAGCTGTAAAAATCCTCCTGGCCCAAACGTTCAAACACCCATTGATATTGATCACCCAACCGATCAAATAAAGAGCTGGACAAGCGATCCTTACGAGCTTAGTTTTGATTCCTCTTTTAAGGACTGTCGAGTCTGTAATACTGTTACCGTCATCGCTAATATTGAAGGGGTAGCAAGCGGCGAGATGGCCACTGATACTCAATGCGTCAAAATCGGCAATCCCCCTGAAGATTGTCCTTCCGGCTGGCCAACAGCTAATGGCTACATCACCCAAGGACCACACGGTAGTTTTTCCCATCTAAATCAGGAAGCCATTGACATTGGCGTTCCTGCTGGTACTCCGGTTAAATCTACCCATGAAGGCACGGTGGTTGAAGCAAGCTGGGGAACAGGCACCATCAAAGTTCAAGGTATTTGCGGCGGCAAGACATTCACCACCCTCTATCTCCACTTGCAATCTAAAGCGGTTAAGACTGGCGACAAGGTCAGTCCTGGTAACTTAATTGGCACGAGTGGTGTTGGCGGAACCGGAGCTCATCTCCATTATGAATTTGATGGTCTGGAGATGGCTTCGCCTTATATCCCAATTAAAGACGATTTTTTGGAAGGCTGTGTCTTTGTCGCAACCTGTAAGACTCAATGGTAAAATTAAAAGAGATGGTTAAAAAAATTCTCGATTTTATCAAGCGTTATTGGATTTTTATTGTTCTCGCTGCGGTCGCTAGTGGTTTACTCATTCTTCGCTTAAACCAAAGAGGAAAACCGCCTTTTCCTGGAGCTCAACCAACGCCGACCCCCAAAATATCTTTAATTAGACCAAAAATCCCCGGAATTACAATTCCCTTTGAGACAAAAGTCACCATGACCGATTTCTCTTTTCCTTCTCAATTAAAAATATACCAGGGAAAGGAAAGCCAGCTTTCAACCAATCAGGCCACAAAGATTGCCAAAGACTTTAATTTCTCCGGTTCGGCTTCAAAAAGCGAAGACGTTTTCTTGGGAACTTTTTATACCTGGTCTTCAAAAACTAATTTTCTTTCAATCGCCATTGATTCGAATAAAATCGAATATGGCTTAGACCTCTATCAAACTCAGGTGTCCAACCAGGGTTCAATCCCCTCTCCAGAAGAAGCGAAAAAAACCTTAGAAAATCTCTTGGATAAACTAGGACTGAAACCCGAATTCGAACCTAAATGGCAGAAGGAAGAATACTTGGTTCAAGGCTATTATTTTCAACCAGTAACTAATCAAAATGAGGCTGATTTTGTCAAAATCGGTTTTAACCCGGCTGTTGGCCAGCACCAATTAGTGGGACTGAATCCGAATGAACCTTTAGTTTCTCTTATTTTAGGTAAAGGCGGAGAAATAATCCGCTTCCAATATCAGATTTATTTCGCCAATTTTGAAGGCCAGGAAACTTATGATCTGAAAACAAAAGAAACGGTTCAAACCACTTTAACGACCGAAGGAAGAATTGTTTATGCCGGCACTTTAGAAAAAACGACTCAAGAACCAAAAATCACTCGGGCGGAATTTAACCAAGTCCGACTGGCCTATTTCCAAGAACCAGAAAAAAATTCAGTTATTCAACCAATTTACATTCTTTCTGGCCAAGGCACCTTGGAAAATGGCGAAACGACCAAAATCATCGCTTATTTACCGGCGATTAAGTTTGGTAGTCAAACTCCCCAAACCCCTGAAGCGCCTCGAGAGTTTTTCCAGCTGCCTGAGCTACCTTAAGCCTGAATTCTCACCGGCATAATCAAGTGGAAAAAGGAAGCATCGCCTTTTGGTCGAAAGACGCCTGGATTTAAGGCGCCGCCGGCTTCAAAAACCAGTTCCTCACAAACAACGGCTCCCAATAAATCAAGCAAGAAACGGCAATTAAAAGCAATCTCCAACTTACTGCCACTAATTTTGGCCTCAATTTCTGTTTCATTACCCCCAACCTGAGGAGTTTCGGCAGAAACTGTTAATTTCCCTGGCTCAAACTTAAGCTTAACGATATTCGCCTGCTCTCGGGCAAAAATCGAAGCGGTTTTGACCGCCCGAAAGAATTCTTCCCGGTCAAATTCCGCCTTAGTTTCATTCGTCTCGGGAATAATTTTGGCAAAATCTGGAAACTCACCATCAATTAATCGGCTGGAATAATCAATTCCCGGCAAAGAAAAGACGATTTGGTTTTTATCATTGGTTAAAGCCATTTTAATTTCTTTTTCCTCGTCCCCTTTCTCCTGACTGATTCTGGCTACTTCGAGCAAAGCTTTCGCCGGCACAAGTAAGTCCTCTTTCAGTAAGCCCTCTTTAATTTCGATCTTTTTAACCGAAAGGCGATAACCATCAGTGGCAACTAAGGAGAGTTTTTGGCTCTCCAGCCTTAAAAGAACGCCAGTTAAAACCGGCCTCCCTTCATCAGTGGCCGCGGCAAAAACCACCTGAGCTAGGTTTTCGGCAAATTCTTCTTTCTTAAAAATTAAATCCGCTTTTCCAGAAGATGAGGCAATGGCAGGAAATTCACTCAAAGAGCTGCCGGAAAAATTGGCTTTATAGCCGGGGGTAGACAAAAAAAGATTATTTTCTTTAACTTCAAGATTAATTTTCTCCGGAGGAAGAGAAGAAACAAACTCGGTTAAAATTTTAGCCGGCACGGCGATGGAACCTTCTTTTTCGACCTTGGCTCCTAGCCAAAGATTGATGCCGCATTCCAGATTGGTGGCGGATAACTTTAATCGACCTTTCTCCGTCGCTATGGCAATATTTGCCAAGACAGGAAGAGCGGCTTTGGGAGCAATGGAACGAGAAACAATTCCTAGGGCTTTACTAAAATTTTCTTGGAGTAAAGAAACTTTCATCTTAAGTTATCCTCAAGTTATCTGATCTTATCATATTTAATCTAGTATTAGTAGTCTTAGGTAAGGTGGAAAAGTAGATAATCATTTCTGTTTAGCC
>Ga0315285_10003481_pt1 | contig 16389 bp, 16 predicted proteins | sample YL17G09_36_MG_FD_203698 | JGI IMG/M metagenome (GOLD analysis project Ga0315285, IMG submission 203698) | Sediment microbial communities from Yellowstone Lake, YNP, Wyoming, USA - YL17G09_36 | ecosystem: Environmental > Aquatic > Freshwater > Lake > Sediment | place: USA: Wyoming | collected... | reverse complement strand
CTTCCTGCAGGTCGACGCGCCGGCTCACCGGTCGCCACCAGCGAACCGCTGGACTGCCAGCGCGGCGATCGCGGCGGCTTCGTTGACGGCCAGGTGTGCCAGCATCGGGGCCAGCAGGCTGCCGGATCGTTCCGCGAGCAGGCTGAACGCCCAGCCGGCCAGCCCCGTGGCCGCGACGGTGCCCAGGATCGGCTCTCCGGTGCCGCGCGCATCGGGAATGTGACTCAGGCCGAAGGTCAGGGCCTGCAACAACCGGCCGCCGGTGGGACCGAAGGCGTCGGAGGCCACGGTGGCCAGCGCCGCGCGGAAGGCGGTCTCCTCCGACCACACCGTGCCGAGGGGAATCTCGACTCCCAGCCAGTGCCCGGGGCGCGGCGGCAGCTCGCGTTCGGCCATCGCCGTGCGCACCCGCGGCACCGTGGTGGCGGCCGCCACCCCGGCGGCGACCACACCGGCCACAACCACGCCGAGCTTGAGGCCGGAGGCCAACGGCGGTGGCCGCAGGCCCAACGGGGCTCGGGTGGCGACGGCCAGCGCAGTGCCGAGGGCGCCTTGCGTCAGCGGATGGCGCCGCCAGGGCTGGTCGAGTCCGGCGGTGAAGCTCCACCCGACCAGCGCGGCAGCCAGACCCACCGCCTGAGCCCGTCTCATCCGAACTCCGGCCCGCCTGCGGCGACAAGCTTCTCCAGCGATCGGCGGATCCGGTCGGTGTCGAAACCCGTCCACCCCTCCGGTGCGGCGACGGCCACCCACCCGTCGAGCTGGCTGTCGCCGTAGTTGTGGCCGTGTCCGGCCGGCGCGCCGGCGGAGTTGGTGACATTGCCGGCCATGTCGGCGGTCAGCTGCCAGAAGGTCACGATCGGGTACCAGCGCATGGCGGGGCTGCGGTCGAATCCAGGGGGTTCCTTGAGCCAGTCGGGCTTTCTGGACACCAGGTCCGGTGCCCACCACACCACCGGGTCGGAGGCGTGCTGAAGGAACATCACCCGGGTACCGGACCACGGCGGGGCGGCGGCCACCTCGGCAATCTCGGCGGGGCTGGAGGCCTGGGCAAAGCGGACCGTGCGGCCGTTGTCGTAGCGCGGTTTCACCTCGGGGGTGCCAGGGTCGCGCCGCTCGGTCAGCGCCCTCCACAGCCGGCTTTCGTTGGGGGGCCCGACCCACAGCACCGCAGAGAAGTCCGCCTCAACCACGTCGGGCAGATAGCCGAAGGCGCCCTGCCCCGCCATCGAGCCCAGGCTCTCGCCGTAGAGCGCGAGCTTCGGCCTGCGCTCAACAGGCCACTGCAGCCACCTGCGGTGGATGGCGTCGACCATGGCCCGGCCCGCTTCGACCGACTTCTGCCGGTCGGCAAGGAAGGAGATCCAACTCGGCAGATAGGAGTACTGCATGGCCACCAGCGCGGTGTCGCCGTTGTAGAGGGACTCGATGGCGCGGGTCGCCACCGGATCGACCCAGCCGGTACCGGTGGTGGGGATGATGACCAGCAGCTTGCGCTCGAAAGCGCGGGTGCGTTGCAACTCCGAGAGCAGCACCGCCACCCTGGCCTCGGTGGTGGCGGCGGACTGCAGACCGGCGTAGATGCGAATGGGTTCCTTGGCGGGCCGGCCGTTGAGTTCGGTCAGCTGCGCGGCATCCGGACCGGTCCCGACGAAGTTGCGGCCCTGGAAGCCGAGTGTCGCCCAGGATGCGAAAGAGTCTGCGCTACCTGATCTTTCGGGCTGTTGCGGTTGCTCCACACCGGGCCGGGTGGTCATGTTCCGCGGCTGGAACACCGTGCTGGCCCCGGCCAGCAATCCACGCAGCAGTACCCCGTTGATCAGGGTGATCAACAGGACGACGACGATCGCGCTACCGATGAACGTGGCGACCTCATCATTGACATGCCAGCGGCGGATCATCAACCGGGCCAGCACCGCGATGGCATCCTTCAGCAGTCGGGCGACGGCGATAAGCGCAGTGCCGACCAGAACTGCCACGGTGAGCGTGCGCAGGTAGGACGCGGTCGCGGGGCCCTCGATACCCATCAAGGCGGAGACGTCGCGCTGCCAGGCCGCTGCCGGGACCACCATCAGCAGGCTCCCACCGATCGCCGCCGTGATGACCGCGGCCTGCAAGCCCCGCCGCGCCCGCCCGTTCAGCGGCCACCAGTCACGCTCCCGTAGGAACACTGCACGCACCACTGCGCCGATCAGCACCCCGATCCCGTAACCGATGGCAGCGGTGATGCCGCCGATGATGCCGCCGGTGAGCCAGTCCCGAGGCAGCAGGGAGGGAGTGAGAGACAGGCAGAAGAACAGTGCGCCGAACGCCACGCCGGTGACGTCCAGACTTACCCAGTTCAGCGCCCGGCCGGCGGGCGACCCGGAGTTCATCCGAAGAGACCGGGCAGCACCCCTTGCGAGATGCTGCGCAGTTCCTCCAGCGTCACGGTGAAAAGACCTTGCACATCAACGGAATCCGATCCGGTGTCGGAGACTCCGATGCGGGTCGCGGGGAGCCCGCGTGCTTCGCACATCGCCCGGAATCGGCTCTCCTCGGTGCGGGGTACTGCGACCAGCGCCCGGCCGGCGGACTCGGAGAACAGGAAGACGAACGCATCGGCAACGGAGTCCCGATCACTGGGAAGCAGGATGCGGCAGCCTGTTTCACCCGCCAGTGCGGCCTCCACGACCGCCTGCATCAGGCCGCCTTCGCTGAGGTCGTGCGCGGCCGAGGCCAGGCCGTCTCGAGAGGCCGCGACCAGCACCTCCCCCAGCAACTTCTCCTGCGCCAAGTCGACGGCGGGCGGCCGCCCGCCGAGGTGGTCGCCGGTCACCTGTGCCCAGATGGATCCGTCGAGTTCGTCGCGGGTATCGCCCAGCAGGAACAGCGTCTCTCCCGGTTCGTTGCCGAGGCCGGTGGGCAGCCGTCGCCGGACGTCGTCGAGCACACCGAGCACACCGACGACCGGGGTCGGCAGGATGGCCGTCGCACCGGTCTGGTTGTAGAAGCTGACGTTGCCGCCGGTGACCGGAATTCCCAGCGCCGCGCAGCCGTCTGCCAGTCCGCGCACGGCTTGCGCGAACTGCCACATGACGCCCGGGTCCTCCGGCGAGCCGAAGTTGAGGCAGTTGGTCACGGCGATCGGCGTGGCGCCGGTGACGGCGACGTTGCGATACGCCTCGGCCAGCGCAAGCTGAGCACCGGCGTAGGGGTCGAGTTGGGTGTATCGGCCGGACGCGTCGGTGGACACCGCGATGCCGCGGTGAGTCTGCTCGTCGATCCGCAGCACCCCGCCGTCGGCGTGCTCGGCCAGCACGGTGTTGCCGCGTACATAGCGGTCGTACTGCTCGGTGATGAACGCCCGGCTGCACAGGTGCGGACTGCCCAGCAGCGCAAGAAGAGTCGCGCGCAGTTCGTCGCCGGTCTTCGGTCGCGGCAGCCCGGCGGAGGTGTCGGCGTTGAGCGCATCCTGGGTGTCGGGACGGGCCAGCGGCCGCTGATAGACCGGGCCTTCGTGGGCGACGGTCCGCGGCGGGACGTCGACGACGGTGTCGCCGCGCCAGGTGATCCGCAACCGGTCACCGTCGGTGACCTCGCCGATCACCGTGGCCAGCACTTCCCACTTGCTGCACACCGCCATGAACTTCTCGACGTTCTCCGGTGTGACCACCGCGCACATGCGTTCCTGCGACTCGCTGGAGAGCACCTCGGCCGGTGTCATGTTGGTCGCGCGCAGCGGCACCCTATCGAGTTCGATGGCCATACCGCCGTCACCCGCGGAGGCCAGTTCCGAAGTGGCACAGGACAATCCGGCTCCACCGAGATCCTGGATGCCCACCACCAGCCCGGCGGCGTACAGCTCCAGGCAGCACTCGATGAGCACCTTCTCCATGAACGGGTCGCCCACCTGGACACTCGGCAGCTTCTTGCGGCTTGCCGATGGTCTAGCTCCGCCTCCGGCTTCGTGTCCGGCTCCCGATTCATCGCCCGAGAAGGTGTCCGACGCCAGCACCGACACCCCGCCGATCCCGTCCAGTCCGGTGCGCGCCCCGAACAGGATGATCTTGTTGCCGGCACCGGAGGCGAAGGCCAGGTGCAGGTCCTCCTTGCGCAGCACCCCGACACACATCGCGTTGACCAACGGGTTGCCCGCGTAAGAGGCGTCGAACACCGTCTCGCCGCCGATGTTGGGCAGTCCCAGGGAGTTGCCGTATCCACCGATGCCGCGCACCACGCCGTCGAGAACGCGGCGGGTGTCGGGGGCGTCGGCAGGCCCGAAGCGCAACTGGTCCATCACCGCGACGGGCCGCGCGCCCATGGCCATGATGTCGCGCACGATCCCGCCGACCCCGGTGGCCGCGCCCTGGCACGGCTCGACATAGGAGGGGTGGTTGTGGGACTCGACTTTGAAGGTGACGGCCCAGCCGTCGCCGATGTCGACCACCCCGGCGTTCTCGCCGATCCCGGCCAGCATGCCGGCGCGCATTTCGTCGGTGGTGGTCTCCCCGAAGTAGCGCAGGTGCACCTTGGAGGACTTGTAGGAGCAGTGCTCGCTCCACATCACCGAGTACATGGCGAGTTCGGCGTCGGTGGGCCGCCGTCCCAGGATCTCGCGGACCCGCTGGTACTCGTCGTCTTTGAGACCGAGTTCCCGGTAGGGCTGCGGGTGGTCGGGGGTGGCCGCGGCGTGCTGCACGGTATCGACGACTGTCACGACGGTGAGTCTAGTGAGCGTCAGTCGCGGGCGGCCGAGACGCAGAACAGGTTGCCGTCGGGATCGGCCAGCACCACCCAGCGGTAGCCGTCGCCGACGGAATGCCGCGCCGTCTCGGTGGCGCCGAGTTCGACCAGCCGGGCGACCTCTGCGTCGAGGTCCGTTGCGGCGAAATCCAGGTGAACGCGGTTCTTGCCGGGGGTGGGACGGTCTACCCGCTGGAAGCCCAGTCGCGGCCCCTGCCCCCCGGCAACCATCACAAATTCACCGGGCATCAGCGGGATCGTCCGGCCTCCCACAGCGGAAGCCCACCAGTCGGCCATCCGGTCAGGGTCGATGCAGTCGACGGTGATCATCCCCAGGGCCAGACTCACGAGTCCTCCATTCAGGCAGGCGCCAGGAACGCCCGCAAAGCGGCGGCATAGGCGCCGACGTCGGCGGCTCCCATCAACTCCCGGGCAGAGTGCATGGCCAGTTGCGGCGCCCCGACGTCGACCGTCGGAATCCCGGTGCGGGCGGCGGTCATCGGCCCGATCGTGGACCCGCACGGCAGGTCGGCGCGGTGCTCGTAGCGCTGCAGCGGCACCCCGGCCTGCCGGCAGGCCAGTTCGAACGCGGCCGCGGTGCGGCCGTCGGTGGCGTAGCGCAGATTCGGCTGCACCTTGAGAACCGGGCCGGCGTTGACGGCGATCAGGTGGCCGGGCTCATGGCGCTCCGGGTAGTTGGGGTGGGTGGCGTGCGCCATGTCGCCGGAGGCCACCATCGAGGCGGTCAGCACCCGCAGGAAGTCCTCCCGGTCACCGCCCGCGCCGAGCACGACGCGCTCCAGCGTGGTCGGCAGGAAGTCGCTCTGCGCACCGTGGTCGGAGGTGGAGCCGACCTCCTCGTGGTCGAACAAGGCCAGCACCGTCACGTACCGGTCCGGTGCAGCGGCGAGAAACGCCTCCAGACCGGCATAACAGGTCCCCTGGTTGTCCAGGCGCGGGGCGCTGACGAAGTCGTCGTCGACTCCGACGAGGCGGGACGGTTCCAGGGTGTGGGTCATCAGGTCCATCGACAGCAGGTCCTGCGGTGCCACCTCGGCCCGCTCGGCGACATAGGTGTGCAGCGAACGCTGCCGCTCCCCCGTTCCCCACACAGCGTTGACGTGGCGCTGCGGGTCCAGGTTGAGGCAATGGCGGTCCTCGGCGAGGTGGATGGCCAGTTGGGGCACCCGCAGCAGCGGCTCGTCGATCCACACCAGCCGATGAGCCACCCCGCCGTCGGCGTCGGGGTCGCGCACCGAGATCCGGCCGCTCAGCCCGAGGTCGCGGTCCAGCCAGGAGTTCAGCCAGGCCCCGCCGTAGGGCTGCAGTGCCACCACCTGCCAGCCGGCGACGACCCGATCGGGGTGCTGCTTGACGCGCAGGTTGGGGCTGTCGGTGTGCCCACCGACGATCCGGAAGGGGCGCACCCCGTCGGGGCCGCCGTTCCAGGCGATCAGCGAGCCGGCCCGGACCGTGAAGAACCCGCCCGCCCCGGCGTCCGGCCAGCGGTCCGTTTCGGCGAGTTCGGTGTAGCCGGCGGCGCGCAACCGTTCGGCGACGCTCCGGCAGACGTGAAACGGCGACGGCGAGGCGTCGATGAACTCGCACAGCCCACGTGCGGTCGCTGCGGTCATGGTTCAGACGGCCAGCACCGCGTCGAGCGCCGAGTAGAACATCCCCAGCCCGTCATCGGACGGCCCGGTCAGCGGCTCGGTGGCGTGCTCGGGGTGCGGCATCAGGCCGACGACGCGTCCGTTCGCGGAGGCGACCCCGGCGATGTCGCGCAATGAACCGTTGGGATTATCGGCGTACCGGAACACCACCCGGCCCTCGCCCTCGAGCTCGTCGAGCACGGATTCACTTGCCACGTAACGGCCTTCGCCTGATTTCAGCGGCACCAGCAGTTCGGCGCCCGTCTCATAGCGCGACGTCCAGGCAGTGGTGATGGAGTCCACCTTCAGCCAGACGTCGCGGCAGATGAAGTGCAGGCCGGCGTTGCGAGTCAGCGCGCCGGGCAGCAGGCCGGCCTCGCAGAGCACCTGAAAGCCATTGCAGATACCCAGCACCGGCATGCCGCGGCCGGCAGCGGCGACGACCTCGCCCATGACCGGAGCGAACTTGGCGATCGCCCCGCAGCGCAGATAATCGCCGTAGGAGAAGCCGCCGGGCACCACCACCGCGTCGACACCCTTGAGGTCGGCGTCGCCATGCCACAGACTCACCGCTTCGGCTCCGGCCAGGCGCACGGCGCGGGCGGCATCGACGTCGTCCAGGGTCCCAGGGAAGGTGATGACCCCCACCCGGGCGTTCACGCGGGATCCCGGGTGACCGACCAGTCCTCGATCACGGTGTTGGCCAGCAGTGATTCAGCGATCTCCGCCAGTTCGCCGTCAGTCACCGTCTCGTCGACCTCGAGCTCGAACCGCTTGCCCTGCCGCACATCCGACACACCGGTGTGGCCGAGGCGGCCGAGCGCGCCGACGATGGCCTGACCCTGCGGGTCGAGAATCTCGGCCTTGGGCATCACGGTGACAACTACCCGGGGCACTGGGCTCCTCTGAGGTCGGCGGATGGTGCGGGTCGATCCTACGGCGGCTCAGGGACAGGAGCCGATGTAGGCCGTGCACAGCGGTGCCGCAAGCGCGTCGAGGACTGACGTGTCGGTGAGCGCCGGCCACGGGGTCTGCGGGGGCCCGTCGGACCACAGCGCAAGTTCGGTCACGGTGCTGTTCACCGGATCGGCGAGCAGGTACTGGTGCAGGATCACCGGGCCGCTGATCGCGGCGGCCATCCGATCGGGCTGGTCGACGATCAATGACGGCGAGGCTGCCGGGTTGGTCGCCTGGCAGGCCCGCAGCGCGGCGACGGCGGCGGCGAAGGTGTCCTGGACGATCTGTGCACCGCGCCAGGTCTCTCCGCGCCAGTGCAGAACCTGAGCCTGCATTTGCCACTGGCCACCCGCGTTGGAAACCTCCGAACGCTCGGCGACCACATAACTACGTGGGTCCGCGGCCGACGCCGGGGTTGCGCACAGCTCCTCGAACCGGAAACGCGGCGCGCGGGACGTCACCGCCAGCCCGGCCAGCTGCGGCCATGAATAGATCGAGTCCATCGGTATCGCCGAGGGCGTTATCCACGCCGTCGCGGGAATGCGGTTGCAGGCAGGCGGACAGGTGCTGGCGGGGTCGGCCGACGCGGTCACAGCGACGGCGATACCGGAGGCCACCATCACCGATGTGAGGACTATCCGCATTCGCCGCCTCCTGTGCGCGCACAATCGTAAACATGGAATTGACGCATTTCGGCCATTCATGCCTGCTGGCGGAGATTGGTGTCGCACGACTGCTGTTCGATCCCGGCAACTTCTCGCACGGCTTCGAGGGCATCACCGGCCTCTCGGCGATCCTGGTCACCCATCAGCACCCGGATCACGCCGACCCGCAGCGGCTACCCGCCCTGATCGAGGCCAACCCGCAAGCGGCGCTCTACGCCGACCCGCAGACCGCCGCACTGCTCGGCAGCCCCTGGCGGGCCGTGCATGTCGGCGGCCGGTTCAGTGTCGACGGTCTGACCATCCGCGGAGTCGGCGGACGTCACGCCGTGATCCACCCGGAGATCCCGGTGATCGACAACATCTCCTACCTCGTCGGCGACGGCGACCATCCGGCGAAGCTGATGCACCCCGGTGACGCATTGTTTCTCCCCGACGAACCAGTCGAGGTGCTGGCAACCCCGGCAGCCGCGCCGTGGATGAAGATCTCCGAGGCCGTGGACTACCTGCGGGCGGTGGCGCCCCGACATGCCGTGCCGATCCACCAGGGCATCATCGCCCCAGAGGCCCGCGGCATCTTCTACGGCCGGCTCACCGAGATGACCGACACCGATTTCCGGGTGCTCCCCGAGGAGAACTCGGTACGGTTCTGACATTCGCGAAGGGAGTCACGTGAGTACAGTCGATCTTCAGCGGCTCTTCGGACTGGACGGAAAGACCGCACTCGTCACCGGCGGCACCCGTGGAATCGGCATGATGATCGCCCGCGGCCTTCTTCAGGCCGGGGCCCGCGTAGTGATCAGCTCACGCAAGGCCGATGCCGTCGATGAAGCCGTCGCAGCGCTGTCGGAGTTCGGCGAGGTGCGCGGCATCCCAGCGGATCTGTCCCGACAGCAGGAGTGCACGCGACTGGCCGCCGAAGTCCTCGGCCGCGCCGACGGGCTGGACATTCTGGTCAACAACGCCGGGGCGACCTGGGGTGAGCCGCTGGAGACCTTCCCGGCGGCGGCCTGGGACCGGGTGCTCGACCTCAACGTCAAGTCGCCGTTCTGGATGGTTCAGAAACTGCTTCCCGCACTGCGCAATTCCGGCACCCAGGACGACCCGGCCCGCATCATCAACATCGGCAGCATCGACGGCATCCAAGTCAGTCCGATGCCGACCTACTCCTACTCGGCGAGTAAGGCCGCACTGCATCAGCTGACCCGAGTTCTGGCCAAAGAGCTTGGTCCGCAGCACATCACCGTCAACGCGATAGCGCCCGGACCGTTCCCGTCGAAGATGATGGCCGCGACCCTGGACGCCTTCGGCGAGGCGATCGCCGCGGCGGCACCGATGCGCCGGATCGGCCGCGACGACGACATGGCAGGTATCGCCATCTTCCTGGCCGGCCGCGCCGGCTCCTACGTCAACGGGGCGATCATCCCGGTCGACGGCGGCATCGCGACCACCGCGAGCGGGACAGCGCGGTAAGCCTTTCAGGAAGCTTGGGCGCGTGCCGGCCTCTCACCGCAGCGGTACACCGTTGGCCGGCAGCCGTGCATCAACGCGAGATCGACGGCGTCGAGCACCGCTTGTCGCGGTCCCGATTCGCCGAGTTGGCGGCCGGTGACCGTCAACCTGACGGTGCCGCCGCGACGGGCGATTCGCCCGGCCGCCAGCACCACGCTGGCGCACCACCATGGTTCGGAGAGGAATCCTGCCCCGATCCCGAGCAGGCGGCTGCGGGTCATCGTCGCGCGCGTGAGGTCGGTCGTTCCATTCAGTCCGATCAGTAGCCGAAATCCGTTGCGGGGCAGCGCAGCAACTGTGCCTTTCGAGACGGTCCAGCGAGGTGCCGCGAACAGTCGGGTGCGCAGACCGATCTGTTCGAGCACGCGATCGGCCGCCATCAGTCGCAGATTCGCTTCGTGAGCGGGCAGGGTTGCGAACTCGCTGCGCTTGCGCTTGGTCGCCGCTTCGTCGAACCCATAGAGAACGACCGCGTCGCCGGCCGATCGACGCTGGGTGAGCCAGTCGACGGTTGGATGGTCGGATTCAAGGCGGTATCCGTGCTTGCGGCGCGGCGCGACAAGCAATGAAAGCGGCACTCCGCGAGAATCGAGAAGTCGGTGGAAGTCCTCGAGATGCGGCAACGTCCGGTTGTCGATCCCGGACACCGAGACGATCAACTCTCCTGTCACAGCCTCAGTCTCGCGGTTTCGGGTATGCCGTCGGTGTCGGAGGGGTGGACGGGAAGTGCACGTTTGGTTACCTTCGAGCCGGAAAACCGGAGGCCGGAACCACCCGCGTCACTCCCCCGGCGCGTCTGGGCCGAAGCTGTCGGGATCGGCGGTGGCCAGCAGCCACGCGTACTGGAACGCCGCCTCTTTCCAACGCTCATAGCGTCCGCTGATACCGCCGTGCCCGGCAGCCATCTGGGTGCGTAGTAGCACCGGATGCAGGTCGGTCTTGGTATGGCGCAGCGCGGCAACCCATTTCGCCGGCTCGACGTAGAACACCCGGGTGTCGTTGAACGAGGTCATCGCGAGTATCGCTGGATACTCTTTGGCCTCGATGTTCTCGTAGGGCGAGTATGACTTCATGTAGAAGTAGACGTCCGGATCTTCGAGCGGATTGCCCCACTCGTCCCACTCGGTCACCGTCAACGGGAGCGACGGATCCAAGATCGTGGTCAGCGGATCGACGAAGGGCACCTGAGCCAGCATCCCGGCGAACAGGTCCGGGGCCATGTTGGCCACCGCACCCATCAGCAGGCCGCCCGCACTGCCGCCCAGTGCGACGAGGTTGCGCGGCCGGGTCAGCCCGGCGTCGACGAGATGTCGCCCGGCGGAGATGAAGTCGGTGAAGGTGTTCTTCTTCTCCAAGAGCTTGCCGCGCTCGTACCACAGTCTGCCCATCTCACCGCCGCCGCGGATGTGGGCGATCGCGAAGACCATCCCACGATCCAGCAGCGAGAGTCGCGCGATGGAGAACCGCGGGTCTTCGCTGGACTCGTAGGCGCCGTATCCGTAAAGGACTGCGGCAGCGGGGAATTCGATTCCGGCCCGGTAGATCAGCGAGACCGGGATGCGGGTGCCGTCCTCGGCGACTGCCCAGTCCCGGCGTTCCACGTAGTCCTCGCGGCGGTAACCTCCCAGGACGGGCTGCTCGCGCAGTAGCGTGCGCTCGCCGGTCGTCAGGTCGATGTCGTAGATCCTCATCGGGGTCAGAAACGATGTGGCACCGACCCGCAGTCGCGGTGACTCCCAGTTCGGGTTACCGCCCAGGCCGCAGGCCATCAACTCCGAGTCGAAGGTGATCTCCTCCGGGGTTCCGTAGCCGCCCGGGAGGATCGGCCACAGCTGCAGCCGGGGCAGCGCCTCCCTGCGGTAATGGACGACGATCTGGCCGGCGAACGCGTCGGCGCCCTCGAGGCGGACGTCGTCGCGCGCAGCGATGAGTGTCCGCTGGGCCGCGGGATTGTCGACCGGCGCCTCGACGAGGGTGAAGTTCGGCGCACCGTCGTTGTGCAGGATCAGAAACCGGTCTTCGCCGTCGACACGCACGTGGTCGACGGAGTACTCCACGCCGTCGCGGCGCGGCAGCACGACGGTGAATTCAGCCTGAGGATCGGAGGCGTCAGCGACGCGGATCTCGGAGGTGATGGACGATCCGGCGGCGATGACGATGAAGGCGTTGCTTCTGGTCCGGCCCACCGCCACCCAGAACCGCTCGTCGGGCTCGGAGAAGACCTGTTCGTCGTGGCCGGTATGGCCCAAGCTGTGCCGCCACACGGTGTCGGGGCGCCAGGCTTCATCGACGGTGGTGTAGTACACCGTGGCACTGTCGGTCGCCCACGTGAGGCCGGCGGCGATCCCGGCGATGCGGTCGGGAAAGGCCTCGCCGGTGCGTAGGTCCTTGAATCGCAGGGTGTATCGCTCATCGCCGACCACGTCGACGGAGTAGGCCAGGAGGTTGCCGTCCGGGCTCACGCTGGCGGCTCCGACGGCGAAGTAGTCGTGGCCGTGAGCTTCGACGTTCTCGTCGAGCAGCACCTGTTCACCGGGGATGGCGGCGTGCTCGCTGAGCACCGGGGGATCCCAGTCCTCCGGCCCGGCGACCGGGCAGCGGCAGTGCACCCCGTACTGCTTGCCTTCGAAGCTGCGGCCGTAGTACCACCAGTCGCCCCTGCGCATCGGGATCGACAGGTCGGTTTCCTTGGTACGGGACTTGATCTCGTCGAAGATCCTCTGCCGCAACGGCTCCTGGTAGGCCGTCTCGTCTTCGACGTGTTCGTTCTCCGCCTCGAGGTGGGCAATGACTTCGGGATCGGACTTGTCGCGCATCCACTCGTAGGGGTCGAGGAACACGTCGTCGTGGTGAACACGCTCGGTGTCGACGCGCTTGGCGACCGGAGCCGCCGGGCCGGCGACATCGGGGCGAGGAGCCGCCGGGCCGGCGACATCGGGGCGAGGAGCCGCCGGGCCGGCGACATCGGGGCGAGGAGCCGCCGGGCCGGCGACATCGGGCCCGGGAGCCGCCGGGCCGGCGACATCGGGCGGGCGAGGGGTACTCACGCGGCACCACCGATCCAGTCGTCGAATGCCAGGCCCGAAATGCGCTCGTAGGCTTCGATGTAGCGGGCGCGGGTGACCGCGGCAATCTCCTGGGGCAGCGGGGGCGGTGGTTGCGAGCCGTGGCGGTCCCAACCGGAGTCCGGACCGGTGAGCCAGTTGCGAACGAACTGTTTGTCGAAGCTCGGCTGCACGACGCCTTCGGTATAGGTGTCTGCCGGCCAGTAGCGGGAGGAGTCGGGGGTGAACACCTCATCGGCGAGCAGCAGTTCACCGTCCCGGTCGGCGCCGAACTCGAACTTGGTGTCGGCGATGATGATTCCCTTTGTCAGAGCGTGGTCGGCGGCCTGGGAGTAGGTCTGCAGCGTCAGGTCCCGCAGGTCCCGGGCGCGTGAGTCCCCCACCAGGTCGACGACACGGTCGAAGGCGATGTTCTCGTCGTGCGCGCCCAACTCGGCCTTGGTCGCCGGAGTGAAGAGCGGATGGTCGAACCTGCTTGCCTCCACCAGCCCGGGTGGCAACTCGATGCCGCACACCGCGCCGGTGCGCTGATAATCCAGCAGTCCCGAGCCGGTGAGGTAGCCGCGCGCAACGCATTCGACCGGAACCATCTCAAGCCGGCGGACCACCAGCGCGCGGCCGAGGACCTCGGCGGGGATCCGCGGGTCGTCCGGCGGCCCGGCCAGGTGATTGGGCGCGTCAACCAGACCGAAGAAGAACACGCTCATCGCGGTGAGGATGCGTCCTTTGTCGGGGATCAGCGTGTCGAGGATGTAGTCGAAGGCCGAGATGCGGTCGGTGGCGACGAAGAGCAGATGATCGTCGTCGATGCGGTGAAGCTCACGCACTTTGCCGCTGGCCAGATGACGGTAGTCGGACAGGGCGGGACGCACCGCGTCAGCCTAGCGGCCGCCGGGCGGGCGACTGTGCTGGGATCGAGTGCATGAAATCGCGCTATCTGCCCTACGCCACCACCCCGGCAAGACTGACCGGCCAACTCGTCAGCGACCTGCTGATCGCCGCCTGGATAACCGTCTGGGTGCTGGTGGGCCTCGGTGTGCACCATGCGATCGACGCCATCGCCGGGGTGGGCACTCAGGTCAAGGACGGCGCCACCGGGATCTCGGACAATCTGACCTCCGCCGGGGACAGCGCCGACCAGATCCCGTTGGTGGGGGATGCGCTGTCGACACCACTGCGCGCCGCCAGCGAGGCCGCGCTCGATCTGGCCGGGGCGGGCCAGAACCTGAACACCACCGCGACATGGCTGGCGGTGCTGCTGGCCATCGCCGTGGCCGCCCCGCCCATCCTCGCGGTGGGAATGCCGTGGCTATTCCTGCGAATCCGGTTCTTCCGGCGCAAGTGGACGGTGATCGCGCTGGCGCAAACCCCGGCCGGTGAGCAACTGCTGGCGCTGCGGGCACTGGCCAACCGACCGCTGCGCAAGCTCACCGAGGTCGACCATGACCCGGTGGGGGCGTGGCGGCGGCAGGACCCGAACGCCGTGCGGGGGCTGGCGGCACTGGAGTTACGGTCAGCGGGCGTGGCCCGAGTGACGTCGGCGCGCTAACGAGCGCTGACCGTGAGCGCACGAAACCGCGCCGAAGTTGGTCAGAGAATCGCGGCGGGCGTGTACTTGGCCGCCTCCGGATAGGAGTCCGCCAACTCGCCGACCGCGGCGACCACCCGATCCACCTGGGCGCCCGCGGCGCCGGTGAACGAATGCCTGTCCGCCAGAGCCGCGTCCAGGGCGGCCCGGTCCAGTGGCAGCCGGGGATCCTCGGCCAGCCGGTCCAGCAGATCGGGTTCGGCGCCGCGTTCCCGCATGGCCAGCGCGACGGCCACCGCGTGCTCCCTGATGACCTCGTGCGCGGCCTCCCGGCCCATGCCTGCGCGCACGGCCGCGATGAGCACCTTGGTGGTGGCCAGGAACGGCAGATAGCGGTCCAGTTCGCGCTGGATCACCGCCGGGTAGGCGCCGAATTCCTCCAGCACCGTCAGGAACGTCTCGATCTGGCCGTCGATGGCGAAGAACGCGTCGGGCAGCGCCACCCGGCGCACCACCGAGCAGAACACGTCGCCCTCATTCCATTGCGCCCCAGCAAGTTCGGCGGTCATCGACCCGTAGCCGCGCAGCACCACCTGGAGCCCGTTGACCCGTTCGCAGCTGCGGGTGTTCATCTTGTGCGGCATGGCCGAGGAACCCACCTGGCCGGCGGCGAAGCCTTCGGTGACCAGTTCGTGGCCGGCCATCAGCCGGATGGTGTGGGACAGCGACGACGGCCCGGCACCCAGTTGCACCAGCGCGGAGAGCACGTCGTGATCCAGGGAGCGCGGGTAGACCTGGCCGACGCTGTCGAGGACGGCGGTGAATCCGAGGAAGCCGGCGACGCGGCGCTCGAGTTCGGCCAGCCGCTCGGCGTCCCCGTCGAAGAGGTCGAGCATGTCCTGGGCGGTGCCCATCGGGCCTTTGATGCCGCGCAGCGGGTACCGGTCGAGCAACTCGCGGATCCGCCGCAGCGCGATCAGGGTCTCTTGGGCAGCGGAGGCGAACCGCTTGCCCAGGGTGGTGGCCTGGGCGGCGACGTTGTGGCTGCGGCCGGCCATCACCAGATCGCGGTAGCTGACGGCGCGCTCGGCGAGCCGCGCGGCGACGGCCACGCCGTGGGCGTGCACGAGTTGCAGCGACTGCCGGATCTGCAACTGCTCGACGTTCTCGGTGAGATCGCGGCTCGTCATGCCCTTGTGCACATGCTCGTGGCCGGCGAGGGCGTTGAACTCCTCGATGCGGGCCTTGACGTCGTGGCGCAGCACCCGTTCCCGGTCCGCGATGGAGTCGAGGTCGACCTCGTCGAGCACCCGCTCGTAATCGGCGATCGCCGCCTCGGGAACGGCCACCCCGAGTTCGCGCTGCGCCCGCAGCACCGCGAGCCACAGCCGGCGCTCGGCGACGATCTTGGCCCGCGGCGACCAGATGGCAACCATGTCGGCGCTGGCGTACCGGTTGGCCAGGACATTCGGGATGGTCACGAGCACACAGCTTACGGTTTGGGTCGTGTACTTCCTCGGAGTCGACCTCGCCTGGGGCCACCGCAGCCCGACCGGCGTGGCTGTGGTCGACGAGGCGGGAGTGCTGCGTCATGTCGGGGCGGCCGGCGGCGACGACGACATCCTCGCTCGGCTGCAGCCCTACGTCGGGGGGGATTGCGTGGTGGCGATCGACGCGCCACTGGTGGTGACCAATCCGGGCGGCAACCGCCCGTGCGAGGCCGCACTGAACCGTGACTTCCGCCGATTCCACGCCGGGGCGCACCCCGCCAACACCGGGCTGCCCTGGTTCGCCGACGGCGGCCGGGGCGCCCGGTTGTGCACCGCGCTGGGCCTTGATCTGGACCCGCGTTCACCGGCCCGCCGTCGCGCCCTCGAGGTCTACCCGCACGCCGCCAGTGTGGTGCTGTTCGGCTTGGACCGGACACTGAAGTACAAGCAGAAGCCGGGGCGGGAATTCACCCAGTTGCGCTCGGAGTTGTTGCGGCTCATGGGATTTGTCGAGGATCTCGCCGCTGCGACGCCGTCGATCGATGTGGCGGCATCCACGGGCTGGGCGGAACTGAAGGACGCCGTGCTGACCGCGACCCGCAAGTCCCACCTGCGCCGCGCCGAGGATCCCGTCGACGCGGTGCTGTGCGCCTACATCGCGCGGTTCACGGCGCAGCGCCCGCGGGACGTCACGATCTACGGCGATGTGGCGACGGGATGCATCGTCACCCCGGCGTTATGAACTAGGTCGACCGTCTCGCTCCTCTTCCGCCTCGTCCCTCGGCGGCATCGTCGGCT
>Ga0315285_10003480_pt1 | contig 16390 bp, 13 predicted proteins | sample YL17G09_36_MG_FD_203698 | JGI IMG/M metagenome (GOLD analysis project Ga0315285, IMG submission 203698) | Sediment microbial communities from Yellowstone Lake, YNP, Wyoming, USA - YL17G09_36 | ecosystem: Environmental > Aquatic > Freshwater > Lake > Sediment | place: USA: Wyoming | collected... | reverse complement strand
CGGGGGTAGATGGCATGAGGACGGAGGAACTCCGTCCCTACCTGCGGGCGCACTGGGGGCGACTCACGCAGGAACTGCTGGAAGGACGCTATCGGCCCCAACCGGTGAAGCGGGTAGAGATACCGAAGCCGGAGGGCGGGGTGCGGGAGCTCGGAATCCCGACCGTGGTGGACCGGTTCATCCAACAGCTGATCTTGCAGGTGATGGAACCACTGTATGAGCCTACCTTCTCCGCGCACAGTTACGGCTTTCGGCCCGGCAAGAGCGCCCACCAGGCGCTGGAGGCGGCAAGAGAGCACGTGGCGGCGGGGCATGGGTGGGTGGTAGACCTGGACCTGGAGCGCTTCTTCGACCGAGTGAACCACGACGTGCTGATGGGCCGGATCGCCCGCCGCATCGGCGACAAGCGGCTGCTGAAGCTGCTGCGTCGCTACCTGCAGGCGGGAGTGATGGTGCACGGCGTGGTGATCGAACGGTACGAGGGCACGCCCCAGGGAGGGCCGCTCTCTCCGCTGCTCTCCAACATCCTGCTCGATGAACTCGATCGGGAACTGGAGCGGCGGGGGCATCGGTTCTGTCGGTACGCGGATGACTGCAACATCTACGTGAAGACGGAACGGGCGGGGCAGCGAGTGATGGAGTCGGTGACGAAGTTTCTGGAGAGCAAGCTGCGGCTGAAGGTCAACCGCGCCAAGAGCGCGGTGGGCTGGCCATCGCGGCGGAAGTTTCTGGGGCTTCGGATCGTGGGAGGCGCAAGAGCGATCATCAGTATCGCTCCCCAGAGCCTCCACCGACTCCGGGCGAAAGTCCGGCGCCTCACCCGGCGCAATCGGGGCGTCAGCCTGGAGCAGGTGATAGCAGAACTGGGCCGGGCAACCGATGGCTGGGTGGGATACTTCGGACTGGCGCGCACGCCTACCATTTATCAGAAACTGGATGAGTGGATACGGCGGAGGCTGCGCTGCTATCTCTACAAACAGTGGAAGAAGCCGCGCAACCGCGCCCGGCAGATCATCAAGCTGGGAGTGGGACCGTGGCTGGCGTGGGGAGTGGTGATGAAGGGGTACGGCCCCTGGAAAGTGGCTGGCACCCCCGCCATGACCCGCGCCCTCACCAACGAGCGCCTGGAGCGAATGGGATACTCCAGCCTCTACCGCAGATACCTGGCGTTACCAGCATCGTGAACCGCCGGATGCGGACCCGCATGTCCGGTGGTGTGGGAGGAGGGGCCGGCGACGACCCCTCCTACCCGATTCTCCGTCGGAGGCGCGCATTACGGATTCTGTTGCATCACGGTGACAGCACCGCGGCGGCTGCGCAAGAGGCAGATCACGGCCCCCGGCACCCCTCGGCACCGGCTACGCCCTCGGCTGGGAGCCAGGGACGGGGGACGCGTGGTGGGAGGGGACAGCGATCGTGCCAGGGCGGTGATAACGGGCAGGCCCGCCCTGTCCAAGCCCCGTCGAACCGACTCGCCCAGCTTGCCCGCCCGCGCCAGGGCCCGCTGCGAGGCGCGGCCGCTCCGGGTACACTCTCGCCGGCTCAGACCTCCCCGCGGTAGGCCGGCCCCAGCATCTTGATCCGCTCCACCAGGCGCTCGCGGTTCTCCTGGGTGCAGGGAATCCAGGCAGTCATCACGAGGCCCTTGCCGCCTAGCCGCACCACAGCATCGCGAAACGCCTTCACTCGCTCCGGAGTGCCCCCCGGCGCGCCCCAGAGCTCGAAGCCTTGCTTGGCGATGCGCCTTAGGTCCTGCGTTGGGCACCTGTCATACCGCCAATGGAGCTGCACGATGTCGTGTGGGATCGCCTTCTCGGCCACCAGTGACTTCTCAGCGATCACCATCCAGGCCGGCGAGTCGGTCAAGCCTCCGTTCCAGATGATGGTGCGGAGCTTGCGCTTTCGCAGCCCCGCGCGAAGCCGCCTGATCGCGGCTATGTACTGGGCGCATGAGCGGTCTGTATCCTCGTCCATGCCGACGTGGAAGAAGCGGGGCGGCTGGATGGCTGCGATCAGCTCGTCCATCACCTCGAACCCTTTCTTCCAGTAGACATCATCGTCGAAGTGATCGTTTGGCCGCTCGTTCGGGCCCAAGATCCAGTCGTTGTGGTGATGCTCGTGTCTGCTGCGAGAAAAGTTGAGCTTGGGCACAACCTCGAGACCCTTCTTGCGGGCCGCGGCCACCAAGGACTTGAGGGTTCTCATGGGAACCGTGTAGTGCTTGGCCAGCTCCGGGTGGGATCTGTACTTGACGCCGTCATAGCAGTCAACGATGAGCATACTGAAGCCTTCGGCGGCAAGCGTGTCCACGACCTCGAGACCGACTTCCAGGTCGAAGGGCTTCTCCTGGGCCTTCCTCGCGTACCACACTGGATCGTAGTGGGTGATGTGGATCAGGTAGCCGCGGACGGGAAGCTCTCTGGATGCAGGCATCGGGACTCCTTTCTCTTCCGTCTGCCGCATCTCGCCGGGAGAAGTCACGGCAAGATGGGGACAGACCGCGCCGCTGACGGGCGTAGCGCTCTGCCGCCGTCACTACAGCGCATTTCATAACCCTGAACCTCCTCCCCCCACCACGCGCGGGCATGAAATGCGCCCGCGCAGACCCGACGCTAGCGGCCGGCTGTTTCATAGCCCGCCCCTGGCGGGTTATGAAACAGCTTGTCCTATGTGCGAGCATCATCGGTTCGCCGCTCAGGGCCACGCCGCCGACGCCCCAGTCGGATCGCAGTCAGCGCCGCGCCGACACTTCCATGCTCTGAGACAGCCTCCTCTTGCGCGCTTGTCCGTGACGTAACAAGGCGCCGAGGATGGCCACCACGTCCTGGTCGAGGCGAAGCCTTGGCAGGAACGCCCGCGCAGTGGATCACGGAGGCGAGAGCTTGGGCCACGGCGAGCTCGAAGGAGACAGGTTCCGGCACGCGAGTCCCGAACCAGCACCTCGCGCGGGGCGCCGAGGAGGCGCGGCACACATCTGCGGATTGGGAGTCAGGTACGAGCATGGCAAAGCAACTGGGTGCCGGGATTGTGGGGATGGGCTGGGCGGCAGGAGAGCACTTCAAGGCCTACCAGCGCAACCCGAACAGCCGGATGGTGGGGGTGTGCAGCCGCACTCCAGAGGGGGCGCGGGCGAAGCTCGCGGCGTTGCGCGCGGAGGTAGACACCTCCGGGGTGAAGGTGTACGACAGCTACGAGCACATGCTCGCAGACCCCGAGGTTCAGGTGGTCTCGATCTGCACGCCGCCCAGCCAGCACGCCAACCAAGTGGTCGCGGCGGCGCAGGCCGGCAAGCATCTGTGCATCGAGAAGGCGGCGGCCCTGAACCTGCCCGATCTGCGCCGGATGCAGGCCGCGGTGAAGCAGGCCGGAGTGAAGACCGCGGTGTGCTTCGAGTGCCACTACAACCCGCAGGTAGTCACTATCAAGCGCATGCTGGAGTTGGGGCTGATCGGCGACATCTACTCGGTGGAGTCCGACTACTACCACGGTATCGGCCCGTGGTATCGGCAGTGGGAGTGGAACGTCACAGTGGAGGAAGGGACGAGCGCGCTGCTCAGCGCGGGCTGCCATGCGCTGGACCTGGTGCTCTACTTCGCGGGGGGTGAGGTGACGGAGGTCGCCTCCTTCGCGGGCTACAGCCCGAACAACCCTCTTCAGTACCGGTATCCGCCCCACTCGACCACGATCTTGCGCTTCGACAATGGCGTGCTGGGGAAATGCGCGGCCAGCGTGGACTACCGAGGCCCGTACTACTTCCCGTTCGAGATCCAGGGCGAGACCGGCTGCATCCGGGACAACCGGTTCTACTCGACCAAGCTGGGTGGGCAGAAGGCGATGGCGGAGATCCCAACCATCATGCTGGACAGCGGGGACGTTACGCACCACCCATACGAAGAGGAGATCACCGACCTGATTGACTGCATGCTCGAGGATCGCTGTCACCCGGTTGACCTGGAGTACGCGGCACGCGTGCACGAGGTCATCTTCGCCGCGGACCGCGCAGCGGCGGAGGGGCGGGTGGTGAGGATGGGAGAGATCCGGGGGCTGTGATTCCAGCCGAGGGGGTAGCCGGAGTCGGGCGGCGCTCACGGGCCGGTCTCACGGGCGGTTGACAACGACAACTGCTTGGACTCCCGCTGGCTCACCTGCATCCGCCCCGTGCGCGTGAGACCTCGTCAGACCTCCATCTCAGCAGCACAGGCGCTTCAGTCGCCTCTTCTGACGTGCAGCAGCCAGTCCGTGTACTCGCGATGTTCCGGGTACGACTTGGGGGCGTGGAAGGTGCAGATGGCGCCGCCGCTCACGGTGCCGCTTTCGGCTTCCTTCGAGGCAGCCAGGTCTATCCAGGTGAAGCGAAACTGGTCGGAAGCCGAGGATGACCTCAGGTCGAGCCGCAGCCTGCCGCCGTAGCGCGCGTACACCAGATACTCCTGCCCGGGAACCGCGGAGGCCAGCGGCTGCGGGTAATCGAGCACCAGCTCCGGGTGTGGTTCGAGCTTCCACCACGCGATGCTCTTGAGGAACTCCGCCATGAAGCCCATTGACACCGCGCCCGGAAAGTCCAGCGTGTCCACAGTGAGCGGAGGCCTTGGCCACGAATCGCGGCGGGGCGGCAGCGAAGGATCGGGGATGTCGGCCCACCACTGATGGCCGCCCCCGTAGGTGTGGCCTGCCGCGCCGGAGAGGATCGCCGACCACGCGGCAAAGCGAACATCCATGGCTGGCGCGCTTCCCTCGACGAACTCGTACCATGGCTCAGTGATCAGCGTCGGCTTGGCCGGGGTACGAGCGTAGTCCGAGGACATGATGGTCGGAACCATCTCGTTGTTCCACTTGCCGTGGCCAGTCTGACTGCCGTTGAAATCCAGCCAGGGCTCGTGGTGCAGCACCGATCCGGTTGACCACTGCCCGGAATCGCCCATGTTGCCCGCCGGCCAGGTCGGAGGCGTGTTGTGGACGCCGATGGCATGAGGAAACGGGTCCTCCTCGCGCATCAGAGCGCCCAGGTCCTTCCAGAACTGCAAGCCCATGCCGCCGTAGTCGTACATATTGTACTCGCCACCGACGTTCCAGATCACGTTGTACGCGGCCAGGCGATGGACGACGTAGCGGCTCCAGCGCCGTATCTTCTCGGCGCCGATGGTCGGCAGGTTCTCCGCGCTCCACCACGGCATGATCCAGAGCGTGACGCCTTTGCTGTTCGCGTAGGTGATGAAGCGCTCGGCGGCATGGATCGCCTGGAGATCGAGCGTGCTGTAATCCCTGCCCGCGAGGCGCACCGCGCTATTGGCCCCGAACATCATCTGACCGAGAGTGAATCCGCGGGCCGAGCGGTCGTCGATCACCTGCTTGGCCCGCTCGAAAGGAATGCCCCGCTTCGCCCAGGGCCACCAGGTATCGCCGATCCACAGGTATGGCGTGCCGTCCGCGTACTCGAAGTACCTGCCCGCGCGGGGACCGCTCTTGGCAACGCGGACGAATCCGCGGCGGGTCGGGTTCGCGGCCTTCTCGGCATCGCTCCAGGCCCTGCACTGAAGCATGCCCTTGACGCCCTGGAGTCCCGGATCGGTCGAGGAACTGGAATAGGACCATTCGCCCGGCGCCGGCGGCGCGAAGCGGGCTCGCCAGGTGAGGCCGCCGTCCCAGAAGCCGGCCACGGTGTAGCGCATTCCCTTCGCATCGCCGCTCACCCCGGTGAGAGTGATGAGTACATAGGGCTTCCCGCCATCCGGCAGCGCCTCCACGTAGGCGTTGGCGAAGTCGGCTCTGGCGGTCATCCCTATTTCGAACGGCTCCCATTGCCGGACTGCGGCTTCGACTTGGGCGGCCGCCGGCAGCGCGCACGCGCAGCAGGCGAGCAAGACGGCGAGGGAAGCCTTATCCATCGCGCACGATCCTTTCCCGGAAGGGTCAGTGTAGCCGCCACTTCGCCGTGAGGCCGCTTCAGCCTTGCCGCTGCGACACCCTCCGGGGCATCCGGTAGCGCGGGCACCGGGCCCTTCACCGGACGCGGTCCTCGCCGCCATCGCGCCTACTGGCGCGATCACCGCCGTCGGGCGGAGAGTGCCGCGTGTTGCCGGCGGAACCGGCTCGACCGACGCGCAGCAGTGCCGGTAGAGGCCTTCAGCGAGAGAACATCTCGCCCCATGGAATCACCCACGGGTAAGCGAGCGCCATGAAGAGAAACACCCCGGCGCTCCCCCAGTGGACCTCCCCTGCTCGGCCGGACGCAAGTCGTGGAAGCACGAAGACGAGCCACCACAGCGCCTTGTAGATCACCTGGATCAGGAGCAGCGGCGACATCGCAACGGGGTGGAACAGGCCAATGACTGAGCCGATGAGGAGCGCCGTCCAAAGCGAGCCAAGGATGGTCCGGATTCCTGCACTGTCCGGGTACTTCCCCTGGAAGAGCCTCCGCTGTGCCTCGGGACCGCCCAGCAGCGTCGTCAGCCCAACCGGGATCAGGATGATGATGTTCAGGACGTACGCGAGCAGAAGCGGGGCCATGTGCCACGACCTCCCGTGCTACAGGTTCCTACGTCCCTCGTCTCCAGAGACCCGTCTGGCTCCCAGGACGCTCCTGGAGCCCCGATCGTGGTATTCCCGATGGCCGCTGAGACTCCTGTGCAGGGAGGGCCCCGAGGATGGCAGGGCAACACCTGACGAAGCTTCGAATGGCTGCGGCGGCCTGTGATCGCACCCGTGGCGCGACTGCTGTCCCATCCGCGACGCGACCCCGGGCACTGACTCCCAGCCGAAGGGGGTAGCCGGAGGCGAGGGTGGCCAGGGCTGGCTTTAGGGGCGGTGGACAACGACAGCCGCAGCAGGTACCCGCTCACTCGCTCAGAACTCGGCTGGTACTGCAGTCGTTGAGGGGGTTGTATGAGGGTTGTCGGATTCGTCGGAATGGTTCTGTTGGCGGTTGGGGGACTGGCAGGGCCGGCCCCGGCTGCCGGTGCTGCTCGCCCCGATGCTGCCGTCGCGCCCATGGACGCGGAGCCCTGGCCATTCTGGAAAACGGACCATGGCTATCCCACCGACCGGCGGATGATGAAGCCGGTCACGGTGTGGCAGGCCCACATCAGGATTGCCGACCTGCTCGCCGCGGCTCGGCAGCAGACCGACGTCAAGCTCTCCGCCTATGAGACCGAGCTCCAGAATCAGGAACTCACGATCTACGCCCGCGATCTCCCGCTTGACGCGCTCATGGTGCAGATGGCGGAGCTGCTGGGACTGCACTGGTATCAGCAGAGCGCGGACGGCGAGATCAGGTACGTCGTCTCGTATGGCAGCAGCCCGCCGGCGTCGACTGCGGAACAGGGAGCACGATACTGGCGGGATATTCGCGCCGCGAGGGTTGCCGACTACGTCAAGGCTTCATCCATGAGCGACGCCCAAATCAGCGATCTGGCGCGCGACGATCCGATGCTAGGCCTGGCCCTGCGGAACGCGCCTGGCCGGCAGGCGGCGCGGACGCTCGCCAGCCTATCGGCGGACAACATACGCGCCCTCGTTGACACGGGCGAGGTGGCGTTAGGCCTCGGCGACCTTCCTCCCGAATACAGACAGGTCCTCCATGACGGGTATGCTGCCGATCCACACGCATGGGAGAAGGTAGGGATCACCTCGGAAGATGCACTCGCCAACCGTTTCCGGCTCGTATACGAAACACGTGACGAAGCCTTCAGCTTGTCGGGATCGAACTTCTGGTACCGCACCCAGTATCTGTTCCACGGACGGATGTGGCCAGGAATCCATGTGGGCGCGGGGCTCGCACCCGATCCGTTCAGCTGGCGGGGGAATGGGCTACAGAACCCGCAGAGCCCCCATCTGCCACCAGACTTCGACGAACGCTTCCTGGCCGTGCTGTGGGGCAAGGTAGACGATCCTGGCCAAGTCGAATCGTTCTTCCCGTCAAGCGCCGACACCACGGATCGGTCCACACGCGCCCGCGCCCGGCTGGCCGAGCTTCAGGCCGGACGGGTTGACTCCCCCTGGAAAGACGACCCCAAGCTCTCTCAGCCAGCCGAGTTCGACCGGGACAGCGTGAAGCGCGTGACCGACTTCCTGGCGGCGGTCGCGGACAAGGCCGGATACTCGGTCATCGGCACCTACTTCGCAGCCGAAGGCCGCGAGTACGTGCACCAGCGCGGTAACGTGCCGCTGTACGAACTCCTGAACATAGCGGCCTGGAAGCCCAAGTGCTCGTGGGCTCTCGCCGGCACGGTCATACGCTGGCGGCACGACGACTGGGTTGTGCTCGAGGCCCAGCAGGCGGCGAAGGCCGCGCAGCCGCGGCGCTAGGGGCATGCAGCTGGCGCCCGTCTCATCCCGTGCTATCCGAGACTCACCTGGCCTGTAGGCCGCCCCTGCCGCCCGTTTCGTGCTATTCCCTCCCTTCCTGCATACCCCTGTTCCGGGAGACTATAGAGTATGCAGAAGGGCAGCGACAGAGGGTTCGACTGGGCGGGCCTGCCCGTGATCGCCGCCTTGGCGCAACCACCCTCGTCCATAGGCGACGCAGTCCAGGACAGCGATTCCAGGCCGAGGGGGTAGAGGTCCCGACGGGTGCTCCCAGAGGTGGATCATGCCTGGCACGCCGTGCCCTGCGATCAGGGAATCGGCCGTCACACGCGCTGGGCGCCCCGGGTGGTCCCGCGGCGCCCAGCATCCTGTAGAACCGGCCAGTGCCACCCGCCTCAGTGGTAACGAGTTTCGCCCAAAGAACGACCGGCGAAACTCGTCAGAGCACCAGCAAGTGCCTGAAGAAAGACGGTCGCGCAATGTTACTTCGGGGGCGCATTTGCGCTGGGGCAAATGCGCGGTATTGCGCGACCGTCAGCAGGTCACATGCCTTGCGGAAGACACTGACAGTTGACGCCCCCCAAGGGAAGAGCCGGAGCCCCGGGCGGGGGCTGGGGAGGAGTGGGAGCGTCACTGAAAATCAGAGGACCGGGTTGCGGGTTAGGGTTGTGGCGGTTCCCGGCCCCGGCGATGATCGCGTCAGCCGCCCACCAGGCGGCGTGGCCGTCCAGGAAGCCGATATTGCTGCCACCCAAGTGGCGGGCGTACTTGCTGCGGTAGGTGCCGTCGGTCCAGAACTTGTTGGTCACGTCCCTGGAAATGCCGCAGCTCTGGGTGGCGGAGCAGTTGGACTGCACCCCTGGGCCTGGACAGAATGGGGCGCGATGTAGCACTCTCTGATGAGGCGGGAAAGAGAGGGCCTCACTATGGCAGTGCAGTCCGCTTGTGCCAGGAGGCGCCAGTCACCCAGCCGTCGGCGGGGCTTCCTGGCGAGTACGGATGTGCTCTACAGACGTTCGCGCAATACCGCGCATTTGCCCCAGCGCAAATGCGCCCCCGGAGTGACATTGCGCGAACGTCTTTCTTCAGGCGTTCCCTGGGTTTCTGACGAGCGTCGCCCGTTACTTCTTTGGGCGACATTCATCAGGGAAGAGCAGTGAGTGCAGCCGCCACCGCGGCCTGAGCATCTATCAGCCCGTATCCGTAGCCAGCATCCCAGCCCGTCGGTCCCAAATCCTCTGCCGTATCCTGCAGCAGCCATCTCACCTGCGAGTTGCTCAGGTAGGGATTCGCAGAGATGACCAGCGCGGCCACCCCCGACACGTGGGGACAGGAGGCAGAGGTGCCGCTGAAGCTGACGTACTTGCCCTTCTTGTAGGTTGCGTAGATTGCGACCCCGGGAGCACTCAACGCAAGGTACGATCCGGTGTTGCTGAAGGAGGCGAGTCCGTCGGTTTGCGTGGTCGCCCCCACCGCGATCACACTCGCGAAAGCGGCCGGGTAAGAAAGCTCCTGTGTTGCTGGGTTGCCGTCTCCCTCGTTGCCGGCCGCGGCCACGAGCACGATGCCGGCCTCCCACGCTTGCTGACACGCCTCGGCCAGGGCGGTCGTATACCCAGGCCCGCCGAGGCTCATGGAGATCACATCCATCCCGTTGTCGATGGCCCAATCTATCCCCTGGGCGATATCGCTGTCCCACCCGGAGCCGGAGTTGCCCAGGACCTTCACCGCATAGAGAGAGACGCCCGGCGCCACTCCCACTACCCCGACGGTGTTGTTGAGCGCACCCGCGATCCCGCTGACCCAGGTGCCGTGCCCATTGACGTCATCCCAGTCCCGGGGCGCAGTCGAACCATCCTTGCGTTTGCCGCTGAAGTTGACTCCGCCCGCATAGCTCAGATCTGGGTGGTCGTAATCTCCGCCGCTGTCTAGGATCGCGAGCTTCGCCCCCGCGCCCTGACTGGTGGACCAGACCAGATCGGCATCGATACGATCAACGCCCCAGGGCAGTGTCTGGGAGACCGCATATCGGACTTGGTCAGGTTCCACGAAGCGCACTCGAGGGTTGTGCTGCAGGCGCTGAAGGGCGGGCGCGGGCAGTTCCGCCGCCAGCATGGGGAGATGGCGGTAGGAGGCGGTCACCGTACCTCCCTGGGCACGCACTGCGGCAGCATCGGCCGGTCCTGGCAGGTCCACAAACCCGATCAGTGCACGCTCCCTTGTCATCTCAGCACTGGCGCTGCCGGTTAGCAGGAGCAAGACGGCAACTGCCAACAGGCACCCACGGACAAGACAACTGCGAAGCAGCGTTGTCATCGTCGTTACCCTTTCCACTGCGGGCGAAATGGCATCGCAACCCTTCCTTCTGTCCGTGCCGGTGCGTTCCTATCTTGAAAGCCCGAAACCAACTCCCATAAACGGCATTGCCCTGTTGGTGAACCGTTACCTGCGGGCGGCCGGCATCACCGATCGCTCCGGCCCGCATATCCTCAGGCATTCGTTCGCCACCCACGCCCTGCGCGCCCGACCCAATCTGCGGGCGGTGCAGGAACTGCTGGGGCATGCCTGGGTGACTACCACCCAGCGTTACACTCACCTGGAGGTCGAGGACCTGCAGCAGCAGGTGGCGGAGTTGCCGGCGAACCACTGAGCCCATACGGCAGAGCTCTGGCCCCAGCGGCCAGCCCGTGATATCTACTTGTGGCAAGCCCTTGCGGTTCCCCGATGCGTCGGAGTCACAGGCGACCTGCAAAGCGGTCGCCATCCTAAGTAGGCCATCGCGCGGGCTCCGTCGGCCTTGCCGAAGCATCTCGAAATGCACGAGATGCGGTAAGAAGACGAGCGGCGAGATCGCCTCAAAGGGGCCAACATGGCCCTTCGGGCTGCGAGCCGCTCGACCTAGTTGGGCTGGCGGAGCGATGCCAGGACGTCCTTCGTGTCAGCAGGAGGCCAGGCGGGTGCGACGCTCGAACGGCGATTCACGACGGTGCCCTTGGCCCGTTTCGGGACAGGCCTCGGACGCAGCGGAAGCCGTAGAGGCCGTGGGGGAAGTAGGCATGGGCGCTGTAGCCGCGAGTCGCGCACCGGAAGCTCAGGGGGTCACTAACGTCCCAGGAGCCACCGCGGACTGCCCTGAAGTGGCCGGTGGTGGGTCCGACTGGATTGCGAGCAGGCGCCGACTGGTAGTACTTGTCATCATACCAGTCCCTACACCACTGCCAGACGATCCCCGCCATGTCCAGCGCGCCGTAGGGACTCGCTCCTGAGGGGAAGTACCCAACCGGGAGAGTACGAAGCGGGACAGCATGAAGGGACCGACCGGTGTTAGGGTGCCACGCGCACTTGCTCGTGTCCCATCTGCTGCCCCACGGAAACAGCCTCCCATCGGTCCCCCGAGCGGCTTTCTCCCACTGGGCCTCCGTCGGCAGCTGCTTCCCCTCCCGGGCCGCATAGGCGGCTGCGTCCTGCCACTTCACGTTCACGATGGGGTGGTCGTCCTCCCAAACCCACTCGCGCAGCTCCACATACGGCATGTTCCGCCCCGTCGCCTGGCAGAACCGGCGATACTGCGCCACGGTGACTGGGTATCTGTCGATCCAGTACGCATCGAGATGGACCCGATGCTGTGGGATCTCTGACACAAACAGCTCGCGCCTGAATACCAGATCGATCCGGTCCTTCGGTATCTGCTGCTTGGTCGATCCCATCAGGAAGCTCCCGGCGGGGACGTACACCATCTCGGAGCTGTCCTTGGGGTTGATCCAGACATCGCCCGCCTTTGGCTTGGCGGGTGGCGTCTGCGTGCGCCAGACGACGGCCTTCGGGTTCACCTCCGGCGCCGGTGATACCAGCTCTGTGGGTCGCGCGTCTCCAGCGCCCCGGGCGGCATCTCCGCTGTTGGCGGCAACTGGCGGGACGCAGGCGACGGCCAGCGTCGCGAGGGTACTTGCCATGATCAGGAAACGGGTGCGCCATTGCCAGCGGGCCATGTGTTCTCCCTCCTGCATGTGGTGCGGTATAGTTCGCTTCGGGCAACCTCCCTCCTGTGTCGCGGCCTCCGCGCCCAGAGTTCCTCACCGGACCACGCGGTGCCAGATGGGGTCCCCTCCCGAACGAGCCCCTGACGCCAACGTGACGCGCTCTTTCAGGACCCTCTTCCGCCGAAGTGCGGAGAAGGGCGGGGATCGACACGGGGAGCCCTGGCGAATCGGTGCCTATATGCGGCCGGCATCACCGATCGCTCCGGCCCGCACCTGCTCCGCCACACCTTCGCCACTCACGCCCTGCGCGCCCGGCCCACTCTGCGGGCGGTGCAGGAACTGCTGGGGCATGCCTGGGTGACTACCACCCAGCGTTACACCCACGTGGAAGTGGAGGACCTGCAGGCTCAGGTGGCCGATCTGCCGGCAAGCCACTGAGCCCATACGACCGAGCCATCGGCCCAATGGCCCGGCGGCCGAAGCCGCGACGCGGGGATCCGTAGCCCCGCCCTAGCTGACGACACCCCGCCTGGACCTGTGCCCAATGGGCCGGCTCGGCCAGACGGATCGCCTCTGCCGGCTACAGCCCGTCCCAGTCACCCGCGATCGGCAGCCAAGTGCTGGGGGCCGGACCATAGCGGAAAGTCAGGTCCGCGGCCCCGGCGTTGTTGCTGTTCCGCAGGTAGAACGTCCCGGTCGTCGGGTTGTAGAGCCCGACCGTGTCAATGCCGTCCTGGTTCCAGTCCCCTGCGATTGGCTTCCAGGTGCTGGCCGTGGGGCCGAAGCGGAAGGTGAGATCGGCCGCGCCAGCCGAGTTGGCACTGCGCAGATAGAACGTCCCGCTGGCCGGGTTGTAGAGGCCAACCGTGTCTATCCCGTTTCCATCCCAGTCCCCCACGATGGGCAGCCACGCGCTCCCCGTAGGCCCGAACCGGAAGGTGAGGTCGGCAGTGCCAGGGCTGTTGCCGTTGCGGAGGAGGAAGGTGCCAGTAGCTTGGCTATAGAGGCCGATAGTGTTGTCGCCGTCCCCATCCCAATCACCCGCCACCGGAAGCCAGGTGTTCGGGGCCGGGCCGAAACGGAAGGTGAGGTCGGCCGGGCCCCCGGTGTTCGCGTTCCGCAGGTAGAAGGTCGCGGTGGTCTGCTGGTAGAGACCGACCGTGTCCACCTCGTCCACATCCCAGTCGCCGGCGAGGGGAAGCCACGTGCTGGAGGCCGGGCCGAAGCGGAAGGTCGCGTCGGCTGGCCCGGCGGTGTTGGCGTTACGCAGGTACAGGTTGCCCGCGGACGGGTTATAGAGCCCGACGGTGCACACGCCAGTGCGCAGCCCCAGGCTGTGATAGTGTCCTGCTCCCACCGCAGTGAAGCCGCTGTTGGGCGCTGGGACGTCGCACTGACCGTAGTAGTTGTAACCCCAGGCGACGATGGAGCTATCGTCCTTCAGCCCCAGGCTGTGATGACCACCTGCGGCCACGGCGACGAAGCCGGTGTTGGGCGCCGGGACGTCGCACTGACCGTAGTAGTTGTAACCCCAGGCGACGATGGAGCCGTCGCCTTTCAGCCCCAGGCTGTGGTAGACACCTGCGGCCACGGCGACGAAGCCGCTGTTGGGCTCCGGCACGTTGCACTGGCCGTACCCGTTGAAACCCCAGGCGACGATCGAGCCATCGCCCTTCAGCCCCAGGCTGTGGCCCCAACCTGCGGCCACGGCGACGAAGCCGCTGTTGGGCGCCGGCACGTCGGACTGGCCGTAGTAGTCCAGGCCCCAGGCCACTATGGAGCCGTCGCCCGTTAGTCCCAGGCTGTGATAGTATCCTGCGGCCACGGCGACGCAGCCGCTGTTGGGGGAGGGCACGTCGCACTGGCCGTAGAAGTTGTCACCCCAGACGACGATGGAGCCGTCGCCCTTCAGCCCCAGGCTGTGGAGGCAACCTGCAGCCACGGCGACGAGGCCGCTGTTGGGCGCCCGCACGTTGCACTCACCGTCGCCGTTATAGCCCCAGGCGACGATGGAGCCGTCGCGCTTCAGGCCCAGGCTGTGGTAGACACCTGCGGCCGCGGCGACGAAGCCGCTGTTGGACGCGGGCACACTGCACTGGCCGAAAGAGTTGTCACCCCAGGCGACCACCTTCTCGGCCCGAGCCGCACCCAGGCTCAGGCAGGCCGACAGCGCCAAGACTGCACCCAGCACTACTCTCGCTCGCATCTTCTCTTTCCTGCATGGTGCAGGGGGGTGAGTTCTCACACCGCCGGCACGCTGGCAGCGAGACTCATCGCGATATCAATGCAGCCATGCGAGGTGCAAAGGAGATAGGGAAGCACCCAACGTCGCTTTCATCGCAGTCTTACTCTTCCTCAGTATCCGCGAAGCCGACCCAGGAGTTGCGCGGCCTGCGCTCCGTCTGCTCCACTACCGCGACGTTCCGTCCCAGTCCCCGATCACGGGCAGCCGGATGCTCGGCGTGGGGCCGTAGCGGGAGGTCCCCATGCGCGACGGACTGGCCGAAGAAGGAGGACAGTACTCCGGCCTCTTGTCCGAGCGTGTCCAGCTCGTCGGCCTCCGCGCTGGGCATACCCAGCTTGCGCCAGATCGCCAGCGCCTGACCGTAGTAGCCGAGGGCCTTGTCATACTGCGCTTGCTCAACCGATAGTTTGCCTAGCCCATCGAGGGTGGAGGCCTCGTCCTTCTGCAGTCCCAACTGACGCCAGATCGCGAGCGCCTGCCCATAGTAGCCGAGCGCCTTGTCGTACTGCGCGAGATCGTCGCAGAGCTTGGCCAGCTCGCAGAGGGTGGAGGCCCTCTCTTTCTCCCGCCCGGGCTGGCCGTAGCGCGCCAGGTCCTGTTCGAGTCGTGCGCGGGTCGCTGCTTCGGTAACTGGGCCAGTTGCGGCAGGCTTGCCTTCGGCCGCCAGTTCCTCCTCTACGCACTGCTGCGCACCCAAGTAGAGACCAGCGTCGAAGAGCCCTCTGGCTGCGCGGCGCAGGAGTTCGGTCTGCTCCTTGCCCGGCTCTGCTTCGTGGCAGACCGTCATGAGCTGCTCGAGATACGCCTTGGCCCGCCCGTCCTGGGACCTGGCGCCGATGATCCGGGGCGCTTTCAGCGCTTCCACCAGTGAGTCGAGCGCATTCTCCCTCTGCCCCAGCTTCCGGTAGAGGTTCGCTGCTCTCTCGAGGTAGCCTGGAGACTGAGCGGTCTCCCCCAGGACAAGCGGTGTTCCGCCGAGCGCGCGACAGACTCCTGCCTCTTGCTCCTCGAGCCCAAGCCTCCGGTAGATCGCCAGGCTCTGCTCCCACCGCTCCTGTGCACCACAGAGGTCCCCCTGCCCCTGCTTCGCCAGCGCTCCACCGGTCTCAGAAAGGGCGTCGGCATCCTCCCGGTCGAGGCCGAGCCGACGGTAGATCGCCAGGGCCTGCTCCAATGGGGACACCGCGCCGGCGAAGTCCTGTTGCTGGACCAGCTCGCGGCCGCGAGCGAGGAGCGCGTCTGCCTGCGCTTTGGCGTCCTCTGCCGCGCTGGCCGCAAAGCGCGACGCGGCGAACGTGAGCATGGTAGTCGCGCATAGCGCGACCACAAGGAACCTTCGAAGAACGCTGCCCCAAGGCATTCTCTCGCCCCCCATGAGGCCGCTTTCCTTCCCCTCAGTTGCTCCTTCGCTGCAGGCGCGCCTGTGCCTCCCGGGCTGATGTCTTGGGACGCGACACCCGAGGAGGCCAGAGGCAAACACCGGGCCTGCATTCTGACGCTGCAGGCCCAGCCTCGCCGGAGCCCCGCGCAGTGACTCCCAGCCGAGGGGTAGTCGGAGTCGGGGGGCCCGGGGCAGGATTCACCGGCGGTTGGCAACGACAGGTGGTCACAGAAGCGCTGCATCTCGGGATGATTGCACCAGGCCCAGTGGCCCCTGGTGAGGGTCGCGTAGAGGGCATGCAGCTCCGCGTGCTCCCCGAGCAGCCGCTTCGCCTCTAGTTCCGCGGCGGGGAGGCCCCAGACCTTCATGTCAGTGCCGCGGCGGTTCCTGCGCCCGCCAGCTCTCCGGCGGCGTCGGCGGATTCCCCCACTTGTCACCGCCGGAGTGGCTGATCATCTGCATCTCCGTCATCTTCGGATG
>Ga0315285_10003479_pt1 | contig 16391 bp, 15 predicted proteins | sample YL17G09_36_MG_FD_203698 | JGI IMG/M metagenome (GOLD analysis project Ga0315285, IMG submission 203698) | Sediment microbial communities from Yellowstone Lake, YNP, Wyoming, USA - YL17G09_36 | ecosystem: Environmental > Aquatic > Freshwater > Lake > Sediment | place: USA: Wyoming | collected... | reverse complement strand
TTCGAGGCCGCGGTGGCGGAAACCGTGAGCTACTACCGCGAGATCGTTGACCAGCTCAAAGCTTCCGGGAAGAAGGGCGAGCAGGCCCAGGAGGACGCCCGTTACATCATCCCTAACGCAAGCAAGACCAACCTGATCTGGACCACGAACCTGCGCAACCTGCTGCACGTCTGCCGCGTGCGCATGTGCAGCCGCGCCCAATGGGAGATTCGCGAGCTGCTGGGGCAGTGCCGCCGCGTGCTGGAGCCGCACTTCCCCCTGATCGCGAAGTACCTGGTGGTCAAGTGCCACCCCTATGCCCTGGGATACTGCGACGAGGAGTTCCGGAGCTGCGGCTTCCGGCCCAAGCGCGAGGAGGTCATCCTCTCCGATGCCGACTGCCCGCCCGCTCCCGGCTGGCCAAGAGAGGGATAGAGAGATGAAACTGCGAGGATTCGCTGTGGGATTGGTCGTGCTGGCCCTGGCTGGCTGCGGTCGCCACCCAGCCAGCGGAGCGAAGATCAAGCTCACTGTCTTCACCTGGACTCTTCCGGCCGAACTCGCCGTCAACCAGCGCCTCTGCAAGCAGTTCGGGTCCTCTCACCCCAACCTCCAGGTGACTGTGGTCAACGAGCCCAGCAAGCGCGCCATGGACAAGCTCCAGACCATGATCGCGGCCGGCAATCCCCCGGATGTGATGTCCATCCACGGCGCCACGTTCATGCCCATGGCCGCCAACGGCGCGCTGCTCGACCTCGGGCCGCTGATCAAGGCCGACCCGAGCTTCGATCTCGATGACTTCTACCCCAAGCTGGTCGAGACGTGCCGCTACCAGGGCAAGCTCTACTCCCTGCCCCGCTACACCTCGGTCTACGTGCTCTTCTACAACAAGGACCTGTTCGATGCTGCCGGCCTCAAGTACCCGGATGAGAACTGGACCTGGGAGAGCTACCTCGCTGCCGCCCGGAAGCTTACCGTCAGCAGCCCTGATCCCGAGCGCCGGCGCATGGGGTGTGTGATTGACTTCTGGGGGGCCCGCATCTACCCGTGGGTCTGGTCCGCCGGCGGCGAAATCCTCGACAAGAGCGGCAAGGTCTGCCTGCTCGATCGCCCCGAGCCACAGCAAGCGCTTCAGTTCCTGGTTGACCTGCGCCACAAGTACCAGGTCTGCCCGCCCAGCACCCAGCAGGACAGCGACCAGAACAAGGCCATGTTCGCGAACGGTAAGGTCGCCATGTACCAGAGCGGCGCCTGGGACATCCAGATACTGCAAGGGGCGAAGGGCCTGCGCTGGGACATCGCCCCCCTGCCCAAGAGGAAGAAGCACGCCACCATGCTGGGCACCGAGAACTACGCCATCGCGGCCGCCACCAAGCACCCGAAGGAAGCCTGGGAGCTGTTCAAGTTCCTGTTGGGCCCGGAGTCTCAGACGACCATGGGAAGGGAGATGGAGAAGCAGCCCTCCCGCCAGTCAGTGGCGAACGGGCCTTACCTGAAGCAGAACACGACCTACCACCGCAAGGTCTTCATTGACGCCCTGACCTATGCGCACGCGGCCCCCAACATCCCGGACTGGGATCGCGTCAGCCACTTCATCCAGGAGCAGCTCGATCTGATGTGGATCGGCAGAGTCTCGGTGGCGGAGGGGACGAAGAAGGCCTCCCAGCAGGTGACGGACGCGCTCCACGAGAGCAGTCCGTAGGCGAGTCGCTCCGCCGGCTACCGGAGCCGTTCATCGCGCAGACCGGGCTCCGCGCTCAGATGATGTCCAGCTCCAGCACCGCGTGCGCCAGCGGCGGCATGGTGTAGGTGAACTCGGCTCCTAGTCCTGAGAGCGGCTGAGGCCGGCAGACTACGCTCTCGCTCCCGAATGTGTTCGTGACCTCCGGCGCTTCGCCCGCGATCACGTGTGCCGTGCCATCAGTGCGCACCGATCCGGCCTGCACCTGCACCGCCACGGTCTGGCTCTCGTCCTTGCTCAGGTTCACCAGGGACAGGAAGAGCTTCTTCCTCGCTTCATCGAGCGTGGCCAGCACATCCAGGTACGGCACGCGCGGCACTCCGACGTAGGCAGCCTCGTAGCTGTCGCAGAGCACATGCGCGTCCAGCGCAACCCCTCCCGCCTTCTCGGCTGCCAGCCGCAGCGGGTGGTAGATAGTCTGCAAGCATATGCCTTCCGCGCTGGTGAGGATGGGCGCGATCACGTTGACCATCTGCGCCAGAGTAGCCAGCCCAATCGCCTGGCAGTTCCGCCGCAGCATGTTGAGGTAGATCGCGACCGCCAGCGCGTCAGTGACATCGTAGTGCTCGACCAGACCCTCGGCCGTGGTCGCGAGATCCCACACATTCCATTCGTCCACCGCGATCCGGATGGATGTGGCGACGCCGCGATCCCGCCTGATCTGCTCGATCAACTGCCACAGGAACCTGAGGTACTGCTCCGAATGGTAAGGCTGGGCGAGGTTGGAGTAGTGCGCGTCCTGCCCCTTCACCGTGCCCCAGTAGAAGTGGTACGAGATGTAATCCACCAGGTCGGCGCACTTGCCGAGCGTCTCCCGGTCCCAGTCCAGGTCCTGCCCGCCGCAGAGCACCAGCTTGATGCTGGGGTCGGTCGCCCGCATCACCTGCGCGCACTGGCGCGCGAGCTTCGCATAGTCGGCCGCGCTCTTGTGCGCGATCTGCCAGTCCCCGTACATCTCGTTTCCGAGTCCCCAGTACGTTACGCGGTGCGGCTGGGGGAAGCCATGCTCGGCCCGCAGTCGGGCGTACGAAGTCAGGTCATCGCGGTTGCAGTACGCCACCCAGGCCGCGGCCTCATCCATCGTCCCGCTGCCGAGGTTGGCGCAGATGTAGGGCTCCGTGTTCAGCGCCCGGCAGTACTGGATGAACTCGTTCGTGCCGAACTGGTTCGTCTCGATGGTGTTCCACGCCAGCTCGGCCCGCACCGGCCGGCGGTCCTTCGGGCCAACACCATCTTCCCAGTGATAGCCCGACGCGAAGTTCCCACCGGGCCAACGCAGGATCGGCGACTGAAGGCCCTGCGCCGCCTCCAGCACGTCAGTCCGAAACCCTTTCGCGTCTGACCGCGGCGATCCGGGGTCATAGATCCCGCCGTAGATGCAGCGGCCGAGGTGCTCGATGAACATGCCGTAGACCTTCCGGTCTATCGTTCCGAGTCGCCGGTCCAGGTCAATCTTCACCCGCGCCATGTCATGCCTCCCGGTGCTGCCTCCTTCGTGAAGCAGGACTTGCCTCCTGCCCCGACCTGCCGCCGGGCAGGAGGGAGCTTCTCGATCACGAAGGAAGAGCATGCGGTGATCGGCCGCGCCCTTTTGCGCGTGTCAGGCCGACCTTCGGTTGGGGCAGCTTCGTGTCGTCAGACACTACCGCGCCAGAACAGGGGACTGCTTCCTCATCTCTGCCCTCCGCGCCTCCGCCGGGCGGGCCGCACGGGCGAGTGTGGCGCTGGCGCGAGCGCCGGCTCTTCCACTCCAGTCGTCCCCGGCGTGGGCCCCGCATCGTGCAGATCGGGATCACGGATCGCTGCAACTTCCGCTGCCTGATGTGCCCGAACCACTCACCCCTGGTGCCCGGACTGCCGCCGGAAGGCCAGCGCGCGCAGATGCCGCTGCCTGTCTTGCGGGGATTGCTCGATGATCTCACGCGCCTGGGGGGCACTCGCTGGATAGACCTGGTGGGCGTCGGCGAGCCCCTCCTGCACCCCGACTTCGTGCAGTTTGCGGAAGAGGTCAAACGGTCCGGTTTCGGCCTCTGCATCTCGACCAATGGCGCCCTGTTGACCACGGAGATAGCTGCTCTACTGGCCGAGATCGGAGTGGACCGCATCAACGTCAGCATCAACGCGGGCTCGGACGAGGTCTACCGCGAGGTCCATCCGGGCGCTCCCGCAGCCACCCGCCAGGCGATCCTGGCCAGCCTTCGGGCGATGTATGCGCGGTGTCGCGAGCTGGGGCGGCCGCGCCCGGCGGCTGCGCTGAGCGCGGTCGTCTTCAGGCGCACCTACAGAGATCTCCCCGCGCTCCTCGATTCCGCTGCTGCCGTGGGTGTAGGATATGTCCACTTGCACCCCCTGGCGACCGTTCCCGCCACCGAGGACCTCGCGCTGGATGCTGAGGAGTGGGAGCACGCGCGGCAGGTCTTTCGCGATCTGGCGGCGCGCGCTTGCGAGCTTGGCATCCGCACAAACGCGTCCGCCTTCCTGGCAGAAGAGAGGCCCGATCATTGCCGCGAGATCTACCGCCGGATCCGGTGCTACGCTGGTCACGTGTTCACTGTCATCCTCGCAGATGGGCAGGTCCGATTCTGCTGTGGGTGCGAGTGGACCGCCGGGGACCTGAACCAGCAGTCGTTCTGGCGGATCTGGCGCAGTCGCGGGTATGCCAGGATGCGGCAGACCGCACTGAGTCTGCCTCGCGTGAGCCGCGCTCCCGCGGGATGCTCCTGCTTCCAGATGTGTCCGCACGCGGCTCACAACACCGCCATCCACAACCAGCTCTTCCCCCAGCGTCGGCTCCCCACCACGGCACCTCCCGATGCTCGGCTGACTGAGTGACGCGCATCAGAACGCGCTTGCTGCTCTCCATGGACTCCCCGCATCTCTCTTTCGCGCGCCCGCGCCTATATGGTAGACTAGAGCTGGCCGGGGGACATCACCACCCATGGACGCGCGCACCCTCCGTGTACTCGAATACGAAGCGATCCGCCAGCGCCTTGCCCAACACGCTTCTTGCGCGCTCGGCAAAGAGCTTGCCGCGCGCCTGGAGCCCGCCGTAGAGCCAGGCGTCGTCCGCCATCTGGTGGCCGAAACGACCCAGGCGCGGACGCTGCTCGCCGGTTCCGGTCGCGTTCCTCTGGGTGGCGTTCACGATGTGCGTGCCCAGGTGATGAACGCCGCCCGCGGCGGGGCGCTCTCGGGCGGCGATCTCCTGGAGGTGGCCGACACCCTCTATGCCTCCCGCCGCATGCGCTCCTTCCTCCAACGAGGCGAGACCGACGCCCCCCTGGTGGTGGCCAGAGCGAAGGAACTGGGCGTCTTTCAGGAGATAGAGCAAGCGATCGCGAGCAGCGTAGACAACCGCGGCGAGGTGGTGGACGGGGCGAGCGAGCAGCTCAGCGCCATCCGCAGCCGCGTCCGGCGCCTCCACGAGACGGTCGAGAAGCGGCTCGAGGCGATCATCCACTCGTCCCGCTATGCCCGCATCATCCAGGATCCCATCGTCACCCTGCGCAGCGGCCGCTACTGCGTGCCGATCCGGAGCGAGTTCAAGGGCGAGTTCCGGGGCATCGTGCACGACACTTCGGCAAGCGGCGCCACCGTGTTCATGGAGCCGTTCCTGGTAGTGGAGATGAACAACGAGATGCGCGAGGCCCGCGCCGCGGAGGAGCACGAGGTCCGCCGCATCCTCGCCAAGCTGAGCCTTCAGGTGGGAGAGCGCGCGGACGAAATCCTCTCCACCATCAGCACGCTCGCCGATCTCGACCTGATCTTCGCCCGCGCGAGCCTGGCGGAGGCGCTCGACGCGGTCGAGCCCGGGCTGAACCTCCAGGGCCGGCTCGACCTGATCGGCGCGCGGCACCCGCTACTGACCGGCGGAGTCGTCCCGGTGGATGTCCGGCTAGGCGACGAGTTCAACGCGCTCATCCTCACCGGCCCTAACACCGGCGGCAAGACCGTCACCCTCAAGACCGTCGGCCTACTCACCCTCATGGCGCAGTCCGGGCTGCACGTTCCCGCCGAGACAGGCAGCCGGCTGGCCATCTTCGGCCAGGTGTTCGCCGACATCGGTGATGAGCAGAGCATTCAGCAGAACCTCTCGACCTTCTCCTCTCACATGACCCAGGTGGCGAACGTCCTCAACCAGGCCGACGGCAACTCGCTCGTCCTGCTCGACGAGATCGGCGCGGGGACCGATCCCGCCGAGGGCTCGGCCCTGGCGAAGGCGATCCTACTGGCCCTGCTCCGGCGCGGCTCCCGGGTGATGGCCACTACCCACTACGGAGAGCTGAAGGCCTTCGCCTACACCCAGCCGGGCGTGGAGAACGCAAGCGTGGAGTTCGACCCGGCTACACTGGAGCCGACCTTCGAGGTGAGAATCGGCCTGCCCGGCAGCAGCAACGCCTTCGCCATCGCTTCCCGTCTCGGGATCCCGGCCTCGCTCCTGCGCGAGGCGGCCGAGACCATGGGCGCGGCCCAGGTCGCCTTGCACGAGGTCATCCAGCGCGCGGAGCAAGATCAGCGCGATCTCGCCGAGGAGCGCCGTCAGGCCGCCCGCACGCGTATGGACCTGGAGCAGTCCCGGGGCGAGTATCAGCGCTTGCTCGATGAGCTGAGAGGTCAGCGCAGAGACCTGCTCCGCGCGGCGCGGGAAGAGGCGCGCCGCATCGTCGCCCGCGCCAAACAGCGCACCGAGGAACTCCTCAACCTGCTCCGGCAGTCGGTGCAGGAAGCGAGGGCGGCCCAAGAGGCGATCGCCAAAGAGACCGAGCAGGCGCTCCGTTATGCGCCGCGCGAGCCCTCCGAGGTGACCGTCGCCGCCCGCGCCGAGCTCGCGGGAATCTCCGAGGAGGCCGCCGAGGCGACGGCCGAGATCGAGGAGGAGAGGCCGCCTGAGCCGGAGCCGGAACCAGAGCCGTTGGGCGATCTGAAGCCTGGCGACGCGGTGGTGGTGCGAAGCATCAACCAGCGCGGGAGCGTCCTCTCGCCGCCCGACGAAGAGGCACACGTCGAGGTTCAGGTCGGCATTCTGCGCGTGACGGTGGACCTCGCTGACCTCGCGCGCGCGCCCGAGCCGCTCGTGACGGTCACCCGCATCCCGCGGGAGATGCGAGCCGACCCCGGGCCCGTACCCCGCGAGCTGCACCTGCGCGGCCTGCGCGTGGAGCCGGCCGTCTACGAGCTGGATCGCTATCTCGACCGCGCCGCCCTCGCGCATCACGACCAGGTGCGGATCGTACACGGCAAGGGCACCGGCGCCATCCGCGCCGCGGTCCACGATCGCCTGAGAGAGCATCCGCTGGTGCGGTCGTTCCACCTGGGCGAGCACGGGGAAGGCGACTCCGGCGTCACCATCGTCGAACTCACGGAATCGCCTTCAGCCTAGCTTCTGGGGTGGGCACGCCATGCTGACCTCTGTGGGAGCCCCGCCTGCCCTGAGCAGAGCCGAAGGGTCCTCGGGGCGATCCCGGTCGGTTTGACACGGCCGAACCCTTTCTGCTACCATGACTTGCGGGCAAAGGTACGCGTTCATGTACGCCATCATCGAATCCGGGGGCAAGCAGTACCGCGTGGAGCCGGATGAGGTCTTCGCGGTCGAGAAGCTGTCGGCCGAGCCCGGCGACGTGGTCGAGCTGGATCGGGTGGGCCTGCTGGAGCAGGACGGCCAGGTTCAGCTGGGCGCTCCCTGGGTGGCCGGCGCCAAGGTGGTCTGCCGGGTGGTCTCGCACGGGCGCGGCCCCAAGCTGGACGTTTCCACGTACAAGGCGAAGAAGAACTACAAGCGCAAGCTGGGCCACCGCCAGGCCTACACCCGCCTGCGGGTGGAGGCGATCACGGTCGGCTCTGGCGGAGAGGGAAGCTGAGATGGCTCACAAGAAAGGTGTCGGCAGCTCACGCAACGGTCGGGACAGCCAGCCGAAGCGATTGGGCGTGAAGGTATACTCGGGCAGCCTGGTCCCCGCGGGCAGTATCATCGTCCGCCAGCGCGGGACTCCGATCCGGCCTGGCCGCAATGTCGGCATCGGCCGCGACGACACACTCTTCGCGAAGGTCGAAGGGGTCGTGCAGTTTGCCGGGAAGTCGGGCAGCCGCCGTCTGGTGCATGTCATCCCGGCCGTGACATGACCGCTGCCATGTGACGGCCGACGCGGGCCGCACCGTGTTTGTTGACGAAGCCGAGATTCAGGTAAAGGCTGGCGACGGCGGCGATGGCATCGTCAGCCTTCGTCACGAGAAGCACGTCCCCAAGGGTGGGCCCGACGGCGGCGATGGCGGGCGCGGTGGCGATGTGACCGCCATCGCTGACTCGCACCGGCGCACTCTGGTTGACTTCTCCCACCAGCACCACTACCGGGCCGAGAGCGGCGGCCGGGGCGGTCCCAACCGGCGCCATGGCAAGAACGGCGCGGGTCTGGAGATTTGCCTGCCCGTCGGCACGGTGATCAGAAGCGCACCCGACGGCACTGTCGTCGCTGATCTTAGCAGTCCCGGCCAGCGCGTGGTATTAGCTCGCGGCGGACGCGGCGGACGCGGAAACGCGCGCTTTGCCACCGCCGTCCGCCATACGCCGCAGTTCGCGGAGAAGGGAGAACCGGGCCAGGAGCTGCGGCTCTCTCTGGAGCTGAAGCTGCTGGCCGACGTGGGCGTGATCGGGCTACCGAATGTCGGCAAGTCCAGCCTGATCGCTCGCGTCTCGGCCGCGAGACCCAAGATCGCGGACTATCCCTTCACCACGCTCGTCCCGAACCTGGGAGTGGTCAGGGTAGAGGAGGGAACCAGCTTCGTGGTCGCGGACCTGCCGGGCCTGGTGGAAGGTGCTCACCTCGGGGTCGGGCGCGGTCATGCTTTCTTGCGCCACGTGGAGCGCACCAAGGTGCTGATCCATATGCTGGACGTGACGGCGCCAGACCGCGATCCCGCCCAGGATTTCGCGACCATCAACCGGGAGCTTGCGCTCTACGATGCCGACCTGGCCGCGCGGCCGCAGTTGGTCGCTCTGAACAAGATGGACCTGAGGCCGGAGCCGGCGCGAGTTGAGGCAGTAGAAGCTGCCCTGCGGGGGCAGGGCTGCTCGGTCTTCCGTATCTCGGCGCTGACCGGCGAAGGGCTGAGGCCGCTGATGGGCAGCGCCTCGCGCCTGGTTGCGGAAGCGCCCGCGGCAGCGGAGGTCGAGCTGGCGGCAGCGCCGGCCGCGCCCCGTCAGCAGAGAGAGCGACCAAGGGTAAGCCAGCTCCAGCCCGGCCTCTACCAGGTGCAGGGCGGGGAGGTCGAGCGCGTGGTCGTGATGACCGATCTCGACAACGAGGAGGCTCTGCGCCACCTCCACCGGCGCCTCGAACGACTGGGTGTGATCCGCAGGCTGCGAGAGCTGGGAGCGAAGGACGGCGACCGGGTGAGGATCGGGGAAGCGGAGCTGAGCTTCGTCGAGTGAGGAGGCAGCATGAGCACAACCGTCATCTCCGAGGTGCTGGAGAAGGCGAAGCGAGCCAAGCAGGCGGCGGCCTCGCTTGCCCTTCTCTCGCCCGCCGAGAAGGACCGCGTGCTGCTGGCAATGGCCACGGCGATCGAAGCCAACGTGCCGGCCATTCTGGCGGCGAATGCCCGCGACGTGAAGCAGGCCGAGGAGCGCAGGCGCTCCGCCGCGCCCCTTGACCGCCTGCTGCTCGACGAGCAGCGCGTCAAGGAGATGGCGGAAGGTTTGCGCGACATCGTTCGCCTCACCGACCCGGTGGGGGAGATCATCACCGGGTGGCGGATGCCAAACGGCCTCGAGATCGCCAAGGTGCGCGTGCCCCTCGGTGTGATCGGGATCATCTATGAATCGCGCCCGAATGTTACCGTAGACGCCGCGGGTCTCTGCCTGAAGTCGGGCAACGCCTGCGTCTTGCGCGGCGGCTCGGATGCCATCAACTCTAACATCGCGTTGGTCAACTTGCTCACTCAGACTGGCATCCCGGCGGGGCTGCCGGAGGGCGCCATCTCCATCATCGAGACCACCGACCGCGAGGCGGCCGGACAGCTCATGCGCATGGACCAGTACCTGGATGTGCTCATTCCGAGAGGTGGGCACGATCTCATCCAGCGCGTCAAACGGGAGGCAACCATTCCGGTGATCGAGACCGGAGAGGGTCTCTGCCACGTCTACCTCGATGCCTCGGCCGACCCGAAGCAGGCCGAGGACATCGTGGTCAACGCCAAGTGCCAGCGCCCCAGCGTCTGCAATGCCGCCGAGACGCTGCTGGTACATAGGGACGCGGCGGCCAAGCTGCTGCCGACAATCGGTCGCCGTCTCACCGATCTAGGCGTTGAGCTGCGAGCGTGCGATCGCTCGATCAGGTACCTGGAAGGCGCTAGGCCTGCAACTGAGGAGGACTGGTCCACTGAGTACATGGCCCTCATCCTCTCGGTCAAGGTAGTGGACAGCCTGGAGGAGGCGATCGCGCATATCGGCCGCTACGGCACGCGTCACTCCGACACGATCGTGACGCAGGATCTGAGCAACGCCCGTCGCTTCACGCGGGCGGTGGACTCGGCCGTGGTGTACGTCAATGCCTCCACGCGCTTCACAGACGGCGGCCAGTTCGGCTTCGGGGCCGAGATCGGGATCAGCAACCAGAAGCTGCACGCGCGCGGCCCCATGGGCCTCGCAGAGATGACCACCTACAAGTACGTTGTCTACGGCAGCGGGCACGTGCGAGCGTAGCGCGCAGGAGGGACATGGCGGAAGCAGTCGGCATCATGGGAGGGACCTTCGACCCGATCCACTTCGGCCACCTGGTGGCGGCAGAGGAGGCGCGGGCGCGCTTCGCCCTCGACCGGGTCGTGTTCGTCCCCAACGGAGACCCTCCGCACAAGAAGGCTTACGCGGTGACTCCGGCCGAGCGCCGCTATGACATGGTGGTTCTGGCCACCGCCCTGGACGCCGGCTTCGAGACCTCCCGCCTGGAGGTGGATCGGCCGGGGCCGTCGTACTCGGCTGACACCGTGCGCGCATTCCGCCAGCAGCTTGGCGAGAACGCCAGACTCTATCTCATCACTGGACTGGACGCTCTCCTGGAGCTTCCTACCTGGGACCAGCCCGCGCGCCTGGCCAGCATGTGCGAGTTCATCGCCGTCACTCGCCCTGGCTATCAGCCCCAGCAGATGGAGGCGGCACTGGGTAAGGACTTGCTCTCTCGCGTGCACTTGCTGGAGATCCCTGGTGTCGCGATCTCCTCCACCGACCTCCGCCAGCGGGCGGCCTCCGGCCGACCCCTTCGCTATCTCACGCCGCTGCCCGTCGTGAGCTACATCGCCGCCCATCACCTCTACACCGGGAGCGGGTAGCATCTCAGAGAGCGAACCGTCAGCTATGGAGTTTCCTGCATCACTGCTGCGCGGTTGCTGCGAAGCCGCCGCGGTGCTGTCACCGTGATGCAGGGGAATCTGTAGGGTCGAAGGAGCAAGCGTGTCGTCCGTGACCATCAACCAACCAGGGCTCAGCCGCCCCCGCCGTCTGGCATTCCAGTGGTGGTGGCTGATCTGGGCCGTCGCCGTGATCTGCATCTTCCTCTGCGGGATCGGCCTCGGAATCGTCTCCAGCGGCGGACCCGGCGGGCAGGGCGGTTGGTTCAGCCAGTTCCTCAGCCCGCCATTCAGCGGGGCCGACCGGGTCACGATCCTGGCCGTGGGGACAGACAACTCCTCGGGTCGCGGCCTCGCGGACACCATCATCGTGGCCGCCGTCTACCCCCGCACCGGCGAGATCTCCGCGCTCTCCATTCCCCGCGACAGCCGCGTGGAGGTCCCGGGGATGGGAGTGCGCCGCATCAATAGCTCCCATGCGCTGGGAGGCATGCCGATGACCATCGAGACCGTCGAGCTGCTGCTGGGCATGCCCATTGACCGCTCCATCGAGATCAGCGTGCCGGGCATTGTGCAGCTCGTGGACGCCATCGGAGGCGTTGATATAGATGTCGAGAAACGCATGTACTACCGGGACCGCTCCCAGCACCTCACCATTGACCTTCAGCCCGGCCTGCAGCACCTGGATGGCGAGCAGGCGATGGGCTATGTGCGCTTCCGCCATGACGCCACCGGGGACCTGGGCCGGATGGAGCGCCAGCGCCACTTCCTGCGGGCCGTGATCACTCAGCTCATGAAGCCCGGCAACGTCGCCCAGTTCCGGAAGCTGGCCGAGGTCTTCGTGAAGACGGTGAAGACCGATCTCAATATCCCGGACCTGATGTCCCTGAAGCGTCTGGCCGAGCAAGGCGGGCCAGACGCGATCCGCGCCACCAGCTTGCCCGGCGAACCCAAGGCGATCGGTGGCCAGAGCATGATCGAGCTCAACCCGGACCAGGTGAGAGAGACGGTGAACCAGGTGCTCCGCGGCCAAGGCTTGAGCGTCCAGGTCCTGAATGGAACCGATGTCAACGGCCTGGGAGCGAGCGTCGCAGCTACGCTGGAGGAGGCCGGCTGCGACATCACCGAGATCGGCAACGCCCAGGGCCGGACCGAGCAAACGCTGGTCGTGGATCACCGGGGCCGGGCGCGGCGAGCCGAACGCGTGGCCGACTGGCTCGGCCGCGGCGTGGTCTCGGCCCAGCCCGACGGGAACAACCCCGCCGATGTCACCGTGATCATCGGCCGCGACCTGGCAGGCCAGACCAAATGAGCCCCCAGTCCAGACGGGTCGCCGAGCAGCCGACTGCCCTGGCCACCGAGGAGAAGCTAGCGATCGCCCAGGCCGCGCTCGTGGATCACCGCGCGCGGGACCCGGTTGCGCTCGACATGCGCGAGGTGACTGTGATCACCGACTACTTCCTGATCTGCCACGGCACTTCTGGCGTCCACGTCAGCGCGCTTGCCGACGCGGTGCTCGAGGAGCTCAGCAAGCGAGGGGTCCGGCCCAGCGGCGTGGAGGGCTACCGTGAGCGCCAGTGGATTCTTCTCGATTGGGGCGATGTGATCGTACACATCTTCGCGGAAGCGGAGCGCGCCTTCTACAACCTCGAGCGGCTGTGGAGCGATGCGCCGCGCATCTCTGTCGCCCCGCTGAGTAGGCCATGAGTTCGCCTGAAGAACCTAAGAGCATTGAGGTCCAGACCCAGGTGCGCGAGCTGCTCGGGCGTGGCACTCTCGCGCGGGCGCGCGGCCGCCGGGAGGAGGCGATCAAGCTCGTCCAGCAGGCGATCGTCTTGGACGAGACCAACCCAGAGGCCCACGAGCTGATGGGCGATCTGCTGCTCGACCTGAAGCGCGGCGAGGAAGCGATGGAGAGGTTCCGCCGCGCCCGCGAGCTGCGCCCGGGACGGACCACGCTGGAGGACAAGATCGCCCGCGCCGCGTTGCAGAAGGCCGCGCGGTTTCGCAGCCTCGAGTACATGCAGGCCGTGCTGGAGGGAAGAGAGAAGCCGGAGGCCAAGCGCAACCCCGGCCTCGCCGCGCTGCTCTCCCTCGTCATCCCAGGATTCGGGCAGTTGTACAATGGTGACGTGGTGAAGGGCCTGGCGGTGGCTTCCGCCTACATCTTCCTGCTCGCCATCGCCATCCTCGCCGTGCTCGCGAAGCTCGCCTCCGCCCCACCCGCGGCCGGCGGGACGATCTACGGTCGCCAGATGGACATGAGCACCATCACCTCGGCCCTCTTCAGCGGCAGTACTCTGGTGGCCACCATCGCGCTCTTCTGCCTCTGGATCTACTCGGTGGCGGACGCCGCCCTCCGCGCCGGCAAAACGATGACCTCCGAAGGCACAGGCCTGGTGTGACTCGGCTCCTTCCTCCGCCCCAGGGGAGGGAGAGGAATGGCCTCTGCAGGGCGGGCATGTCCCGGCTGTCCGCCGAGGCGGACTGCGCAGCCGCCGCTGGTCTGCATGTCTGCGGGCCGTCTCTGTTCGGCAGGAGCTTGCTCCTGCCCACACACCGCTAAGTGAGACCAACATGACCGATGCCACGGGTACGGACACATTGTCGCAAACCGCGCTGGGCGCGACCATCTCCCTCCCGAAGCCTGGGCAGACGGGCGCGATGTCAGTCGAGGAAGCCATCGCCCGCCGCCGCAGCGTACGCGACTTCACGCCCGACCCGCTCGACCTGGGCGCCATCTCCCAGCTTCTCTGGTCGGCCCAGGGCATCACCTCGGCCGGCGGACACCGGGCCGCCCCCTCGGCCGGCGCGCGCTATCCCCTAGAGGTCTGCCTCGTGTGCAGCGCAGGCCTCTTCCATTACGAGCCGTCGGGTCACGCACTGGCCAAGGTCGCGGCGGCCGACCTGCGCGGCCCCCTCGCCGAGGCCGCCTTCGGTCAGCAGTTCGTGGCCGATGCACCCATCTCGCTTGTCTTCGCGGCCATCTACGAGCGCACCATGAGCCGGTACGGTGAGCGCGGCGTTCGTTACGTGCACATTGACCTGGGTCACGCCGCTGAGAACGTTCACTTGCAGGCCGAGGCCCTTGGCCTTGGCTCCTGCGCGGTGGGCGCATTCGACGACGAGGCGGTCGCCCGCGTGCTCGGCCTCCCCGCGGAGCAGAAGCCGCTCTACATCATCCCGGTGGGACGAGGGCAGATGTGATCTCGGCACCATCGGTTCTCTGGGCACGCCCGCGCAGTTGACCCATCCCGCGACGCCCTCTATAATCTCTCGCGTGCCCCTGACTCCAGGCGGAATCGCGAAAGGCCCTGTGAAGCCCCACAATGCCCCCCTGAGCGTTTTCCTGGAGGGCGCCATCGGCGGCGGGCGGGTCAGAACGGGGAGGCCGCGGCGGGAGACGGCGGCCGTCTGAGCGGCTGATAAGTGATCGGGACGGACCGGACCCCGGCGCGGTGTCGGGGTCCTTCCCTTGGCCGGGAGGGGGGCGCGAAAAAAAGAGGGCCGGGGGCCTTGACAACATCCGGGCCGAGTATGGTACATTACACTGTGACGGCGGGTACAGTTGGCTGTGCCAGAGGAGATCAAACGTGAGAACACGTGGCGAGCGGCTGAGAAACCTGCGAGAGCAGGCCGGGCTGACTCTTCGAGAGGTGGCGCGGCGGGCAAGTCTCCACCAGGCGATTCTCTCAGACCTTGAGCGGGACACCGGGACGCGCCGGCTCATGTCGTACGCGCGCACTCTGCGTCTCGTTCTCGGCGACGAGGTGATCGCGCTTGTTGCCGAGGAGGAACGCGACCGCGCCGAGACCGAGGGACTCAAAGCCATGGCGGCCCAGATGACGGCGCGGCTGGAGCGCGCGATCACGGAGCTGATCGTGAGGGCCTGGCCCCCGCCCGACGGCGGCTGGACGGAAGACCCCGCGGACGCGGCGAGGATGGAGGAGCACAGGCGCGCGGCGGCCGAGCAGATCGCTGCCATCAGGTGGGCCGAAGTGCTGGACCCCGTGAAGGTCCTAGACCGGGCCGGCATGGCGGCCGGAGGCGCGGGCGACGTTCCCTGGGATCTCCTCAAGCGTCTGATCCAAAAGCACCTCGCGTACTTGACCTGACCATTCCTGCCGGCCGGTGGCCGGCTTGTTGTGCGGCCCACAGGGCCGCTGCGAGTTCGGCGTTACAGCCTGGGCGGAGGGCTCCTTACCTCACCTCCGCCCGGAGATGAAGCGGGCGAGAGCCCGATAACCAGATAAGCGCCCGAGGGCGCCGGCTCGCTACCGGCGGTCACGAGGACAGAAGCCCGTTCCTGTATACAGGCAGGAGCGGGCTTCTCTCTTGGGCCGGACCGAGAGACAGAGTGCGGTTGACCGTCGAGCAACAGGAAGAGAAGCCGAAGGCGAAGCGCCCGCGGAGCGCGGCCATGATGGAGCTCGACGAGCGGCTGCCGGCCGGCGTGACGGAGGCCGAGGCCCGGGCGGCGTGCGTGGAGGCGCTGGCGGAAACGCGGGTAGGGGGAGGGCGGTGAGCACGCCACGCGCCAAGCCGCCCTGCGACCTGGAGGCCGAGCAGGCCACCTTGGGCGCCATGCTGCTGGAGCGCGAGGCGGCGCTGGCGGTGGTCGGATTGCTGACCCCGGGCGACTTTTACCAGGATCCGCACAAGCGGCTGTTCGCCACCTTCGCGGACCTGGCGGCCGCCGGCCCCTTCGACCTGGTGACGGCGCGCTCTGCATTGGTGGAGCGCGGCGAGCTGGAGGCGGCGGGCGGCGACACCTACTTGGCCGAGCTCCAGGCGAGCGCGGCAAGCGCAGGAATGGCCCGGCGCTATGCCGAGACCGTGCGCCGGTGCGCCATTCGCCGGCGGCGCTGGCTGGCCGCGCTGCGGTTCACGCAGAACCCCGAGGACGTGGAGGGCGAGATCGCCCTGGCGGACGCGTTCGGAGAGGCCGAACGGGCGGCGGAGACCGTATCCTGGGCCGACGTGGCCGACACCTCGCCGGAGGTGGCCTGGCTGACGGAGGGCGTGGCCTTCCGGGGCGGCCTGACGATCCTCAGCGGACCCGGCGGCGCCGGCAAGTCATACCTCGCGCTGACCCTCGCCCACGCGGTGGCGACCGGCACTCACTGGCTCGGCCACTTCCCCACGGAGGGGCGCGGCCCGGCCCTGTACGTTGACGCGGAAAGGGGCCGGCGGCTCATGGCCCGGCGCCTGCGGGAGGTGGAGCGCGCCGCGGGGCGCCCCCTCGGAGTGGACTTCATCTTCCGCCCGCCGAAGCTGGACGCGGCCTTCCTGCGCGCCCAGGTGCGCGAGCGCAAGCCCGCCCTCGTTGTTC
>Ga0315285_10003478_pt1 | contig 16397 bp, 23 predicted proteins | sample YL17G09_36_MG_FD_203698 | JGI IMG/M metagenome (GOLD analysis project Ga0315285, IMG submission 203698) | Sediment microbial communities from Yellowstone Lake, YNP, Wyoming, USA - YL17G09_36 | ecosystem: Environmental > Aquatic > Freshwater > Lake > Sediment | place: USA: Wyoming | collected... | reverse complement strand
TACCAACGAAACTTGAATGATCGTTCAGCCATTTATCTACAGGAGTATCTCCTTTCCAGGTATGCATCTGAGCGGTAGAGTTGAACTCAATCCAGCTATTAGCAAATGCCCCAGTTAAGAACTCACTAAAATATAGAGCCAAAGCCTTAGCCGTATCATAGCAAGTGATTCCATTCCCAATAGAGTTAGATCCCATAGAACTTGAAGTATCACGAACTACAATCAGATTGGATCCAGTAGTAGCTCCTTTCTTCCCGACCTCAACCAATCCAGCGAATTGCTTATTGATGGTATCAGTTAGATACTTTTTCATATTGGATTTAACCTTACTCATCAGTTCATGTACATAACCTGTAAACTTAGCTACCGGCTGAGCTTCAATCCATTTCTGGTACCTTTCTTCAAGTCCGTGGTTTTCAATGAACTTAGAGGATACCATAAGAGATAATGCTCTGCCATGGACTGAAGAAAAATCAATTGCCTGAAATAGTTTCTGCGATATGAGTTTCTGCCACGTATGAGCATTCCCACTGGTTTTGAGTTTTCGATATTCTTTATAGGTTATATCCATCTTATTGCAGATGTACTTTCCTATAATCGTATCTGCCTGGCTCTGAAGAGTAGTACATTTACTTCTTGCTTTGATCTGAGGAAGATATTTCTTCACTAGATTTGAAGTATTTGGATTCTCTAATCCTACCATGATCAGACTTGCAAATTCCTCCCAGTTCAGCTTTCTATTATCCCATCCATTATACTCAAGGTCATACTGGAGCATCAGAAAGATATCCTTCCAGGAGCCAATAGATATGAATAGACGAATGTTCTTCCAGAAGGTAGATGGAGCATTGATATGCAACCAGATCATTCTCATAATACCTTCATACTTCAAACCGGCTCCTCTTTGTACTGAAGTTCTCACTCCATCAAATAAGGAAACCATACGAGTGATAAGTCGTATGAAGAATATAAAGCATACAGTTAGTAACTGATTCTGGGACCAGAGTAACTGGGTATCGGCTGATATGTCAGAGAAGCTTCTCTGCTCTTTATATGAACCAAGTTTCCCAAACTGATCTACAAAGTCATTGCCAGTAGTGGCATACTTTTTAGCATAATTACCAGACAGAGTTTCTGCTGATTTCTTGAGTCCTGCGTTTACAAACGCATTAGTAGAAGCGATGAACCTTTTCTTAGTAACAGGTTCAAAAAGCGAAGTTTGTTTTTGAGTAAACATAATTAGAAATATTTAGTGAAACATAAGATTAAAAAGAACAGGGCACAGTCGTTTCACTCCTTTTCAATGGTAAAGATTGATTTAGTAGTTTGCTGTTTGTGCCCTTGTCAGATGTCCGTTGTTTTTAGATTCCATGTCTAGTTTTTTAAATTGCTGTTGGACATCTTATCAGGATTGCGTCTTTTTGCCTCTATTGCCCTACCAACTGGGCGACGGTCCTGGGCGCTTTCACGTACATTACCGATTGGACTCGAACCAATGACCCATAGTTCCATTAGCTTTAAATTGCTGTTGCAATCCTTATCAGGATAGTTGAGGGATTTGAACCCTTTCGTCGTAAGATGTTTAGTCTATTGATTTAACCACATGGTTCATTGCTGTTACTATCCTTATCAGGTATCTGTTTTTAGCTTTGTAGATTAAGAGTCTATTGCTTTTTAATTTGCTGTGAGATACCTTATCAGAAGACCTTGGGTAAGCTATTACCTGATAACGATGTCAGCTTGTTTAATTTTGCTGTAGGTCTCCTTATTATAATGAATCAATATTTTCAAAGAACTAGGATCAAAGATATATATTATTTTCTAATATATTCTAATATTTTTTAATATATTTTTGATCTGAACTAAATTTAATTTTTATCTCTTTGATAATGAATGGCTTTATAAACCAGCTCCATTACCTTAGGATTGATATCATTTTTATTTTTGAACCTCTCTAAATTATCCTCAAAAGATAACTCTGTTTCCCACTCGTCATCTAACTTACTAATGAAGGCAGAAATACGATTATCTCTTTGTTCAGTTACATCTAAATGTTCTCTACTTATCACTCCTTCTTGCATTGGAAGATAATACCACTCAATCGTTCCACCCTCAAAGTATAGAGCTACTCTTGGTTTGAAGTTGATTTGATCCGCCTTCTGTCTGGTGATAGGTCCAGGATTAACTAATACTCGACCTTCATGACTTGTAGTGAAGCTCTGGTGATTATCACCAGTAAGAATAAGATTAAACTGAGGATATTTCATTAGAATTCCTTGAGCTTGTCCTACAGTAGCTCCTGGGAAAGGAATATTGATATAAGTCATGTGGTGCCAAACAAGAACTTTACCAAATGGACCATATGTATTTGCTCCTGTATATATTTCTTGTCCATAATGATATCCTGGTAAAACTGTTAATCGGGCAGCAGCTTCCAGAGTTCGTAATCCGCTTTTACTTCTCAATTCCCAGTTGTGTTGAGGAAGATCATGCTGACCATAGACTGTATAGAATTGATCAGGTAAAAGTAAGATAGCTTGAGTTAGTAAACCAGGAGAAGCTTTCCAATTATGAAATAGATCACCAGCATGAAGAATAGGACATTTATATTTAGCTTGAATACTACGAATAACTTCTACCGCTTTCCATTGCTCCTGATGCCAATCACCAGTGAAACAAGTAGGAGCATCTTCTCTTAAGTGCCAATCACTGGTTAGGATAAATATAGGTCTCCTTTCACTATGCTTAGTTCTTTCCATACTCACCTCCAAAAGAGATACCACTTCCTCTTTTCATCCAATGTTATATTTATTTGTAAATCTTCGTTAGTCATAAGAGTTTCAAGTAATTTGGCATTAGTGCCAATGGCATCCTGAACTTGTTGTAATTCCTCTTTAGTATCCACTTCAATTTCAAAGATAACTTTAATTCGTTTCATTTTTTATATGAGTTATTCTACTTCCACATAGAGGACAGATTTCTGGAAAGTTCCTATTGAAGTTCTTCTCTGATTCAATAAGATCAGCATTAAAATCTGATATTTGAGTATCCAATATTTTTATCTTTCGTGATAAGGAAGTAAGTTCAGTAAATAATTTAATCTTTTCTCTACGATCATGAAGGGCTACTAATGATCCTACTACTTGAGATTCAAGCTCTATCAATTTTTTCTTTTCTTCAATCTGATCATCAATCCAATCAATAGCTTGTATCTTCAAAGATAGATCATGTCGGGCACTTCGTTTAGACCTTACCTCATTAATGCTTGTTATTACCTCATTGATATCATCCTCCATAATAAGGATCTCTGATTCCTTCTCAATGCCGGCATTTACATAGTCAATACTCTCGATTAGTTTATAAAGCTGAGTCTTTCTATTGCATAAAGAAATGAAGTTTGTATTCTTGATCTCTAAGACTTCCATATCAGTCTCGTATATATCAAGAGTATCAAATTTAACAAGGGCTTTAGTAGTATCTTCTATTTGTTTAATTAGTCCAGTAGAAGGTTTATCTTTTGTGGCAGGAGCTCCTATTATAGAAGTCAGATCACGTATCCAGGAATTGATATTAGTTGATCCAATATCAATCATATCCATTTTAGCGATCTTGTTAAAGTAAGTAGCTCTTTCTCCAGGAGTAAGACTTAATAAAAATGGTTGATCAATTTGTTTCTGAAAGTTTACTTCACTAATATCAAGAAGTTGACTGATTTCTGGTGGCACTGAAAGACCAAAGGCTTTAAATTTCATATCCTTTCGTCCTGCAATACCTAAAGTATAAGTATCCCCCTTCTTATCTTTGGTTCTGATCACTATTCCTTCAGGGGTAACAAGTTCAACTGAAGTAGGCCCTCCCCACCATGATACTACTGAATTCCCTGAAGGTCTATTCCAAACTACCCATCTGATAGAACGAAGCATTGCCGATTTTCCTTTATCAGAAGGACCAACAATAATATTCACTCCAGGATGGAATTGAAAGTGTCCTTCTTCCCAGCTTTGAAAATTATATATGTCGAGTTCGGTTATCACTTGAATTCTATTTTTTCAGTCTTGAATCTTTCTTCCATCGGTTCAAATAGCCATGTTATATGAGCCAAAAGCTCATCAACGGTTGGGGCATGATTTGTTACTATTTCCCCTGCAATACTGGTACGATTCTGTTTCAGGAAATGGACCTCATATTCAGTAACCCAATCCCTGATTATATAGTTGCTACCACTTAAAGTTGAAGCATCTATAATACTTGCATGAATGTCTTTAATTATTATTCTCATATCACATTTTTTCTTTTGTTGTTATCTGTCAGGTTTATTTTGTTTAACTTCATCAAGAAGATAAAGTATTATTATTCCTTCCACAATGCTTATAATACCGAAGAAGCATATACCCACTATCAATGCTGTCATTTCTTCATCATTTTTAACATAGGTGATTGTTGTGATGCTACGTAATGCACCGCTAAGGCATCTGCCACGGCTTCATCAATATATTTAATACTACGCCAGTCTACTTCGTATAGTTTATCTATGGCTTCAATCATATCTTCTTTAGTGGCTGCTTTCTTACCTAATATGGCTTTCTTACTATCTTGTTCCGAGTACCACTCAATAGTAAGGGATAAACTCTCTGCTATGCCTACAAGTAATCCTGCTACGATACCTATCATTACTGCGGCACTGGCATTTTGGCTACCATGTGGGGATTCACTTAGGATATACTTTACATTATACTTTTGTATTAATTTGATTAAAAAAATTGCTATTTCGCTGGTACGTCTTATACGATCATCACTGGTACGTATTCTACGCTTCTTTTGTTCAGGGGCAGTTTTAATACAACCTGTGGCAATAATATTTCCTTTATTCCCCAGTACTGCCCAACCCCAAGCAGTAAAACTTGGATCGTTGGTAAGAATTGTTGCCTCTTTCCAGGTAGTGTCTCCAGTGGTAAAGTCTACTCCTGTTAATTCTCTTGAAAATGATCTTTTAAATTGTTCCATTTAATTACTTTTACTAATACGTACTTCTTTTTCCTGTTTACCATCCTTTAATCCCTGAGTATAGCCTTCGTCATAAAGGCTTTGCATAAAGTCAGGAATCTGTCGCAGGTGTTCTATACTTTGCTTAAACGGGCTGGGTATCTTACCTATTTCCATACTAATTTCCATTAGTCGATTATAAGCCTTTTCTTTGTCAAATTTATTCATTTTCTACTTCTTTTCGCAAATTCCATTTTCGAGCTACTCTTCTTCTCCAACGAAATAACTCTTTCAGTCCATTACCAAGCCACCAGCGGAATGGGTGAGCTTTCTTAAAAAAGTATTCCTCTCTTGAGTAGGCTCTGCCTACTAATTTTCCTTTTTGTTTAATTACTAATGCCATTTATCGTTTTGGTTTACGTTCAACTTTAAATATTTTTTCTCTTTCTTCCCAGAGATTTATCACTTCCTCTCTGAGTTCTTGTTCAGCCTTTTCCTCCTCAATTATTTTGATAGATTCATTCATGGATTTATCCAAAGCCTCCCCTCCGAGGGTATACGTGCTGAATTTGGAGTAATCTTTAATGAACTGAAGGTTTTCCCTGATATCATCTATCCCATAATCGAATACAATAGTGACAGGAGCTTTATGAAGTGGTTCCCAGATAGATGACTTGAATACTTCTACCTCGGTTCTAACTCCTATTATCTTTTCTACTTCCTTCCCTTTGAAAGTCTTTTCAACCTTCAGCCTTTTAATAATCTGAGTCTTTAATCTAACACTGGCATAGAAACCTATTGATTCACCTCCTGGAGTAGTATATTTAGAGAAAGCCATTGGGTCCATATTCTGACGAATCTGATTACTACAAACCATTAGATAATTCTGAGCTTTGATTACTCTACAAGTTATTCGCGATTGTTCACTAAACTCTTTAGCTCTACGACCTCCCATTTTATCACCCTTCTTAGGATCCATTTCCATATCAGTTGAAAGAGCTGCCAGGGAATCAGCAAAGATACCATTGATAACGTTTGGATTCTTTGGCTTCCAAGTTCTAACTGGCTCGAATATCTCTGGTACAGTATCTGGTATTCTGAGTTCATCTTCTGTTAATACAAGACCAAATAGTTTAGCAAATTGTTCATTTAATCTTGCTTCGGGATCGTAGAACATAATATCTCCATTTTGTCTTTGCACACCTCCTGCAATTTCGCTAAGGAGAACTGTTTTCCCGCTACTACTTGGACCGAATATTTCAACCAGAATTCCCCCTGGTAAACCACCACCTCTGACTCTGCCTCCTGATAAGGCAAGATCGAGTAGCGTTGATCCTGTACTGATAACCGTTCCAAAATTTCCATCTAATTCCTCCTTCTTTTCGATTGGTTTGTTAACTCTTTCTCTGACTTGTTTGCTCAAAGGAGCTGATTTCTTTCCTCGCACTACTGTCATTTCTTAATAGCTTTTAGTATCTTATTAATGATCTCATCACTCAATCCCTTTGCTAATAATTCTACTCCAACCTTTGTTCTATACTCTTCATAAGATAGATGAGTAGGTAAAGACTTCTCAATATTCCATTGAGCATTCAACCTATTGGAAATATTTTCCATAAGTTGCTTTTCAGATTTTGTATCTCTATTATTATTGGCCACCCATTTTTCTAATATGGATTGCATAATTGAGGTTTTAGTCACTGCTTCAGCCAGTGACTTGAGCGTAAGGTAAGTATCAATATAGGTAGGAAAATATCCTCCTATATTTCGCTTTAATCCCTTACGCTCTACTTTCACTTTTAGTACTGGCATATCAGTTACTTTTTACTTGCATCAAAACAATCATCATACTTATTACAAGTATCACAATCTTTGAATTTCTCAAAGTCCTTACCGAAAACATGTTTGAAGGGACATTTGCCATCTGTAGAAGGTTCAATCTCCTTTTCACCTCTACTTACTTTACGAGCGGGAGGAGCTTCTTCCTCAACTGGTTCTGATCTTCTTCTGCGAGGAGGTTCTTCCTTTTCCTTTTCTTCTTCCTCAACTGGTTCTGATCTTCTCCTACGTGGAGGAGTTTCTTCCTCTTTCGGTTCTTCTTTTGGAGCTCCTCTACGGTATTTTGAAGTAGGAGCTTCTTCTTTCTCATCCTTTTCTTCGGCTGGTTCTGATCTCCTTCTGAGCTCTTTCGGTTCGTCATCGTCATCACCTTTTGATTCTTTCAATGATCCTGCATCTTCTTCACCAAAGAATAATGCAGCAATTTCAGAATAAGAAAGAACTTTCAAAACCGTATCCAGATCAGCTACATCGTCGAGAATAGCTTCCTCGTATGGTTGCCGATCTTCAAAGGTGATATCCTTAACCTCAGGATAGGAGTTATCCCCGATGGCTTTCCATTTCAGTTTGAGTACAAGAGTCTTACCTTCATTAAGATCAGGGAAGATACCATTCTCAGGATTATCAAGTAACTCATCATTAAGAGCACTTTGGAATAGATAATCTGACATATTCCAAATATAGAGTTTCTCATCAAGCTTTTCACTTCCAATGGGAATGACATTATACAAACTTCTTTCTTTTGGATATAGTAATTTGTACTCATCCTTTGAAGCTCCTTCTTTGATCCTCTTCACTCTATACTCACATATTGGGCATTTCTTTCCAAAAGTGGTAGGACATATTACTGATTCATTTCCTGTAGCTCCTAATTCATTATGAACCTTGAATGCCTTACGATACCATTCACTACCTACAGTTGCAATGTCTCTTTCATCATCACGATCGAGATGATGGGGATCTGATACTACGTAAGGTATGATATCCAGTCTTAACGTTTTAAGACCATCCTCAAGAGTCATCAGACTGAAACCTTGCGGTATATTCAAATATCCAACTCCCTTACGAGATTCTTTTTGTTTGTGAACGTTTCCTACTACTTTGTCTCGGAAACTACTCTTCTTTTCTTTCATACAATTTTGGATTAAAGTTTTTAAAATGATGATTAAATTCGTCCAGCCATGCTTTCATTTGTAATCTACTGAAAAGGTAGACTAATCCGGATATGGCTAATCCAGCGGATATGTAAATTATTACTTCTTTCATCTTCCCCTTTTAAATTTACTTACTATTACTTGATTAACACTTTTTTGTTTAGCTGATCGTTCTTCCTGGAGATCATGAGGCATTCGTGGACCAGCAAAATATTGAAGTCCTAATAATCTACCTAAATTCTCTAAAGCCTCTTTTCTGGTTTCCATTGCTTTTACGGCTCCATAAGCTACGTCTGATTCAAATCTGGCATTAATATAGTTTTTGCTGGCTAATTTATATTGTGGTTGCATGGGAATAGTATTCTCAACCACCTTGTCAGTGATCTTCTCAATTCCAAACTTTTCTGACTTGGATCTTATTTCTTTATCCAGTTCAGCTTTTGTTAACTCTAACTCTTCTTTTGCTTTGTCTAATTCCATACGACATTCAGCTGCATGACGAGCATATTTCATCATTAATGAAGGTTGATCCAGCCACTCCATGTCAAGGGCAGATTCGTCAATTTTAATATCATCTTCGTAGTTCATTTTCAAAAGGTATTAATTTTCGTTTCAAATTTTTTAACTTTATTATTTCATCCTCCAACCATAGGATATAAGATACATCATCACAAAAATCGTGATTTAAAGGAATTTGACTTCCTGTATTACAAATATACTCCATTCTTAAGTCAATCAATGAGATAACTGGATTGTTTCTCTTTATATACTTATAATTTTCATTTTCCATATATTAGGCTTTACATATTGAATAACAAGCGTAAGTGATCTGAGTAAATCCATTATCATAAGTAGTAGGTAGGAACTCTTCCATTATCAATCCGAACAAAGGTTGATCAGTTCCCTTCAATAGAACTGCCTGGCAATAACCAAGGACCGCTCTACGTATACCTTCAGGTTCCTGATCTTTCAGACCTTCAAGTATTTTAGCTATGGCTGACCAAGGAGCTTTCTTTGCCAAAGCTCTACATAACTCAATGGATTGAATCACTTCTGCTTCAGCCTTTTTAGCAGCTTCCATTCTATTCTCTGGAGTAGCCGCTAATACCATTTCAAGAACCTGTAAGGCATTTCTTGGAAAACCTTTACTACTTCCTACTATCTGGTCAAGTACATTATCTTCTAATTCCTCACCTTCCTTATGAGCTACTCTTTTGAGTAGTTGTTTCAGTTCGGTTTCATTCAGAGGAAGCAATTGAAATTGTACACATCTACCTTTGATAGTAGCTATCAATTTCTGTGGTTCAGTGGTACATAGAATAAAATACACATGACTCGGAGTATCCTCCAGAATCTTTAACAAAGCATTCTGTGCATCGTTAGTTAATTTATGACATTCATCAATCAGCCAAACTCTACATTTACCTTCAATAGGCATGAATTGGCTATTGTTAATGATCTCCCGAACAGTATCTATTCCCCTGAATGAAGCAGAGTTAATCTCAACAAAATCTTCTCCAACGCATCCTAACATATTGGCAATGATTCTGCCTACAGTTGTTTTCCCACAACCCGTCTGACCGTGAAGTAAGAAAGTATGAGGACATTTATCTATTTTGTCCTCAGCAAGTAATCCCTCCAGAGATGAAATAGTATCTCTGTTCCCTTTAACCTGACTGAGGTCATAAGGACGATATTTAAGGTATAGACTCATAATTTGATTTTATATATTATACGATTAAGAATTTAATTGATTTTGCTTTTTTCAGCCCAAGAAGCATCAACTGGACAAGCCTCTATATCTACATCCATTGGTATGATCAACCACTTCCAAGCATTTGGTAAATCTTCAGTAGTGATCTTTCTTACAACTTTCTTCACTTCTTCAAGTTCACTTGGTAGAACATCAAGTATCATAGAGTCATGAATCTGACCTATCAATCGAGAATCAAATCTCCCAGCATATAGAGCTTTGTCAACTTGAATGAATGACCAGAGTAAACAATGGAAAGCTGCCCCTTGAACTGGATAGTTAATACAGTCATTCTTACCCATTATCCCAGAACATCTAAAGCCAGTCAATAGATCAATGTATCCATACTTCTGATATAATCTATACCACATATCTTTCCAAGTAGCATACTCAACAAACCTTCTTCCCCAGAAGTCAGCTTCAATCTTTTTAATATGATTCTCAAACTGACTCAATGAATTAATTCCTTTACTTATAAGATGATCACCCAAGGTATAATTTTCAGTATCAATGGCGATCCCTTGACCTCTGCTCCATTTACCATTTGGCAATCCTCCCCACTTACAAGCCATAATAGGAGCACAGTTGCCATAGTAGTCCCCATAGAATTCAGGGAAAACAAATCCGTTCTTTGCAGCTTGACGCAATGTGTAATGTTTTGATTTATCATATTTATCAAGTAAAAATATTTGAGCTGCCATATCTCCATGCATATCTAAATCTTCACGTAGATATTTCAACATTGTAGTATCTTTATGATAACAAGCGGCAACTCTAACTTCAATACCAGAATAGTCAACTTCAATCAACTGATGACCAGGACGAGGGAATAAGGCTTTACGTACTATTTGCATTGCTACTTCATCCCTCTTTGGAATATTCTGAAAGTTAGGACTATCAGAAGAACTCCTAAATGTACGGACTATGTGAAGGTTAAAAAAGGGATGTATATATCCTCCTACTTGTTCTCTGGCAAAAGCATCTAAGTAAGTATCTCTGATCTTTTTAAGTTTCCTTACTTCAAGTAAGAGATTGAGCTCAGGTATGTTTAAAGCTAACAAAGCCTCCTCATTAGTTGATCCCTGCCCTGAGTCAGTTTCACTTGCTACTTTAATCTTCTTAACTTCATATAGATAATGAGCTAGTTGATCATTTGAATGGATATTCACTTTACCTCTTGAAGTATGTTGCCAATGTTTGAAGAAGTTAGTTTCTTTAAACTCTATTTCTAATCGGTCAATTTTTCTGGTTAATCCTATCTTCTTGGCTTCAACATATTCCATATCAACTCTTATCCCAGCTTGTTCAGCTCGACCAATAGCTAAAATACCATCATGAAGTAATTTATAGGCTTCGTATGTTCTTGGATTTAATTTCATTTTATCTTACAAAAAACTGTGAATTTCTTATCGGCGGTTACATATTGACTTAATCCATATCGTTTCCCAGTAGCATGACAAATACTACATTCATATCTATCGTATCCTCCTTTTTCAGTAATCAGGCTTTTCTTTTTCCAATTATGTAAAAAAGTCCCCTTCGTAGAACTATTTCTTACGTGGAGGACTTCTCTTGGATTTTCATAATCTTTTAAACTATTATTAAATCTTTCAACTATGGCTTTACAATAATCAATTTCATCAATATTATCCTGAACCATAGCGGAGAAATTCTCTGTCCAAGTTCTATTAGTTCCCACTTCTTTAATTAGAGCTTTGCAATTTATTTGTTTCATAATAAAAACATTAAAAAGGTAATAGGTTTTCTGATTGTTTTTCATATAATCTATACTCATATATGGCATCTAAACCACAATACTGAAGCAACATATTTTTGCCTCCTTGTCGTTGAAATACCTCCATGATTCGATTTATGTTATTGGCACTACTATCATCCTTTGCCTTCATAAAGTAATCAATTTCACTCGCATAGTCTACAATCCCAAAATTAACATACGTCTGGAATTTCAATCCAGTAATGCCTGGTCGATTATCAAGTACATGAGTTGCCAACATAGTATCCCAAGCCCAACCTATAACTGGTTGTCTTAATCTAACTCTACTCCAAGCTTCTTCAAACTTCATGTTTTGTGCCACTTTGTAGATTTTAGGATTCTTCAAGAGATCAAGGAATGGTTCTCTATCCTTTTTAGTTTCGGGCATCATAAATACATAAGCATGATCTTTTGAATCAGCTACTGAAGCACAAATGATTCGGTGCCCTTCAGCATGAGGTTTCAATCCAGTAGTTTCATAATCAATAGTTACAAAGGTATGATCATTAATATAAGTTAGGGGATCCAAATTCTCAATAACTTCAATTTTTGGTTCTATGTATTTTGGGAATGGCTCTTTTGCTTTCTCAAAGGCTTGTTTCAGATCATCAATCCAAATAACCCTCTCTACTTTACCATCTGATCGTTCTACAAAGCTGGGATGAAAGGTAGGACAAACCCAGGCATTAAAATCCTGGTCAGGAATCGCCCATCCCCTCCACTTCATTATACCTCCTAGGTCTTTCTTCCATCTATGCCCGATCAATGAAAATACAGCCGAGTTCCCGAGTAATACAATAACCTTTGGTTTATATTCAGATATTGCCCTCTGAACTATCGGGCGGCAGCATTCAATTTCAAAGTTAGTAGGTGGTCGATTGTTTCCATCCTCATCAGTTGGTCGACAATTGGCAGCATTGAGATTTATACAATCTTCAAACAGATCAATTCCTAAACCCCTGTAAGTTAATTCAAGTAGTTTACCTGTCTTCCCTTGGAAAGGTTTTCCTCTTTCATCCTCTACCTCACCAGGAGCTTCACCAATGTTCATTATCTTCTTTTTGAAGTTTCCGAACGGTTCCATCTTAGGGGACTTACAATCTTTATAAAGTTCACATGAGGCGCAAGAATAGGTTTTGCCATCAGGTCGTAGATTGGAAGTCCCTTCTTTCTTAGAGAAGAATCCTTCCATTATCCATTTCTTAATGTTGTTATATATTTCCAGCCCTCGCCTTCAAACTTTAATTTATTACTTGTTATTTCACATCCCTGAGTCTTACTTAGGATTCCTTTCAGAAGATATGGAGCAATAGAGAACATGATAGGATCCCCTTCATACCTCATATTTGTTTCCTCTTTGAACCATCCCGCCTCGGCTTTGGCTGATACCTTTAGTCGATTATTAGATACCGTTATATCAACTGATTCATCCAGGAGATGATCCCTTTTTGCAAAGATCATAGCCCTATCCAGAACTTCCTCAACAGTCTTTGGAAGAATTAACTTAGCTCCTTCCATTTTGAGGAAAGCCTTTGAACTTGGAAACTCTTCAGCGTATATTCTACAAGATATGATAGTTCCTTCTTCTGTTTGAAAATGCATCCAGCCACCACCTTCAGCAATTTTAGTTGGTTGAAGTTTTACCACTTCAACGGCTGACGTGGCAGGAAGTAAGAAAGTCTCTACTGGCATTTCACTTGAAAGTTCAAAGTGAGCTATCCGATATCGGTCAGTTCCTTCAACATATCCCTCTTTATTCACATGAACTGCCGTATAGATAGGCATACTCATATCCTTTGAACAGGCACTCATTACGAACTTCATTCCTTCTGAAAAGTTTTCTGGAAGGTCTTTCCATTTAGCTTTCTGTTCCAACTCCTGTTTCAGTGGTAACTTGATCTCTGATTGTAAAGTAAGACCAGCCTTTGATCTTCCCGATACAATTATGATCTCATTCTTTTCAACAGTTAGTTCAACTTCCTCATCTTTGATCTTACTGAGGAATTTGTAAAGATTATCAGCTACCACTGCTCCTTCTAACTCAAGTCCTGGGACAGGATGGGCTATACTTATACGATCATTATAAGTTACCACCATTCCATTTATAAAAGCGAATGAAGTAACTTGTTCAATGATTTCCCGATTGGCGAGGCCTGGTTTTACCGTCTCTAAAGCCCCTAACAAGTCTGATTTGATTATTTTCATGTTCTTTAACTATATCTAAAATTTCTGATTTAATAATAGCATCCATCCAAAAGAAACTGAATAGTCTCCTCCAGGTCTTAAATTTGTAACTCAATTCCCTTTCTTTACCAGGAACATTGGTTACTGTAAATCCAGCAGCAAGGAATATCTTCATTTATCTTTACCTTTTCTTGGATCACATTGCCCTACATCAACATACTGGTTGAATAGTTCATCACTAATCTCCTGATATCTTATAAAGAAAAAACTGAGCAATCGTCTTGCTGCTCGTCTCTTAGTAAGACTTTTTCCGAGACTTCTATCTGAAAGCCAGGTAGCTAAGTATATTTTCATGCTTCTCTTTTTATTTCACCTTCCTTGATTGCATTTTTCTTATCATAGTAGTACTTCAATTTTATATGAGGAACTCCTAACGATCTGAGTTTAGCGGTGGTCCTTTCAAGATGTTTGTGAGTTCCAATAAGGGCTCCTCTTTCCAAAGAGAATCCTCCTGTATTATCATGTTCAATAAATATTTTCATATACTTAGAATAAGCGTTCAACCTTAGTTTGAGATTCAAAAGACCAAGGCCACTCAGGTAAGCTACTTTCAAGATCAAGGAAATACATAATATTCATTTCATCCCTGAGCTGGTATTTATTCGATATCCCAGGTTCAAGTATAATCTCTACCTGACGAATACCATCAGTGATATCTGCTTTTTTATCATTCCATCTTTCATTCTCCATCAACTTGTAAGTTTCAGGAACATTCTTGAATTCAGACTCACCTAACTTGTATTTTTTCTCGTCGAGATACTTTAAAATGATATTCCTTTCCATAATGGAGTAAGTAGAAATATGCTTACCTTCCTCAATCTTCGTAGGATTCTGATTTGATACATTCACTTTGTAGCATTGATCATCATACTTCCATTTCCCTCCTCTGAATCTGGGAACTAATACGGCTCCATGCCTTCCAGTAAGAACCCAAGATGTTGAGTCAACTGAGTACCATGGATATCTTAACATAAGATCAAGGGCGGTCAAACCGAATCCATGAATCTTACATTTAGGAAGATGATCAGGAGTATCACAAATGATCTCAAATAATGAATCTAACCAGAAAGTTAATTGCTGATTACTACCTCCCACTAATCCTCCGAGGCAAATATATTCATACTTCCCTAAGTAACGATAGAAGTATTCCAAATCTTCACCGGCATGGAAAACTGGTAGAGGATGTAATCCTCTTTTTTCCATAAGTTTCTGATTCTTCCAAGTTCCTTCTGCATCACCTATAACATCTAAGTTTGCATACACGGCAATAGCATCGTGATTGTCTTCAATGAATTTTATGTATTCATCAAGATCAATAACTTTTCCCTGAGTCAAAGCTGAATAGGCTCCTGAGTCAAGGAAGAGTTCTACTTTTTTGTTTTTATTTTCTGACATAATTCTTTTCCAAAGTTCAACTACAATATCCATTCTTTGTATTTCGAGTTGGGCAAATGATGCCAACCGACGGTTAGATAATTTTTTATCTAATAGAACTAACTCCTCTTTCCACCTTCCTGGAGTATTTCCTGCTAGGAATAATTTCATCTTCTTTTATTTTACCTACGTATAAATTAAAGTTAAGTTCACACCTCGGATCTCTTTGAATCCAAAAGAAGGAGAAAAGTCTCTTTGCTTTTTTATTACGTAGATGTAGATCAGCTTTAGGATTCCAATGATATCCTGCGTGATATATTATCATAAGACATATCTCCTTTCAAATTCATCACGCTCTTGTTTAAGATTGGCTATTTGCAAATCAAATTTCATAAGAATTCGCTTAGCTTCCTCATAACTTTCAGCTGCTTGTTTTCGAGCCCTTTTAGCTTTGGCAGTTAAACATATTCTACCATTGTGAATATTAAAAACATCACACCAAGTAGATTTGATGAAGTCTCCTGCTTCAAATAAATGAGTTTTCGTATATTTTACACTTCCCTTCTCTTTAGATAAAACACTTAAGAATCGTAATGATCGTAGAACATCAGTAGGAGTGGTATGATCCCTTTTAGTTCCAGTGTATATCTTCTTATGGTATTTCCAAAAGTGTTCATCAAATTCACGAGGGGTGAAAATATCAGGAAGTTCTTCTAAAGCCTTCCTGGCCATTTCCTGATACTCAGCCGTATGATTCAACTTGATTAGTTTTTTCATCTTTAGCCTTTTATTAATTGTAAGAGTTCCTGCCTGGCTGAAGCTTCCTCAAGAAAGACTCCTTTCAGACTTGATGTACTCATTACTGATTGTTGTTTATTAACTCCTCTCATTCGCATACACATATGAGTAGCTTCAATGATACAAGCTGCCCCTTTTGGCTGAAGATATTTCATCAAAGCCCCCGTAACCTGCTCACCTATCCGTTCCTGAATCTGAAGTCTGCGGGCATAAACATCGAGTAAACGAGCCAGTTTCGAGAGGCCTATAACCTTCTTATCGGGAAGATAGGCAACATGCGCGAAACCAAAGAATGGTAACATGTGATGCTCACACATAGAATAGAGTTCAATATTCTTGCAGATTACTACTTGATCATATCCATCAGAACTAAAGGTGGTCATCAGATCCTCAGGCTTTTCGAAGTATCCGCTGAACAATTCATCCCAGGATCTGATAACCCGATCAGGAGTTTTGAGTAAACCTTCCCGATCAGGAT
>Ga0315285_10003477_pt1 | contig 16399 bp, 13 predicted proteins | sample YL17G09_36_MG_FD_203698 | JGI IMG/M metagenome (GOLD analysis project Ga0315285, IMG submission 203698) | Sediment microbial communities from Yellowstone Lake, YNP, Wyoming, USA - YL17G09_36 | ecosystem: Environmental > Aquatic > Freshwater > Lake > Sediment | place: USA: Wyoming | collected... | reverse complement strand
GCCGGCCGAGATCGCGCGCCTTCTTTCGGTCAAGCCGGGCGCTCCCCTGCTGTACATCGAGCGGGTGACCTGGTCGCAGAACGACATTCCCACTGAATACCTGCGCGTCCACTACCGGGCGGACCGCTACGTTCTTCACAACGAGCTTCAAGGAGGCAGTGGATGAGAAAGAAGCTGCTGCTGGGCCTCGCCCCGACAAGGAGGTTCGTCTTCTCCGCTGAGGATGCGGCGCGATACAAGCTTCTCGTGGAGGAGAAGCTCAAGGGCTGGGGGGTCGATTTCGTGAACATCGACTCGGTGAACCGCGAGGGCCTGCTGTACGAGCGGGGGCACGCGGCCGCCGCCGCCGAGCTCTTCAAGAAGGCGGGGGTGGATGCGGTCTTTGCGCCGCACGTGAACTTCGGCACCGAGGAGGTTGTCTCACGGCTCGCGCGCGATGTGGGCAAGCCGCTGCTGCTGTGGGGGCCGCGCGACGAGGCGCCCCTGCCGGACGGCAGCCGGCTGCGCGACACGCAGTGCGGCCTGTTCGCCACGGCGAACGTTCTGAAGAAGCACGGCGTCACCTTCTCGTACATCGTGAACTCGCGCCTCGACGATCCTGTTTTCGAAAGGGGAGTGCGGACGTTCCTCTCGGCAGTGTCCGCGGCCAGAAGCTTCCTCGGCGCGCGCATCGGCCAGGTCAGCACCCGGCCGCCCAACTTCTACACGGTGATCGTGAACGAGCAGGACCTCATCCAGCGCTGGGGCATCGAGATGGTTCCCCTGGACCTCGTGGTGCTCACGAAGTCCGTGCTCGCGATGGCGGCATCCGACGCCCGCGTGCCCCACGAGGCCGCGGCCGTACGGGCGCGCATCTCGATGAAGGGCGTGAGCGAGGAGGCGCTCGGCCGGGTCGCAGCGCTCCGCCTCTTCCTTACTGATTGGGCGGAGAAGGAGGAGCTTGCGGCGATCGCCTTCAAGTGCCACGACGACCTTCCCGACGCGCTGGGCATCTACCCCTGCTTCGCCAACGGCGAGCTCGCCTCCCGGGGCGTGCCGGTGACCTGCGAGACGGACATCCACGGCGCCCTGTCGGCGGTCCTCCTGCAGGGGGCAGCCCGAGGGGCGACGCCCCCGTTCTTCGCGGACCTCACCGTGCGTCACCCCACGAACGAGAACGCGGAGCTGCTCTGGCATTGCGGGAACTTCCCGCACTCGCTCGTGCGGGCGCCGGACAGCGCGTTCCTCGGCACGCACTTCGTCATCCCTCCTCACCGCCCGGGAACGGGCAACTTCGAGATCAAGGGCGGGGATGTCACGATCGCGCGCTTCGACGGCATTGGGGGGGAGTATTCCCTGCTCATGGGGCACGGCCGGGGCACCGACGGGCCGTTCACGCTCGGAACCTATCTCTGGGTCGAGGTGCCGGACTGGCCCCTGTGGGAGGAGAGAATCATCCGCGGGCCCTACATCCACCACGTGGCCGCCGTTCACGGGAAATACGCGCCCGCCCTGTACGAGGCGACCCGCTATATCCCGGGCCTACAGCCCGATCCCGTGCAGCCGACGGGCGAGCAGATTGGCGCGTACCTGCGCGGTGCTGAGGAGTAGGCCATGGAGCTGAAGGGTTTGGCAATCGGGGAGCTTCGGGAGATCGCGCGGCAGGTGCGTCTCGATGTGCTGGACATGACCTCGCGCATGGGCGGGCACCCCACGAGCTGCTTCTCGACGGTGGAGATCCTCACCGTCCTGTACCTCGGCGGGATCCTCTCCTTCCGGCCCAAGGAGCCCGAGTGGCCTGACCGCGACCGGTTCATCCTGAGCAAGGGGCATGCGGCGCCGGCCCTGTACGCCGTGCTTGCTCGGGCGGGGTACTTCCCGCTCGCCGACCTGGCAAGGTTCCGCGCCATGGACTCCCCCTACCATGGCCATCCGAAGCAGAACGCTTCGATCGGCATCGAGGCGACCAGCGGCTCACTTGGCCAGGGCCTGTCCTTCGGCCTGGGATGCGTCCTCGCCGGCCGGCTCGCCAAGAGGGACTCCCGTGTCTACGTCCTCACGGGCGACGGCGAGTGCGACGAAGGCCAGGTCTGGGAGGCTGCGATGGCGGCAGCCCACTTCCGCGCGGACCATCTGACGGCCATCGTTGACTACAACAAGTACCAGCAGACCGGCCCCATCGAGCGCGAGATGGCGCTGGAGCCGTTCGCCGACAAATGGCGCGCCTTCGGATGGCACGTGGAAGAGGCCGACGGGCACGACATGGAGCAGCTGGCTGCCCGGCTCGCCTCGGCGCGGAGGATCGCCGGCAGGCCCCAGGTGGTGATCGCTCACACGAAGAAGGGCAAGGGCGTTTCCTTCATGGAGAAGGACTACACGTTCCACGCGAGGTCGCCCAGCGGGGAGCAGCTCGCGCAGGCCCGGGAGGAGATCCTGCATGCGGATCGGTGAGAAGGCCGGGCTTCAGCCCGGCACGAAGCAGATGCGCGATGCCTTCGGCGAGGCGCTGCTGGAAGCGGCCCGGGCAGACGAGCGAATCGTGGCCCTCGACGGGGACCTTTCCAGCTCGACGGGCATGGCGGGGATGCGAAAGGCCTTTCCCGAAAGGTTCTTCAACATCGGGATCGCCGAGGCGAACCTCGTCGGCGTCAGCGCGGGCCTCGCAGCCAGCGGCTTCATCCCCTTTGTGGGCAGCCTCCCGTCGTTCCTCCTTCCCAATGCGTACGATCAGCTGCGCCTTCAGGTGGCGATTGCCGGCCTGAACGTAAAGCTGCTGGGCAGCCACGCCGGCATTTCCACCGGACGCGAGGGCCCCACGTCGATGAGCATCGAGGATTTCGCCCTGATCGGCGGCCTGCCGCCCTTCGTCATCCTCGTGCCCAGCGACGAGGCGATGATGGGGGCTGTCGTGAAGGCCGCGGCCGCGCACGTCGGCCCGGTCTACATCCGCTCGAGCAGGGGAGAGTTCCCCCGCATCTACCCCGGCAGCGCGCCGTTCGAGATCGGGAAGGCGAACACGATCCGGCAGGGCCGTGACGTGACCCTGGTCGCCTGCGGGCTCATGACCGCAGTGGCACTCGACGCGGCCGCCATCCTGGCCGAGGAGGGAATCGAGGCCCGGGTGCTCGACATGGTCACCGTCAAACCGGTCGACAGGCACGCCATCGTCGCAGCGGCGAGGGAGACGGGGGCGATCGTCACGGCCGAGGAGCACCTCGTGCGCGGGGGGATGGGAGCGGCCGTTTCCCAGGTCGTCGCCGAAGAGCACCCGGTGCCCATGAGGTTCGTCGGCATCAGGGATACGTACATGGAATCAGGCTCTGTCGAGGAGCTCATGGCCCGTCACGGCTTCGCCGCTGCCGACATCGCAGCCGCTGCCAGGGCGGCCGTGGCCGCGAAGCGGAAAGGATGAAGCCGTGCTGCTGAAGGATCTTGAGAAGAGGGAGAGTGAGGGCAAGCGCATCCGCGTCGCGGTGAGCGGGGCCGGGTGGATGGGCGGGAGCTTCGTCACGCAGATCTCCCGCATGAAGGGAATGACCGTGACCGTGCTTGCCGACGAGGACACGAGCCTTGCCCGGTCGGTCTTCGAGAGCACCGGCGTCGCCCCCGATGACGTCGTCGAAGCCTCGAGCCCCTCGCGCGCTTCGGACGCTCTCCGCAAGGGAAAGCGCGTCGTGACCGGCTCCTACACGCTCGCCGCGCAGCTCGCTGAGGTCGACATCGTGGCCGACGTCACCCCGTCGCCCGCGATCGGAGCCGAAACGGCATTGTCGTGCATCAAGTCCGGGAAGAACGTCGTGCTGGTCAACATCGAGGCCGACGTCACTGTAGGGAGGATTCTCAAGCGCCTCGCGGACAAGGCGGGTGTCCTCTACACGGTCTCGAGCGGCGATGAGCCCGGTTGCCTCATGGAGCTGTGGGAGTATGCGCGGACTCTGGGCCTGGAGCCCATCGCGATCGGCAAGGGGAAAAACAACGCGCTGGACACGGCAGCCACGCCCGATACTGTCGCCGAGTCCGCGAGGAGGGACGGCAAGGACCCCTTCCAGGTCGCCTCGTACGTGGACGGCACGAAGACCATGTTCGAGATGACCTGCGTGGCCAACGCCACTGGCTGCCTGCCGATCAGGCGGGGCATGGTCGGCCCCGAGGCGAACAGGAAGACCGTGACGGGCATCTTCTCTCTCACGGAGGACGGAGGAATCTGTCCCTTCCCTAGCGTCGTGGACTTCGTTCAGGGAAGCGACATGTCCGGCGGCGTCTTCATCACGGCGCGGGTGGACAACGCGCGCCTCGCCGACGATCTGAAATACCTGAAGGCCGGCAACGGGCGATACACGACGCTCTTCCGCCCCTACCATCTCTGGTTCATCGAGGCGCCGATATCCGTTGCCCGGGCCGCTCTCTACGGTGAGCCGTGGCTTGTTCCCCTCGACAGGCCCGTGGTGGATGTTCTCACCATCGCGAAGAAGGACCTCGCTGTAGGCGAGACCCTCGATGCATTCGGGGGGCACACGTTCCGCGGGAGCATGGACAGGGCCGAGGAGGCTGCGAAGCTCCGCGCGCTCCCCGTCGGCCTCGCTCCGGGGGCGAGGATGGTGGAGCCGGCTCGCAGGGGCGATGTCATCACATGGGATCACGTGCGGCTTGATGAATCGAGCACGGTCGTGAAGCTGCGCAGGCAGCAGGACACGGAATAGCGAGGGAGGTTCGCATGCGCATCGGAGTGTTCACTGTTCTCTTCCAGAACATGCCTTTCGAGAAAGCCCTTGATCGCATCGCGGCAGCCGGCATCCAGGCAGTCGAGATCGGGACCGGGGGATACTCCGGCAGCCACCACTGCCCCGTCGACGAGCTTCTGGCGAGCGAGGGAAAGCGCAAGGCCTACCTGCACGCCATCGCATCGCGAGGCCTCGCCATAAGCGCTTTCAGCTGCCACTACGAGCCGCTCAGCCCCGATCCCGCGATCTCTCGCGAGGCCGATGAGATCTTTCGAAAGACGGCGAAGCTCGCCGGCCTCCTCGGCGTGCCGGTCGTGAACGTCATGTCCGGGCTTCCCGCGGGCGCGCCCGGAGACCGCTGCCCAAGCTGGGTCACCTGCCCCTGGCCTCCCCACAACCTGGCGATGCTGGACTACCAGTGGAACCAGGTCGCGATCCCCTACTGGAGGAGCGCAGGCAAGGTCGCTGAAGAGCACGGCGTGAAGATCGCCGTCGAGATGCACCCCGGCTTCCTCGTCTACAACGTGGAAACCCTCTTGAAGCTGCGGGAGGCTGTCGGCCCTGTCCTGGGCTGCAACTTCGATCCCAGCCACCTGTTCTGGAACGGCGTCGATGTGCCTGCCGCGATCCGAAAGCTCGGCGCGGCGATCTTCCACATGCACGGCAAGGACTGCGCCGTCGACCCGCAGAACGTCGCGATCAACGGCTGCAACGACGCCAAGCCCTACGGCGAGATCCCTCGGCGGTCCTGGACCTTCCGCACCATCGGCTACGGCCACGACCAGAAGACATGGAAGGACATCGTGAGCGCCCTGCGCATCGTGGGCTACGACTCGGTGATCTCCATCGAGCACGAGGACGCCCTGATGTCCATCGATGAAGGTCTCGCCAAGGCGGTGGCGATGCTGAAGGAGGTCATCACGCAGGAGGCGCCGGGGAAGATGTTCTGGGCGTGAGCCGTGCTCGCTTGCGGCCCCTATGCCGATTGGGGGTCCCCCGGCCGGATTCGAACCAGCGACCGGGTTGCGAACACTGTCGATTGTCTCAATGATCGAGGACACTATCTGCTTCTCTCACGTCAAGAGGCGGAATCAACAAAGAGAGGAGTCGTGTCATTCAAGGTCCCCTGTCTGCAATCGTATGCTTGCAGCGTCGGTGCTTGGTAGGCATTGAGTCGTGCGCGGTTTTTATGTACTATGATCTGTTGGAGGGTGCCAATGCCGGACCTAAAGAGGATCACACAAGATCCGCGAGTAATGGGAGGGAAGCCGTGCGTTCGGGGCCTTCGAGTGACGGTTGGCACGATCGTAGGGCTCCTCGCCTCTGGTCATTCCCATGAAGAGATCCTCAAGGAATACCCCTATCTTGAAGGAGACGATATTCAAGCCGCTCTCTCGTATGCTGCTTGGCGATCTGAGGAAGTTGAAGTACCGCTCTCTAATTCATGAAGATCCTTATCGACATGAATCTGCCGCCGCGCTGGGTAAACTTTCTTGCAGATCACGGAATCAGCGCTACCCACTGGAGCGTTGAAGGTGACATGAAGGCTCCTGACTCGGAGATATTGAGGTGGGCGCGTGAGAGGAACTACGTTGTGCTCACCCATGACCTCGATTTCGGAGTTTTGCTAAGCATGACTCAGAAGGCCGGACCCAGTGTCATTCAGGTCCGCACTCAAGACGTAACACCGGAAGCTATCGGCTCACTCGTGCTGACCGCCTTGGAGAAGCATGGGGAAGCACTCGATCGGGGGGCGCTATCGAGCATCCAACGGCAAACTTCACGTGTGCGAGTCTTGTCGATTAAGAAGGCTGATCCGGGGGATTTGCGATAAAAGGGAGACGGGTGATGCCGAGCGTGGACAAGAAAGAAGACATGCGCAAGGCGTTTCCAGGTGACGAGGCTCTTCAGCAGATCCACCTTGCGCGTAGGTCGCTACTTGCCGCTGCCAAGCGAAAGAGAGTGACACTTGGGGCATACGTGCGGTCGCTGAAGCTTCGGTCCAAGAGCTCGACTCGCGTATTGTGACAGGCATTCGACTGCCCAACCAACGATGCCGCATGCTGCCTGGAAAGTCTAGCTTTATCCGGGGAGATAGCAGCCGCCATGGCGAATCCCGGTCGGTAGGGCGCGGCCAGCGGTAGTGACGTCCATCGAGGAACGAGCGCGGATGCAGAACGCGAGGAAGGCGTCGCGGAGGGAGGCGAAGCGGTGCGCGGGGGGGGGACGGGCCTCCAGGGAAGCGAGATGAGCGAGTACCAAGACTACGTGAGCTCGTATTCGACGCGGGCGCGGATCACGCCAACGAGCTTCATCAACGAATACTCGTGCGTGCCCGGCACACGCGCAAGCCCACGCTGATCGACCGGCTGGACAAGGCCGGATTATGAGGGAGACTTCTGTGGCGAAATCAATACCCCGGGAGCACGCTGTATGACGAAGGCTGACGGGCACATCTGGGAGTTCAAGGCACGATTCCGACGCCACGCGTTTGGCTGGAAGTCCCAGCCGGCCATCCAGCGTGTCAAGCAGGCGGTGAGCGAGATCAAGAAGGCTGCGCGGACGGATCCGGTCCTCGCGGCCGAAGGCGCCGTGACCCTGCTCGAGCGCCTCTCGCCTGCGCTGGAACAGGTCGACAGCTCATCCGGCGCGATCGGGACCGCCGTAAACAACGCGGTCGCCGAGCTGGTTACGATCATCGCCGGCGCTCCGTCCGATCCCGAAACGCGCGAGATGTGGCTCGAGCGGCTGTGGGAGGCGCACGGGGAAGACCAGATTCCGTACATCGAGAGGCTGGCCGATTTCTGGGGCGAGCTTTGCGCATCGAAGGAGGCCGCTTCGGCCTGGGCGGAGCGCCTGGTTGGCATCACGCGCATGGCGCTGAGCCCTGACAAGGACTTCCATGGCCACTTCCGCGGAACGGCCGCCTGCCTCAGCGCGCTCTACCGTGCGGAACGTTATGAGGAGATCGTGGACGTCCTCCAGGTCGACACCATCTGGCCATACAAGATTTGGGCAGTGAAGGCGCTCGCCGCCATGGGGAGGAAGTCGGAGGCGATCCAATACGCCGAATCGAGCCGCGGGCCATGGACGTCTGACGGGGAGGTCGACGCGATATGCGAGGAGATTCTGCTCTCGTCGGGGTCGATCGACGAGGCATACGAGCAGTACGGCCTTCGGGTGAACCGCGGCGGCACCTACCTCGCGACCTTCCGTTCTGTGGCAAGGCAATACCCGCACAAGTCTGCGAGCCAGATCCTTGCCGACCTGGTGAGGGCAACCCCGGGCGATGAGGGCAAGTGGTTCGCCGCTGCTAAGGAGGCCGGGCTCTATGATGAAGCGCTCGCACTCGCGAGGCGCACTCCCTGCGATCCGAAAACGCTCACCCGCGCTGCGCGGGATTTCGCCGAGCAGCAACCGGCCTTCGCGGTTGGTGCCGGGCTGGTAGCGCTCCACTGGCTCGTCCAAGGCTACGGTTACGAGATCACGGGCGCCGACGTCTGGGCGGCGTACTCCTGCACGATGAAGGCCGCGGAGAAGAGCGGGACCGTCACGGAGACCCGCGAAAAGGTGAAGGCGCTCGTCGCGGGTGAACCTCCTGGAGGGCTCGTCGCCAGGATTCTCGGAAGGGACCTTGAGCTGTGAGGTCGCACAAAGTGGCCAAGCGCTCGGACCCTGAGCCCAGGTCATGAGAGAACGCCCCATCGTCCACGTGGCAGGACCTCCAGGTTGCGGCAAGACAACGTTCATCGAGTCGGTGCTGGGCGCCACCGGCAGGATTCTCATCGCTGCGCGCTGTGTCCGGGACGACACGCGCCGACACGCCCGGGAGACGGCCCCCAAGACGCACCCGGAGCTCCGGCGGTATCGGGATGCAGGGGCGAGCGGCACCGCCCTGTTCATCTTCTCCGCGAGCGACATTGGCTCGGACGCCTTCTTCATGACGGAACTGATGGCGGACTATTCGCAAGGCGTGGTTCTCGAAGGCAACAACCCGCTTGGCTACGTGGACCTCTCGGTATTTGTGGCGCCCCCACCGGCGGCCGGCGAGAGGCTCTTCGTGCGGCGCACGAGAGACCGGGCTCTCGAGCAGCGCGGGAGGGTGGATGCCATCGAGCGGTTACTGTGCGAGCCCGACGGTGTCCCAGAGCTCCTCGGCGAGATCGTGGGCGGCCCTATTGTCGAGTTCGCCCGGAAGAGCCCGAAGCTCATGGAGGACCTGCGCGCCAGCCTGCTCGCCGGCATCGCAGCGGCGCGGAAGGCCCCGCAGCCCAGGGCGACGCAGTATTGGGCGACCAGTGATCGATACTCAGGCATCGAGCACGCGCAGCTCGTCGTGGTCAATGTCCGCCACGACAGCGAGCGAGACGCGGCAGAGCAACTTGCTGCCGACCTGGTTCGGCTCCGGAAGGAAGAGAAGCTGTTCAACGATGTCCTCAGCTTCCGCGGCAGTCGGACCCCGATCACCATCGTCGTGGCGAACCTTGCCCAGCCGTCTGATCCGGGGCGGAGGAAGGCCCTCACGCGAGTTCGGCGCGCGTTCCGCTCGAAAACCTGATAGGGGTGCCATCGGAGTCATCACCTCTTCGGCTGTTCAATACTCCCGCCGAGTCAAGGTTCGGATCGATCGGCCCTCGATCCGTACATGGCGGGTTGACCTGGCTGCGGAATCCTTGGCCGATGCGAGTACGTTCGGGTGGATTCTCGTCGGGCTCTTGCCCGGGTGTCTCAGAAGTGTTACACTTGGATTTGGAGGGTCGCAATGCCTACCAAGAACCCGCGCATCAACGTTGCTCTGGAGAAGCCGATTTACTCCCTAATCAAGAGAATGGCTCAGGAGAGAGGATTGTCCCTGTCCATGGTGACCCGGGACCTGGTCCGGGAAGCTCTGGAAATACATGAGGATGCTGTCCTTGTCCGCGTCGCGGATGAGCGCGTTGCGGCACTGGCTAGTCGCAGGACCTTGACGCACGCCGAGGTCTGGTAATAGCGGTGCCCTACCACCTCCGGTATCACCCTGACGTCAAAGCGAAGGATATTCCCAAACTCAATCGGACCATTCAGAAACGAATCAAGACCGCCATCGAGCGGAGGCTTTTGGTATCCCCTGAGAAGTACTCGGAGCCGTTGAGAAGAACTTTGAAAGGCTACAGAAAGCTGAGGGTTGGGGACTACAGGATTGTTCTGAAAATCGAAAGCGTGGACATCCTGATCCTGGGTATTTGTCACCGGAAGGATGTGTACGAAAGAATGGAGTGGCGCAGTCAGTAGTTTTTTCGCCCGAGGCGGTGTGATCCTGCGGTTCTTCTCCAACTTCTTCGGCCCATTTCGTCCGCTCCTTGAAATCACGCCAAGACACAACTAGCTCTCCAAGGTTTACACCAAGGAGAGCCAGTTCGACTCGGTCCCTGCTCAGCCGGCCGGACTCGAACCTCCGGCCGGGTGGCAAACACCCATCTCAGAATGCGTGATTCAGGATACCTTGCAGCTGCAGCCACGATGCTACGGAGCTTCTGCTAGCCGGGTCAGCCCGGCGATCGCGAGAGCCGTCCGGTTGCCGTCCAGGGTATGCTCACGCGACAGGAAGACTAGTAGCCTGTCCTATCGCTGCTGTCTAGCGACGTAAAGATCGAGCAAGCGTCGAATCATCCTTTGATATTGCGTATCGTGCTTCTTTGCCTGCTTCTTAAAGAAATCGACGCTCCTCCGACTCAGCCTAAGAGTCACCTTGACTGTATCTTCTCTGAAAACAAGTTCTGATGGAGGAGGCAGAAAATCCTCGATCACCCTGATCTCCCCCAGGGGCTCTGCAGTATAGTCAGTGGCTCTTCTCATAGATCTCTTTTCCTTTCCGCCAATACCCTGCACCTATGATCCGGATTCTGTACTTCCGGCAGGTGAAACGAACCGTCAAGATCCCGTCACCCACTTTGCCTACGCAGTAATACCGCTTTTCGGCCTGGCTGTGGCCAACATCCTCAGCTATGACGCGGCCAGGATCGCCAAAGGCGTACTGTGCCAGATCGAAAGAGATGCCATGCTTCAGTTGATTCTGCCTGTCCTTTTCTTCGTCCCATCCAAAGCGGGTCTTACCCACGATGAAATGATATCAAGAAGCAAGTGGAAAAGCAATACCTGAATACATACTATTATATGGCGCGATTCACAGGCCAGCTTGACTGCATGTCGTGTAGCGTTGGCGGTTCTCCCAAATATCAGAGGCGTCAAGAGGGTTGCAGTTGATGGCGTTCCGGCGAATGCCCAGACTGACCGCAGGTCACCTTGTTGATGAGGCGACAGTAACCTGGCTCCCCTTGGCGTCAGCCAAAGGGAGCCAGTTCGACTCAGTCTTTGCTCCCCCGGCCAACAGAAAGCGAACGAGCGCGCCATTCCGCTTCCGTCCCTGCTCCGTCCACGGAGCAAGTCATACCTGGAAGGGCTTTGCTCGGGTCAGCAACTGTCGATCCGAGAGCTTGCCCGGCCGATCGGTGCGAGCCGGGCGGCGGTGCGGAAAGCCCTGGGCCGATTCGGCATCCCTCAGAATGGCAACGGTTACAGGCGGATTGGCACCCTGCCCTTCGGCGACGACTATCTGAACTACCAGCTCGTGAAGAACAAGGCCGAGTATGATGTGAGCGACCTGCCGTACAATGGCAATGGAACGTTGACGAAGGAGTGAATTGCCGCTTATCATAATGGCGATGAAGCAATATACAGTGAGCGATGGCAAGATCGTTCTTAACCTTCAAGAAGCGGAGGAAGGCGGATACATCGTGACTTCCCCCCTCGATCCCCAGCTCATCACGGAAGCGGAGACAGTCAAAGAAGCTTTCGAGAATGCGAAAGACGCTCTTGCCGCTCTCTCTGCTTCCCGGCGAAAGTTGATCAAGAGGCTGGCCGGCGTCATGGCATGAACCGTCGAGCGCTTGAAAAGCGTTTTCGCGCTCACGGCTGTTTTCTCAACCATCACGGAAGCCGTCATGACGTTTGGGTGAATCCGAAAACTCAATCACACGCGCCTGTCCGAGGCACACGGCTATCAAGAAGGCGACAGCAAGAGGGATTTGAAGGATTCTTGGTATTCCGGCTCCTCTGGGGTCATAGGAAAAACAAAAGAGGCAGTCGACTCTGTGCCGACTGCCTGTCCAACTCTGCTCCCCCAAGTGGACGAGCTTCGTACCTATCTCTCCAGCGATAAGATTGAAGACCTGCCAAACATCCTCTCTGCATGGACTGCCGAAATCTCCCAACTGCCCATTCTGATGGACACATTCCTTCGAGCGTGTTTTTCCTCCGTTGGTGCTCTCGTTCACAATTTGCTGAGGAGGGCTTGATATATGTATAATGTATGTATATGCTCATGGCATGCGGGTTGTATGGGATCCTCAGAAAGCGAGGCCGAATCACAAGAAGCACGGGATTCGCTTCTCCGATGCTGAAACGGCGCTTTTTGACCCCAACGCTCTTACAAGGGAGGATGCGGAAGCTCAAGGCGAGCAACGGTTTGTGTCCGTAGGGACGGATTCGGCCGGTCGCATTCTTGTCGCCGTCTACGCTCATCGCGGAGAAACCATCCGCTTGATATCAGCCCGGGCCGCGACCGGGAAGGAGAGAAAAGCCTATGAGGAAGGAATATGACTTCAGCAAAGCGAAGCGGGGTGCGGTGATACCTCAAAAGGGGAAAACCAGAATCAGCATCTACATAGATGATGAGATTCTGGAGGAGTTCCGCAGCCGTGCAGATGCCGCTGGCAGAGGTTACCAGACCATGATGAACGATGCCCTCCGCGCGCATCTGGGAAGGTCCGGACGTCCGTTGGACGTGGAAACTCTTCGCCGCATCCTCAGGGAGGAGTTGAAGAGCGCGGGATAATCCCATTCTTCAATCCATGAGTGCCAGAGCCGACGGCCTCTTGCGTCCCTGCCCCGCATGCGGAGCAGGCCCTACTTCGAGGGGCTTTCTGCCGGCCGACACCTGTCGATTCGAGAGATCGCCCAGCTCACTCCTGTCAGTCAATCCGTGGTCCCTTGATGCCCTTGACCGATCCGGCATCGTGGTGGAGCACCGGAGCACGTTCTGCGTCTGAAGCGTCGGGAAGGTGACGACTTTTCTTTTCTTTCGCGCCCCCCAAAAAGGGAACGGGGAGTCTCGGTGTTGAGACGGAGAGCGGTCGTCGGGGGACCACTACATGGTGGGGTGCGGCCAGGAGTATTGGGAAGGAGCCCGTCGGTAGTGCGATGGTGTGTGGATTGTGCAGAGGTTCCATTCCATCGACTGTTTCATCACCTTCCGATGTGATAGGATAGATCTCTGGCAAAGTATTCGGAAGCTCGTTTCCATCGTCAGTTGACTATTCTAAATCGGGGCAATTCAAAGAGTACTAAAGCTGCGGGGTGATCGCATGGATGTCTTCGGTCTTCGCAACAACCTCATCCGCGACTACGAAGAGTATATCAAGAGCTTCTTCGTGATCCGGGACGACAGGATCATCGCCGCGGTAAACCAGCACCTCGACGACGGCGAGCTGTGGCCGGATCCCCTTATCCAGTTGAACCCCTCCTTTGAGCGCGGTCACACGATCGACGAGCTCGTGGCCGACGGCGTGCTCCACGAGCAGTGTCGGGGCATCTTCCGCGTGGGGAAGACTGAGTCGGGAGGAGGCACGATGCTGCGCCTCCATCGCCACCAGGAGGAGGCAATCCGGATCGCCGCGGGCGGGCACAACTACGTGCTCACCACCGGAACCGGGTCCGGGAAGAGTCTGGCCTACATGGTGCCCATCGTTGACCATGTGCTCCGGGGCGGGTCAGGGAAGGGCCTGCGGGCTATCGTGATCTACCCCATGAACGCATTGGCGAACAGCCAGAAGGGGGAGCTGGAAAAGTTTCTCTTACGGGGCTTCCCGTCGAAAAAGCCGCCGGTTACTTTCGAGCGCTATACCGGGCAGGAGGGCGAGGAGGAGCGGCAGCGCATCCTGGCCAACCCCCCGGACATCCTCCTTACCAACTACGTCATGCTCGAGCTCATCCTCACCCGGCCCCGGGAGCGCCCGTTCGTGCAAAACGGCAAGCTCCTGCGCTTCATGGTATTGGACGAGCTCCACACGTATCGGGGGCGCCAGGGCGCGGACGTGGCAATGCTCGTGCGACGGTTGCGCGAGGCCTTTGGCGTGGCGGAGCTTCAATGCGTTGGTACCTCCGCGACCCTTGCGGGTCCGGGCAGTGCGGAAGAGCAGCGGAACGAGGTGGCGCGCGTGGCGACCCAGCTCTTCGGCGCCGCGGTGAAGCCGGAGCACGTGGTGGGAGAAACGCTCACGCGCGCCACGCCTACGCGGGACTTCACGAGCGGGCAGGCTCGCGATGATCTGAGGCGGCGGGTGGAAAAGGGGCCGGCGAAGCCGCTTGCGACCTGCGCAGCATTCCTGGACGACCCGCTCTCGAGCTGGATCGAGGGGGAGCTCGGCCTCGTTGTGGAGAAGGGCGGCAGCCGCCTCCTCCGAACCGAACCGCGGAGCTTGAGCGGCGCGGGCGGCGCCGCGGCGCTCCTTGCCCAGGCAACGGGCGCGGACGAGACGGCTTGCGGGAAGGCTATCGAGAGACATCTCCTGGCGAGTTACAACCCCGAAGTGGCAGACCCCGAGACCGGCTTCCCGCCATTTGCCTTCCGGCTGCACCAGTTCATGAGCCGCGGGGACACGGTGCACGCCTCGCTTGAGTCGGAAGACGTACGCTACCTTACGCTCCTTGGGCAGAAGTACGTGCCCGGCGACCGTGAGCGTATCCTCCTGCCGCTCGTGTTCTGTCGCGAGTGCGGGCAGGAGTACTACTGCGTGCATCTCGAAACAGGGATTGGTAGCCGCACAGCCGTTCCGCGTCCGCTCGGGGACATTGCCCGGGACGAGAGCTCCGAGCGCGAGTCCGGATTCCTCTATGTGAGCGCGGACAATCCCTGGCCGGACGATGCTGAGGCGATCCTGGAGCGCGTACCGGAGGAGTGGCTGGAGGAACGCAGGGGCGGCATGCAGGTCACGGCGCGCCACAGGAAGAGCCTGCCGCAGCGGACTACCATGGGCACGGATGGAGTCGAAGCATCCGGGGGCATCGCGACAAGCTTCATCCCGGCGCCGTTTCATTTCTGCATGCGCTGCGGCGCGAGCTACGGCTCCTCCCGCATGGGGGACTACACCAAGCTCGCCACCCTGGCCACGGAGGGCCGGAGCACGGCCACCACGATCCTGAGCCTCTCCGTCATCCGCCACCTGAAGCGCGACGGCACCCTTCCCGCGGACGCGCAAAAGCTCCTCTCCTTCACGGACAACCGTCAGGACGCCTCGCTCCAGGCCGGGCATTTCAACGACTTCGTGGAGGTGGGGCTCCTGCGCGCGGCGCTCTACAGGGCCGTCTCCACGGCGGGTCCCGACGGCGTGAGCCACGACGAGCTCGAGCAGCAGGTGTTCCTTGCCCTCAAGAGCATGGGAGTCACGGACGTGCACTACGCGCGCGAGCCCGGGCTCAAGGGCGCGGCTGCCGTCGCCACGGATGCTGCGCTCCGGGGCGCCCTCTCGTACCGCATCTACCGCGACCAGGAGCGCGGGTGGCGCATCACCGCGCCCAACCTGGAGCAGTGCGGGCTTCTCGCGGTGGACTACCTCTCCCTGTCCGAGCTGTGCGCGGACACGGAGGTCTGGCAGGATAAGCACGAAGCCCTGGTGAGCGCGACGCCCGCGGTGCGCGATCGGCTGTGCCGTATCCTCCTCGCGTTCATGCGCCAGGAGCTTGCCATCAGGGTCGAAGCTCTGGATACCGTGGCCCAGGAGCGGATCAAAAGCCAGAGCGACCAACGTCTCGGATCGCCGTGGGGTATCGACGAGAGCGAGACCATGGAGCGAAGCAGGATAGTGTTTCCGCGGTCACGCCGGCCCCGCGAGGAAGAGGGCACGGTGTGCCTGAGCGCCCGGAGCGGATTCGGCCAACTCCTCAGGCGGCCGGCCACGTTTCCGTCCCACGCGGGCAAACTCTCCCTGCAGGATACCGATGTCGTGATCAAGGACCTCCTGAAGGCGCTCAGCCGCTACGGCCTTGTGGAGCCCGTGCACCAGGACGACGACGTTCCAGGCTACCAGGTGCCGGCCGGAGCTTTGATCTGGAAGGCCGGAGATGGGAAGAGCCCGCTCCGCGATCCCATCCGCATGCCGCGCCTGGCCGAGGGCGGCGGGCGGACCAACCCCTTCTTCGTGCGCCTGTACAGCGAGGTCGCGCAGGAGGCCTTGGGGCTGGAGGCGCGGGAGCACACGGCGCAGGTGCAGCCGGAGCTGCGCCAGGAGCGCGAGGAGGCCTTCAAGACCGGCAAGCTCCCGGTGCTGTACTCATCGGCCACCATGGAGCTTGGCGTGGACATCGCGCGGTTGAACGTGGTGAATATGCGGAACGTGCCGCCCACGCCCGCCAACTATGCGCAGCGCTCCGGCCGCGCCGGCAGGAGCGGGCAGCCGGCCCTGGTCTTCTCCTACTGCTCGACGTTCCGCTCTCACGACCAGTACTTCTTCCGCCGCCCGCTTCTGATGGTGGCGGGGAGCGTCACGCCGCCGCGCATCGACCTGGGCAACGAGGACCTTGTGCGATCGCACGTGCACTCCCTGTGGCTCACGGCCACCCAGTTCCATTTCGACAGGAGCCTGAGCACGATCCTCGACTGCCAG